>WNFO01001261.1_pt1 | contig 19873 bp, 4 predicted proteins | sample 5400251 | NCBI WGS metagenome assembly WNFO01 (sample SAMN13153354, study PRJNA577476) | soil metagenome | isolation source: 100 cm saprolite under Madrone tree | place: USA:California | collected 2016-06-14
ACGGGCGGTTGGTTGGGCGGCGGCGGCGCCGTGACGGTGACCGGGTGCGACACGCTGCCCGTCGCGTTCTGGTTATCGGTCACCGTGAGCGTCACCGTGAAGGTCCCGCCCGCCGTGTAGGTGTGGGACGGATTCGCGACGGTTGCCGCCGCTGTCCCGTCCCCGAACGTCCAGCGGTAGCCGGCGATCGTGCCGTCGGGATCGGTGCTGGTGCTGGTGAAGTTGCACACGAGCAGCGTGCAGCTCGACGTGAACGCGGCGACGGGCGGCTGGTTCGGGGGCGGCGCCGCGGTGACCGTGACCGGATGCGACACGCTGCCCGTAGCGCTCTGATTGTCGGTGACCGTGAGGGTGACGGTGTAGGTCCCACCCGCCGTGTACGGATGCGACGGGTTCTGGGTGGTCGCCGTGCCGCCGTCCCCAAACGTCCAGGCGTAGCTCGCGATCGTGCCGTCCGGATCACTGCTGGTGCTGGTGAACGTGCATACGAGCAGCGTGCAGCTCGACGTGAACGCGGCGACGGGTGGCTGGTTGGGCGGCGCGGTGACGTTGAACGGACTGCTCGTGGCGGCGGTGAGCTGCGACGCCGTGGCGCGCAGCGTATAGCCGTTGCCGGCTCTGTTGATGCTCAGATTGGCGAACGTTGCGACGCCGTTGACTGCATTCACCGGCGCGCCGCCTGAGAGCGTACCGCTACCCGGATTCGCGCCCAGCCCGAGTGTGATCGCGCCGGTGAATCCCTGGACCACGTGCTCGGCCGCATCCAGCGCCACGACCTGCACCGGCGGAGCGATCGTCGCGCCGGCGACCGCGTTCTGGGGCTGCTGGGTGAATCCCAGGTGCGTCGGCGGCGGGGGCGGTGGCGGCGGCCCCGGGGTGATGTTGAACGTTGCGCTCGTGGCGATGGGCGTGGCGCTCCCGAACGCGGCCGTCAGGGTGTAACCGACGCCCGACCGATTGATCCGGAGATTGGAAAACGTTGCGACGCCGGCGACGGCCGTCACCGGACTGGGCGCTCCCGCGAGCGTGGCATCGTGGGAGACGCTCGCATCCGTGCCAAGCGCCACCCGCACCGGGCCGGTGAAGTTCGTGGCGACATTCCCGAGCGAGTCGTACGCGGTCACTCGCACTGGGGGCGTAATCGCGCTGTCCTGCGTCGTGGCGCTGGGCTGCACGGTGAACGCGAGCTCCGTGGCGGGCGCCGGCATGACGCTGAAGGCCGCACTCGTATCGGCGTCGAGTTGCGGAGCCGCGGCGGTGAGCTTGTAGCCGCTCGCCGCCTTGTCCAGGCGGAGGTTCGCGAAAGTGGCGACGCCGTTCACGGAGCGCACCTGCTTTGTTCCCCGCAGCGAATCGCCGCTGGGGTTGGCACCGAGCGACAAGGTGACCAGGGTGTCGCGCCGCGTCACCCGACCACTCGAGTCCTGCACGGCGACCTGCACGGGCGGGCTGATCGGCTCGCCGGCGCGCGCGCTGGCGAGCGATGACGAGAACGCGACACGGGCCGGGGCGGCCTGGGACGGCGGGGGCTTCTCCCCCTTCAAGAGCTTGTCGATATGGCAGCTGACCATTCCGGCCCAGAGCGCCAGGAGGGCGAAGAGTTTCCTCACAAATGCACGCGAACCGTCTTGGTGCCGCTGCCTACGTTGCCGTGACCGTCTACTACCGTGATGGTGAGCGTGTACGTCGCCGGCACGAGCGTGCCGTAGGTGTGCGAACCCGGTATCGCCCCCTCGGCGGCGCCAAACGTGTTTGGCGTCGTTCCGTCGCCCCAGTTGATCGTCACCGTCCAGGGTCCGTCATGGTCGGGATCGCTGAACGACGCCCCCTGCAGCGTGAACCCCGCACCGATCAAGACGTCCTGGTCGGCACCAGCGGTCACGACGGGTGGCTGATTGAAGGGCGGAAGCTGGGTGACTACGACGTCCTTGGAGAGAACATTGGTCGCACCGCCGTTGTCCGTGACGGTGAGCGTGACCGTGTACGTGCCGGCGGCGTTGTAATGGTGCGAGGGAATCGCCCCGCTCCCCGTGGTGTTGTCGCCGAAGTTCCATTGCTGGCTTGCGATTGTGCCGTCCGGATCGCTGCTGGTGCTGGTGAAGCTGCAGTCCAGCTGGTTGCAGGTCGCCGTGAACGCCGCCGTGGGCGGCTGGTTCGCCGGTGCGGTGCAGGTGACCGCGAAGCTGGTCTGGGCGGTGTTGCCCGCCGATACAGCGACCGTCCGCGGGTTCTGCCCGCTCCCCACGCAGTTGCTCGCGACGTCGGAGAGCCCGACCGAGTGATTGCCCGCGGTGAGCCCGTTGTAGGTGACGCTGCCGTTGACCGTGATCGACTTGGTGACACCGTCCACACTCACCGTATAGCCGTTGGGATCGGTGCCGGCGCCACCGGTGGTGGTCGTGACCGTGAGGTCGCCGGTCGTTGGGGGCGGAGCCATCACGTCGAACGCGGCACTCGTGTCGGGCTTCAAGCCCGCGACCGTGGCGGTGAGGGTGTACCCGGTCCCCGGCTTGTCGATGGTCAAGTCGGCGAACCGGACGGCGCCGTTCACGGCGTGTGCGGTGACAGTACCGCTGAGCGTCGCGCCGCTCGTGCCGGCACCGAGCGCGACCGTGATGAGGGTGTCGGCGCCGGCGACGCGGGTGCCCGCCGCATCGACTACGGTGACCACGACTGGGTTGAGGGGCTGCCCTGCCTGCGCATTGCCGGGACCGGCGCCAAAGAGAAGGCCAGCGGGGGGATCATGGGAGAAGGGCGTCCCCCCGCCGCCGGTGAACAACTTATCGAAGTGGCAGCTCGCGATGAGTGCCACCAGGGCCAGCACGCAAAGGTTCTTCATCGCTGCCGAACGGCGCTGCAAGGGGCGCACCGGCTCGGCAGCGCGGAACAGGCCGTTATTGAGATTAGGTGACGTGAATCGTCATGACACACCTGCAGAAGCGACGCAACAGGTGTGTTATGCGCTCAGCAGGAAGTGGAGGTGAATTACGGGAGCAGGCTTCGGTACACGTCCGCGGTTTGCTCCGCGGTGCGCTGCCAGGTGAAGGTGCGCGCCCGGGCGCGTCCCCGCTCGACCAGCTCTTCTCGGCGCAGGGCGTCGTCCGACAGGCTCTCTAACGCTTCGACGTACGCGGCCGGATCACGCCCCTCGACCACGACCACCGCGTCGCCGCCCACTTCCTTCAGACCACCGGCGCCGGAGGTCACCACCGGCAGTCCCGAGGCGAAGGCCTCGATCACCGGATAGCCGAAGCCCTCGTACAAGGAGGGAAATAGCAGTACGTCCGCCGCCCGGTACGCCCGCCGCAGCGTGCTCTCGTCCGCGAGCGGGACGGTCCGCACGAAGCGCCGCAGACCCAGCCGCTCGATCAGCTGCTGCTGATCGTTGGAAAACCGTCCCCCCACCTGCAGCAGATACGCGTCCGCCTGGGCGCGGAGCCGCGCCACCGTATGAATGACGAGCGGCACGTTCTTGCGCTCGACGGTGCTCCCCACGTGCAGCACGACGAAGGCGTCGTCGGGAATGCGCCAGTCGGCCCGGCCGCGGGCACGCGCCGTCGGGGCTTCGGAGAAGAACGCGCGGTCCACTCCGAACGGGACGACGGTGATGCGCCGATCGTCTCCCAGCCAGGTCGCGAGCTCGCGCTTCAACCACTCAGTGCCCACGACATAGGCGCGCGCCAGCCGCAGCGCCTTGAGGGTGCCGCGTAGGAACCGATTGCGGACGCCTTCGCGCCAGCCGTCGGTGGGCGAGCGCAGAATGATGACGGGCATCAGGTCGTGCACCGTGACGATCGCGGGGCGCCGCTGCACCCGCGTCACCATGTGCGCGTAGCTGTGATCGAGGATATGCACCAGCTGCGCCCGCTTCGCCTCGCGCCGCAGCCACCACGGATAAAGGAAGTAGCGGGCCATGTAGCGCTGCGGTTCGTGCAACGGACCCGGCAGCACCAATTTCGTAGGATCGACATCCTGGGCCCACCATCGGGGATAGCCGCCCGACGTGCGCCCGTTGCTACGGTCACGCGTCAGGTCGCCGATCGACGCGGCCAGCCGCACCTCGAACCCCGGATCGGTGCTCTCCAGCCAGTCGTGCAGCCGGTGCGCATAGCGATCCATGGAAGGCCAGCGCTCGAGGGGGAGATCGGGGACGAGGAGGACTCTGGTCAGCTCAGGAGCTCCTTCCAGAACGTCAACGTTCGCTCTGCAACGGCGTCATCCGAGAAGTGCTGCATCGCCCGCGCCCGCCCCGCCTGCGCGAGCGGGCGGCGCTGGTCGGCGGCGGCGAGGCGGCGCAGCGCCGCCGAGAGCGCCAGCGGGTCGTCTCCCGGCACCACCAGCCCCGCGTCGCCGATCACCTCGGGCGTGGCGCCCGCGCTGGTCCCTAGCACGGTCACCTCGTGGGCCATCGCCTCCGCGACCACGTGCGCCGCGGGTTCGGCCCAGGTCGGCAGCCCGCGCGCCGGGAGCACCAGCACGTCCAGCTCGGGCCAGAGCTTCGGCACCTCCTCGGGTGGCAGCGCTCCGGTCCAGCGGACGCGCGCGGCCAGGCGCAGGTCGGATGCCAGCCGCTCCAGCCGCTCTCGGTCGGGGCCGTCGCCCACGACCGTCAGGTGCCAGCGATGCGCGCGGTTCTCGGCCAGCGCCTGCAACAAAGTATCGACTCCTTTCTCAGGGACCAAACGGCCGACGCATCCGATCGCGAGACCGTCGTGATAGGCGTGCTCCGGCTGGGTCGGCACGTGGACGCCGAGTTGGGGGATGACACCGACCCGCAGGCCGGGCACGAGCGACCGGAGGAGCGCCGCCGCACCTTCGCTCCCCGCGATGGCGCCGCGCAGCCGGCGCAACGTGCGGTTGCGGCGCCAGCCGGCGAGCCAGGGCAGGGGGAGCCCGACGTTCTGATGCGTGAACAGGACTGCGGGGAGCTTGAGCTGGCGCGCCGCCCGGACCACCTGACGGGCGGCTGGACCGGTGGGCTCTTCTTCGACCTGGATCAGGTCGGGCCGCTTGTCGCGCAGCAGGGCGTGCAGCGCCCGGCTGCCGAACGCGAGGGTGGCAGCGTCGCCGTGGTGGCGGGCGGGCAGGGGGAACACCTCGACGCCGTTCTGCCGCTCCCACGCCACTTCGCGGGTGCTGCCCAGGATCGGGTCGCGCCAGCGCTGCGGCACACCGACGGTCACCTCGAGCCCGCGAGCGGCGAGCGCGCGCAGCTTCCCGCGGTTCGAGGGCGGGATGTAGGTGTGGGAGATGATGAGGACGCGATGCATGACGCTAGTTCCCCATTATATTTGTCCGCCTGCGGGCCCTTAGCTCAGACTGGTTAGAGCAGCGGACTCATAATCCGTAGGTCCCAGGTTCAAATCCTGGAGGGCCCACGCTAACTGCTAGATGCTCAGATGCAAAGCGGCTGAGGTGCACAGGGATTCCTTCGCACCTTCGCACCTAAGCACCTCGGTAGCTAGCCGTTCCGGGTGGTTAGCTCAGCTGGTTAGAGCGCCGGTCTCACATACCGGAGGTCACAGGTTCGAGTCCTGTACCGCCCACTATACGTCGTCCCACCCCCCCTGTCGCTGCTCGGCCTCAACCTCCGGTCTTTGTTGCAGATTAGCCACACTCTGTCGTGTGACGCAGCGCACCACCCAGCCGTTCAGCCGGTACAGGCCTTGCTCCAGGTATCGTCCTAACGCCACTAAGGCAAGGTCGTGGGCGGCTTTCCGGGGATCCGTGGAGTGCGTGAGCTGGGCCCAGGAATGGGTGTGCTGCGCGTTGTCGCCCGGGCGCCTCTCCTTATACTGCTCGCCACCTGCCAGGTCGATAAGCTCACCAACAACCCTCCACCGGTAGCGACGCTTTCCCTGGCGCCGGCCGAAGTGCGGGACTCCGCCGCCGTCGGCAGCACCGCCATGGACGGGGACAGCCTCGCCGTGATCAACACCGGACCCGGCACGCTTTCCTGGAGCGCGCGGCTGGCGATGGGGGGATCGTGGCTCGGGTTGGTCGGCCCCACGAACGGGACGGCGCCCGCGAAGCTGCGGCTGGCGTTCAATCCCGCCGGACTGCCGACCGGGGTGTACCGCGATACCGTCGTCGTGTCTGCTGAGAACGCGTCCGCCAGTCCTGGCCGTGTCCCGGTGGAATTCATGGTCCACCCGTGCAGACCGGTGCCGATCGTACTGAACGCCCAGCTCACGGATTCGCTCACCACGTGGGACTGTGGGGCGCCGCATCGCGCCAACAGCTTCGCGCGCGTCTACAGTTTCGCCGCCAATGCGAATGACTCCATCTCCATCACCATGTCGTCGACGGCGGTGGACGCGTATCTGGTGCTCGACAGCTCGGCCACCGAGACCGCTCCACCGGTCGTGCTGAACGACACCTGCGTCGCCGCGGGGGCGGCTCACGACGCCTGCGTCCGTTACCAGCGATTGACTGCCGCGGGGACCTACCGCATCGAGGCGACGTCGGCGGGAGTGGGGCAGACCGGAAAGTTCACGTTGTCGGTGACGCGGCCGAGTGCACCCACTGGTCCTGCGTCGCTCGTGCAATTGCGCAGTGACTCGAGCACGGCGATTCCGCTCGGCGGCTCCACCGATCAGGCGAGCGTGGTATTGCGCGGCGTGATGGCGGATCCGGATCCGGGAGACTCGCTGCGCCTGGAGGTCGAGGTGCGGCCGGCAGGGAGCGCGTTCACGAACGCGCCGACGCAGACGGGCGGCCGCGTAGCGAACGGGCAGAACGGATTCGTCGCCGTGCCCGGGCTCGCCAACAACACCGGGTACCACTGGCAGGCGCGTGCTGCGGACCAGACGGGCCGGACGAGCGCCTGGACGGCGTTCGACGGGAATCCGAACAGTCCTCCCGACTTCAGTACGTCGGTGCCGGTGCCGCCCGCGCCGCCGTCGGCCCTCGGCCAGTTCCAAAGCGACGGGACGACCTCCATCCCGGTCGGCGGCACGGCGCCGAGCCGCCTCGTCTTCTTCAAGGCCGGGGTGACGGACGCCAATCCCGGCGACTCGCTGCGGCTCGAGGTGGAAGTGAGGCCGGTGGGAACGTCCTTCACCAACAAAGCCACCGGCTCGGGCACGGTGGTCCGGAACGACACCACCGCCACCGCCAGCAACGCCGTGGCCTTGAGCGACAACACGGCATACCACTGGCAGGCGCGCACCGTCGATCAGACGGGTCGCACGAGCGGGTGGGTCGCGTTCGGCGGCAATGGGGAGTCGGCCACGGACTTCCGCGTGACCGTCGCGGTGACGCAGATCGTGTTCACGGGGCAGCCGAGCAACGCGGTGGCGGGGACGGCCATCAGTCCGGCGGTGCGGGTGAGTGCGCAGGATGCGCTCGGCAACACGCTCTCGAGCTTCACCGGCAACGTGACCGTGTCGCTGGTATCGAACCCGGGTGGCGACACCCTGTCGGGCACGAAGACGGTAGCCGCGCAAAACGGCGTCGCCACGTTCGCGGACTTGAGCATCGCCCGGGTGGGCGCGGGATACACGCTGCAGGCGGCGGCCTCGAAGCTCAGCGACACGAGCGCGGCGTTCACGATCACGCCGGCGGCGGCCAAGCGGCTCGTCTTCACGGTTCAACCGACCACCGCGCCCGCCGGCGCTGCCATCAGTCCGGCGGTTCAGGTGACCGCGCGCGACAGCTTCGGCAATACGGCGACCGGATTTGCCGACAGCGTCTTCGCCGCCATCGGCGTGAATCCCGGGGGCGGCGTCCTGGCCGGCACCGTCCGGCGCACCGCCGTCGCCGGCGTGGCGACCTTCGCCGATCTGACTATCGACAAGGCGGGCGCGGGCTACACGCTCGTCGCCTCTGGCACCGGGATCACCAACGGAACCAGCGCCGCCTTCACCATCACCGCCGCCACCGCCGGCAAGCTCGGCATCACCACCCAGCCGCCGACAGCTGCGCAAAGCGGCGTGCCGTTGTCCCAGGCGCCTGTCCTGCAGATCCGGGATGCGAATGGCAATCCGGTGAGCCAGGCCGGCGTCGCGGTGACCGCGTCGGCCACGCCGAGCGCGGGCTCCCTCGCCTCGGCTACCGCGACGAGCGACGCGAACGGCCGGGCCACCTTCACCGGGCTCGCGCTCAGCGGGCCCGTCGGGAGCTACACCCTGAGCTTCGCCGCATCCGGCCTCGCGCCGGTGACGTCGAATGCCATCACACTATCCGCCGGCCCGGCGTCGGGGGTCGCCATCGTGACCCAGCCTTCGCCGGCTGCTCAAAGCGGGGTGGCCTTCGCCCAGCAGCCGGTCGTGCAGCTGCGGGATGGCGCGGGGAACCCGGTGAGCCAGGTGGGCGTGACGGTGACCGCGACGATCGCGACGGGCACCGGGACGCTGGGCGGCACCGCCACCGCGGTCACCAACGCGAGTGGCGTCGCAAGCTTCACCAGCCTGGCGATCAGCGGCCCAACGGGCAGCTACACGTTGAGTTTCGGTGCCACGGGCCTCACACCGGCCGTCTCCGGGACCATCACCATCGGTTCGGGCGCCGCGACCCAGCTGACCCTCACGACGCAGCCGTCGGCAGCAGCGCAAAGCGGGGCGGCGTTCGCCCAGCAGCCCGTGCTTCAGCTGCGCGATGGGGCGGGCAACTCGGTGAGCCAGGCGGGCGTGACGGTGACCGCCACCATCGCCACGGGTACGGGGACCCTGGGCGGCACGGTGACCGCGGTTACCAATGCGAGCGGAGTCGCGAGCTTCGCGGATCTATCGATCAGCGGGACGGCGGGGAACTACACCCTGAGCTTCAGCGCCACCGGCCTGACAGCGGCTGTTTCCGGGCCTATCACCCTGAGTGCCGGTGCCGCGACCCAACTGACCCTGACGACCCAGCCGTCGGCTGCGGCGCAGAGCGGGGTGGCGTTCGCTCAGCAGCCGGTGCTCCAGCTGCGGGATGGCGCGGGGAACGCGGTGGGCCAAGCGGGTGTGACGGTGACCACCACCATCGCCACGGGCACGGGGACGCTGGGCGGTACGGTGACCGCGGCCACGAATGCCAATGGCGTGGCGAGCTTCGCCGGTCTATCGATCAGCGGGACGGCAGGGAACTACACGCTGAGCTTCGGGGCCGCGGGCCTCACACCGGCCGTTTCCGGGCCTATCACCGTCAGCGCCGGCGCGACGACCCACCTTACCCTCACGACCCAACCGTCGACGACCGCGCAGAGCGGGGTGGCCTTCGCACAGCAGCCGGTGCTCCAGCTGCGCGATGGGGCAGGGAACCCCGTGAGCCAGGCGGGCGTGAGTGTTACGGCCACGATTGCCACCGGTACGGGAACACTGGGCGGCACGGCGACCGTGGCCACAACCGCGAGCGGCGTGGCGAGCTTCGCCGATCTCTCGATCAGCGCGACGGCGGGGAGCTACACGTTGAGCTTCGGGGCACCCGGTCTCACACCGGCCGTTTCCGGGCCTATCACGATTGGTGCGGGCACGGCAACACAGCTCGCGATCACGACCCAGCCGCCTACGACGGCGCAGAGCGGCGTCGCCTTCGCGCAGCAGCCGGTCGTGCAGCTCCGCGATGGCGCGGGCAACCTGGTCAACCAGGCCGGCGTGACGGTGACGGCCGCGATCGCCGCGGGTGGCGGCACCCTGGGCGGCACGCTCACGGCTACCACGAATGCGAGCGGTGTCGCGAGCTTCACCGACCTCGCCATCAGCGGGACGATCGGTGACCGGACGTTGAGCTTCAGCGCCACCGGTCTCACGCAGGTCGTCTCCGGGATTATCACGCTCAGTGCAGGCACGGCTACGCAGCTAACGTTGACTACGCAACCGTCGGCCGCGGCGCAAAGCGGGGTGGCGTTCGCTCAGCAGCCCGCGGTGCAGCTGCGCGATGCGTCGGGTAATGCGGTGAGCCAGTCCGGGGTCACGGTAACCGCGGTCATCGCCACGGGCGGCGGGACGTTGGGCGGCACCACTACCGCCACGACCACCGCGAGCGGCACCGCGAGCTTCACCAATCTCGCGATCAGCGGTGCAGCGGGAGACCGCACGTTGAGGTTCAGCGCCGCCGGTCTCACACCGGCCGTCTCCGGGACGATCACCGTCGGTGCCGGGGCGCCGACGCAGCTGGCGCTGACCACTCAGCCCTCGACCGCGGCCCAGAGCGGCGTGGCGTTCGCCCAGCAGCCCGTCGTGCAGCTGCGCGATGGGGCCGGCAACCCGGTGAACCAGGTAGGCGTGACGGTCACGGCGGCGATCACCACTGGTGGTGGCACTCTCGGCGGCACTGCCACCGCCACCACGAATGCGAGCGGTGTCGCGAGCTTCGCCAACCTGTCGATCAGCGGCACTATCGGCGAGCGGACGCTGAGCTTCTCGGCACCGAGTTTTGTGAGCGTTACCTCCGGCCCGATCACGCTCAGCGCGGGCGCTGCGAGTGAGCTGACCGTGACGACCCAGCCGTCGGCGACGGCGCAGAGCGGAGCGGCATTCGCCCAGCAGCCGGTGGTGCAGCTGCGGGATGGCGCCGGGAACGCGGTGAGCCAGGCGGGCGTGACCGTGACGGCCGCGATCGCGTCTGGCGTCGGGACACTGGGCGGCACGGCCACCGCCACCACGAATGCGAGCGGTGTGGCGAGCTTCGCCAACCTGTCGATCAGTGGCACTGTGGGTGAGCGGACATTGAGCTTCGGGGCCGCGGGCCTCACACCGGCTGCCTCCGGGCCGATCGCCGTCAGTGCCGGCGCCGCGACCCAACTGACCCTGACGACCCAACCGTCGGCTGCGGCGCAGAGCGGGGTGGCGTTCGCTCAGCAGCCGGTGCTCCAGCTGCGGGATGGCGCGGGGAACGCGGTGGGCCAAGCGGGTGTGACGGTGACCGCCACCATCGCCACGGGCACGGGGACGCTGGGCGGTACGGTGACCGCGGCCACGAATGCCAATGGCGTGGCGAGCTTCGCCGGTCTATCCATCAGCGGGACGGCGGGGAACTACACGCTGAGCTTCGGAGCCGCGGGCCTCACACCGGCCGTTTCTGGGCCTATCACCGTCAGCGCCGGCGCGGCGACCCAGTTGGCCCTGACGACCCAACCGTCTGCGACGGCGCAGAGTGGCGTGGCCTTCGCCCAGCAGCCGGTGCTCCAGCTGCGGGATGGCGCGGGGAACGCGGTGAGCCAGGCGGGGGTGACGGTCACCGCCGCGATCGCGACAGGCGGCGGGACGCTGGGCGGTACGGCCACCGCCACCACGAACGCGAGCGGCGTCGCGACGTTCACCAACCTGTCGATCAGCGGCGCGGCCGGTGGCCGGACCCTGAGCCTCAGCGCGACCGGGCTCACACCAGCCGTCTCCGGGACGATCACGGTCGGTGCAGGTGCCGCCACCCAGCTGACCGTTACGACGCAGCCGTCGGCCGCAGCGCAGAGCGGAGTGGCGTTCGCTCAGCAGCCGCTGCTCCAACTGCGTGACGGCGCGGGCAACCCCGTGAGCCAGGCTGGCGTGACGGTAACCGCGGCCATCGCCACGGGCGGCGGGACCCTGGGCGGAACAGCGACCGCCGCCACGAGCCCGGCCGGAGTGGCAACCTTCACCAATCTCTCGATCAGCGGCCCCGCAGGCGGCTACACGCTGAGCTTCGGCGCCACGGGCCTCACACCGGCCGTCTCCGGGACGATCACGCTTGGGGCGGGCAGCGCCGGTCGGCTGGTCATCACGACCGAGCCTTCGACCAGCGTCCAAAACGACGTCGCCTTCCCGCAGCAGCCGGTGGTACAGCTCCAGGACGCGGCCGGTAACCCCGTAGCGACGAGCGGCACGGTGGTGACGGCGGCGATCGCCTCCGGTGGCGGGACGCTCGGCGGGACGCCGACGGCGACGACCAACGCAGCAGGCGCCGCGGTGTTCACGGACCTGAAGATCACGGGTACCGTCGGCGGGCGGACGCTGTCGTTCACATCGGGTTCACTCGCGGGCGCTACGTCGAGCACCGTCACGGTCGTGCCCGGTGCGGCCACGCAGATCGCCGCCAACGCGGGCAATCATGAGAGTGCCCCCGCCGGGACGGCGGTCGCGACACCGCCAACGGTGGTCGTCCGGGACGTGAGCAATAACCCCGTCGCGGGCGTCGCGGTGACGTTTGCCGTGCCCGGCACCTCGAACGGGTCGCTCACCAGCCCGTCGCAGATCACCAATGGGGGCGGGATCGCGCGGGTGGGTGGCTGGACGCTCTCCACCACGCCAAAACCGGATACCATGACCGCCGTGTCCACCGGGCTCACGGGCAGTCCGGTCACCTTCGTGGACACCGCCAAAGTCGGGGCCCCCGCGCAGATCACCAAATTCTCCGGTGATGTGGTCGGACCGGTGAACACGACGACGGTACACGACGTTCTGCTGACCGACGCGACCAACAACCCCGTGCCGGGAGTGACCGTGACGTGGGTGGCGCGGGGGGGCGGCTCTGTGAGTCCAACGACCTCCTCGACGGATGCAGGGGGTCACGCGCAGGCCACGCGGACCCTCGGCCTCACACCCGGGTCGGAAACGACCACCGCCAAGGCGACCCTGACGGGCGGCCTGGACAGTGTGACGTTCAACATCACCGCCCAGGTCGGCGGGGCGACACGCATGACGGCCAACGGCGGCGACGCGCAGACCGATACTGTGGGTCAGACTCTGCCGACCCCGCTGTCGGTGCGCGTCACGGACGACCTGAACAATCCCGTCTCGAACGTCACCATCAGCTGGGTCGTGTCGGACGGCGGCGGTTCTGTGAGCGCACCCACGTCCGTCACGAACGGCAGTGGCATCGCCTCGATCAACTGGACGCTCGGTACGCGCATGAGCCCGATCGACAGCACTCAGAGCGCGCGGGCGTCGGGCGTCGGGTCGGCGGTCACCTTCCAGGCCTACACCGTCCCCGGCGCGGTGAGCGCCGCTCAGACCAGTGTTACGGCCACGAGTCCGATCACCGCGTCCACCGGGTCCGGCGCGAGCACCGTGACCGTCACCGCACGCGACCAGTTCGGGAACGTGATCAAGGGCAAGACGGTGACCCTGGGCGCGACCGGCACCGCGAACATCGTGACCAATCCGGCGCCCACCGACGTGAATGGGGTGGCGACCGGTACGCTCAGCTCGACACGTGCCGAGTCGAAGACGGTCTCTGCGGCGGTGGACGGCGTCGCGATCAGCCAGCAGCCCAGTGTCGTGGTCAACCCGGCGGCAGCCTCCAACCTGAGCTACCTGGTGCAGCCGAGCGATGCGGCGGCCGGTGCGACGATCACGCCGGCGGTCCAGGTCGAGATCCGCGACCAGTTCAACAACCGTGTGACCGGGGCGACGAACGGCGTCGCCCTGACGATCCAGACCAACGCCGGCGGCGGCACGCTCACGGGCGGCGGGACCGTCACCGCGGCGAGTGGCGTGGCGACGTTTGCTGGCCTGTCGATCGATCGAGCGGGAGCCGGATACACGCTCGCGGCGTCGAGCGGGGGGCTCACGGGGGCCACGTCCCCGGCGTTCACCATCACGCCGAGCTCGGTCTCGGCCGCGCAGTCGACGGTGACCACGACGTCTCCGATCGTTGCATCGAACGGGAGCAGTCAATCGACCATCACCGTCACCGCGCGGGACCAGTTCGGGAATCCCATTCAGGGCGCTGCGGTCACACTCGGGGTCAGCCCAAGCACAGGCGGTACGCTGACGCAACCGGTTGGGACGACGAATCCCAGCGGGGTCGCCACTGGCAGCTTCAGCTCGACGGTGGCTGGCTCGAGAACGGTGTCCGCGACGATCAATGCGGTCGGCGTCACGCAGACGGCGACGGTCGTCGTGAACCCGGGACCGGTGTCTGCGGCGCAGTCGACCGTGAGCGCTACGTCGCCGATTACCGCGGGGAGCGGGACGTCGACCATCACCGTGACGGCAAGAGATCAGTTTGGAAACCCGATTCAGGGCGCTACCGTCACGCTGGCGGCTTCGCCCACCTCGGGCAACACGTTGACCCAACCGCTCGGCACCACCGATGCGAGCGGGGTTGTGACTGGCACGCTGAGCTCGACCGTGGCCGAAACGAAGACGGTATCGTCGACTATCAGCTCCGTCGCGATTACTCAGACGACGACCGTGGTTGTGAACGCGGGCACGGTCTCCGCCACGCAGTCGACCGTGAGCGCGACTTCCCCGATCACCGCCGGAAGCGGGACCTCGACCATCACGGTGACGGCGAGGGATGCGAACGGGAACCCGATTCCGGGGGCGACGGTCGCTCTAGCGGCCACACCCACCACCGGCAACACGTTGACGCAGCCCGTTGGCACGACGAACGCGAGCGGCGTGGCGACGGGTACGCTTTCGTCCGCGGCCGCGGAGTCAAAGACGGTCTCGGCGACGATCAACTCGGTCGCCATTAGCCAGACGGCGACGGTCGTCGTCAACCCGGGGACAGTGTCCGCTGCGCAATCCACAGTGACCGCCAGCTCCCCGATCACGGCGGGTAGTGGGCCCTCGACGATCACGGTGACCGCGCGGGACGCGAGTGGGAATCCGATCCAGGGGGCCGCGGTCGTACTGGGCGTCACTCCGACGACCGGCAACACGCTGACGCAGCCGGTCGGGACCACCGACGCCAACGGCGTGGCCACCGGCACCCTGAGCTCGACCAGCGCGCAGACGAAGACCGTGTCGGCGACCATCAATTCAGTCGCGATCACGCAGACCGCGACCGTCCTCGTGAACCCAGCGGCCGTCTCGGCCGCCCAGTCCACCGTGACGGCGACGTCGCCGATCGCCGCGGGTACGGGGACCTCGACCATCACCGTCACGGCCCTGGATGGGTTCGGGAACCCGATTCAAGGTGCGACCGTGGTCCTGGCCGCTACGGGCAGCGGCAATACGCTGACCCAGCCTGGCGGTCCGACCAACGCGAACGGGGTAGCGACGGGGACCCTCAGCTCCCTCGTTGCCCAGTCGAAGACGGTGTCCGCCACCATCAACGCAGTTGGCATTACGCAGACGGCGACGGTCGTCGTGACGGCCAGCACCGTATCGGGGGCGCAGTCGAGCGTGGCCGCGACCTCGCCGATCACGGCGGGCTCTGAGACGTCGACCATCACCGTGACGGCGCGCGACGAATTGGGCAATGCCGTCTCGGGAGCCACGGTGATCCTCTCCGCCACCGGGACGGGCAACACCCTCACGCAGCCCAGTGCCACCACGAATTCCAGCGGTGTGGCGACCGGGACCCTGAGCTCGACCGTGGCGGAGTCGAAGACCGTGTCGGCGACGATCAACGGCGTCGCGGTCACGCAGACCGCGTCGGTCGTGGTCCATGCCGGCCCTGCTTCGAAGCTGGCGCTGACGACCCTGCCCTCGAGCGGCGCGCAGAGCGGCGCGGCGCTGGTCCAGCAGCCGGTGGTGCAGCTGCAGGATGCGAACGGCAACGCAGTCAGCCAGGCCGCTGTGCCCGTCACGGCGACGGTGGTGCAGGCGGGCGCAACGGCGAGCAATGCCACGGCCACCACCCTGGCCGGCGGCGCCGCCACGTTCAGCGGGCTCACCCTCACCGGCACGGCGGGGAGTTACACGCTGAGCTTCGCATCCAACGGGCTGACGGCGGTGACTTCCGGCACGATCACCCTCACGGCCGGGACCGCGAACAACCTCACCCTCACGACTCAGCCCTCGGCGTCGGCCCAGAGCGGGGTGGCCTTCGCCCAGCAGCCGGCGGTGCAGGTGCGTGACGGCGCGAACAACCCGGTGAGCCAGGCCGGGGTGACCGTCACGGCGGCGATCGCCGCCGGCGGTGGGACGTTGGGCGGCACCCTTACGGCTACGACGATCGGGACCGGGGTGGCGTCGTTCACGAATCTCGCGATCAGTGGGACGGCCGGCGATCGGACGCTGAGCTTCTCCGCGCCGGGCCTGACGGGGGTCAGCTCCACCGTCATCACGATCACGGCCGGGGCGGCGACGCAGCTCAGCCTTACTGTGCAGCCGAGCAATACCGTTGCCGGGGCGGCGATCACGCCGGCCGTGCAGGTGACGGCGCTGGATGGGCAGGGGAACACGGCGACGGGCTTCACAGGCAACGTGACGGTGGCGCTGGGCGCGAATCCGGGCGGCGGCACGCTCTCGGGGACGACGACGGTGGCAGCGGTCGGCGGGGTGGCGACGTTCTCCGGCCTGAGCATCAACAAGGTGGGGACGGGCTATACGCTGACGGCGAGCGCGACGGGTACGACCGGCACGACGAGCGCGGGATTCACCATCGCGCCGGGCGCAGCCAGCCAGCTCGTGTTCACGGTGCAGCCGAGCGCGACGACGGCGGGGGCGGCGATCACCCCGGCAGTGCAGGTCACGGCGCAAGATGCCCAAGGGAACACCGCCACTCAGTTCAGCGGGAACGTGACGGTAGGGCTCGGGACGGGGGGCGGGGGCGGGACCCTTTCGGGTTCGACGACGATCGTTGCGGTCGGCGGAGTAGCGACGTTCACCAATCTATCGATCGACAAGGTGGGCACGGGCTACACGCTAACGGCCGGGGCGACCGGCCTCGGCCCGGCGACGAGCGCGGCGTTCGCCATCACGGCGGGGGCCGCGAGCCAGCTGGTATTCACGGTGCAGCCGACGAGCACGACGGCCGGGGCGGCGATCACGCCGGCGGTCCAGGTCACCGCTCAGGACGCGCAGGGCAATACGGCGACCGGGTTCACGGGTAACGTCACGGCCGCGATCGGGACCAACCCGAGCGGCGGCACGCTGTCCGGCACCACGACGGTAGCCGCCGTGAGCGGCGTCGCGACGTTCTCGACACTGAGCATCGACAAGATCGGCACCGGGTACACACTCAGCGCGGGGGCGAGCGGCTTGCCTCCGGTGTCGAGCGCACCGTTTAACATCGCCGCGGGCGCGGCGGCACGTGTCGTGTTCTCGGTACAGCCGTCCAACGCGACGGCGGGCTCTGCGATCACGCCGGCGGTGCAGGTGACGGCGCTGGATGGACAGGGGAACACGGCCACGGCATTCACCGGCACGGTGACGCTTGCGATCGGGACGAACCCGAGCGGCGGGATCCTCTCAGGGACGACGAGCGTCGCCGCGGTGAGCGGCGTCGCGACGTTCGCAAATCTCAGTATCAACAAGGGCGGATCAGGGTACACGCTGGCTGCGAGCGCGACGGCTGTGACGGGCGCGACGAGCACGGCGTTCACCATCACGCCGGGCGCCGCGACGCAGCTGGTGTTCACCGTGCAACCGAGCAACACGGCCGCGAGCGCGTCCATCACACCCGCGGTGCAGGTCACGGCGGAGGACGGCTTCGGCAACACCGATCCAACCTTTACGGGCACCGTCACCGTCGCGCTGGGCACGAACCCCGGCGGCGGCACGCTCTCTGGGAGCGCCACCGTCCCGGCCGCGAGCGGAGTGGCCACGTTCACTGGCCTGTCGATCGACAAGAGCGGCGTGGGCTATACGCTGACCGCCGCGGCCACCGGCCTCGCCACCGGGACGAGCGCGACCTTCAACATCGTGGCGGGCGCGGCGACTCACCTCGCGTTTACGGTACAGCCCTCGAACGCGACGGCCGGGGCGGCCATCACGCCGGCGGTGCGGGTAACTGCGCTGGACGCGCAAGGGAACACGGCCGTCGCCTTCACCGGGACGGTCACCGTGGCCATCGGGACCAATCCCGGCGGCGGCACGCTGGCCGGGACGGCGAGCGTCGCCGCAGTCTCCGGCGTCGCGACCTTCTCCAACCTGAGCATCAACAAGGTCGGCACCGGATACACCCTAACCGCGGCGGCCACCGGGCCCGCTGGAGCCACGAGCACGCCGTTCGACGTGGCACCGGGCGCCGCCACGCACCTCGCGTTCACCGTGCCGCCGAGCACCACGCCGGCGAATGCGACGATCACGCCGCCGATTCAGGTGACGGCGCTCGACGCGGGGAACAACGTGGCCACGGGATTCACCGGGAACGTCGTGATGGCGATCCCGTCGAACTCGAACCCGGGCAACGGGACGTTGTCGGGCACCAAGACCGTGGCCGCCGTCGGCGGGGTCGCCACATTCTCGGACCTGAACATCAACAATCCGGGGACCGGCTACCGGTTGCGGGCGACCTCGACTGGTCTCACGGCCATCACTAGTGCGCTCTTCAACATCACTGCAGTCACGCAGCTCGTGTTCACGGTCGAGCCTGGTAACATCGCGGCGGGCGGGACGATTACACCGGCGGTGGGGGTGACGGCGGAGGACGCGGCGGGCCGGGTTGCCACGGGCTTCGCGGGGAGCGTGACGGTCGCCATCGGGACGAACCCGAGCGGCGGTACGCTCAGCGGCACGAAGACGGTCGCGGCGGTGGCGGGTGTGGCGACGTTCGGGGACCTGAGCGTCGACAAGGCCGGCACGGGTTACACCCTCACCGCGGCGGCGACCGGGCTCACGTCGCCGACCAGCTCGGCGTTCAACGTTTCCGCGGGTGGCGCGACCCACCTCGTGTTCGCCGTGCAGCCGAGCAACGCGACGGCGGGTACGGCGGTCGCGCCGGCGGTCCAGGTCACCGCTCAGGACGCCCAAGGGAACAGCGACCCGACTTTCACGGGCAACGTCACGGTGGCCATCGGGACGAACCCGGGCGGGGGAACGCTGTCCGGTACCACGACCGTCGCGGCGGTGAACGGGGTCGCGGTGTTCGCGACATTGAGCATCAACAAAACCGGTACGGGCTATACCCTGGCCGCGAGCGCGAGCGGACAGATCGGCAACACGAGTGCGACCTTCAACATCACGCCGGGTGCGGCGGCCGACCTCGTGTTCACGGTCGAGCCGTCCAGCGCTACCTCAGGAGCGGCGATCACGCCGGCGGTGCAGGTCACCGCGCGGGACGCGCAGGGCAACACCGCCACGAGCTTCGCCGGGAGTGTGACGGTGGCGATCGGTACAAACGCGGGTGGCGGAACCCTGTCGGGTACCCTCACGCAACCGGTTGCCGCCGGCGTGGCGTCCTTCGCCAACCTCAGCATCGACAAGACGGGCACCGGCTATACCCTGGTGGCCTCGAGCGGAAGCCTGGCGGGCGCTACGTCGAGCGGCTTTAGCATCGTCTCCGGCACCGTTTCGGCGAGCCAATCCACCGTTGTGGCCACGTCGCCGATCACGGTGGGCAGCGGGACATCGACCCTTACAGTGACCGCGAAGGATGGCAACGGCAATGCGATTCAGGGGGCGACGGTCGTCTTAGCTGCGTCTGGCGCTGGGAACACCCTGACGCAGCCGACAACGACCACGAACAGCAGTGGTGTGGCGACCGGCACGCTGGCATCGGCCGTGGCGGAGTCGAAGACGGTCTCGGCCACCATCAACTCGGTCGCGATCACCCAGACGGCGACGGTCGTCGTGAGCGCGGCGAGCACGACGACGGCGATTACAACGCACACGCCGAATCCGTCGGTGACGGGCCAGGGAGTCGCGGTGGCGTTCACGGTGACGTCGAACGGTGGGACGCCGACCGGCAACGTCACGGTGAGCGACGGCGCGGCGACCTGCAGCGGCACGGTGGCGGCGGGGACCTGCACCCTGACGCCGACCACCGCCGGGAGTAAGACGCTCACGGCGACCTACGGCGGCGATGCGAACTTCGCCGGCAGCACGTCCGCCGGCGCGTCCCCTTCACGTTTACCGTGAGCCCGACCGCTCCGGGGAGCGGGACCCCGACCGGGAACGTGACGGTGAGCGACGGCACCCAGACCTGCAGCGCGAGCGTGGCGGCGGGGAGCTGCAGCATCGCGTTCGGCTCGGCCGGTGCACACAGCGTGACGGCGAGCTACCCGGGAGACGGGAACTTCGCTACCAGCACGTCGACCGCAGTCAGTCAGACGGTGGGTGCGGCCAGCACGACGACG
>WNFO01010913.1_pt1 | contig 19872 bp, 19 predicted proteins | sample 5400251 | NCBI WGS metagenome assembly WNFO01 (sample SAMN13153354, study PRJNA577476) | soil metagenome | isolation source: 100 cm saprolite under Madrone tree | place: USA:California | collected 2016-06-14
TCGTGAAAGCGCACGCGCGAGCGTCGTCCTGAAACGATCCGACAAAGATAGGTGAAGGACCTCAACGCAAACACCGCTGCAAGGTTAGAATGGGAGACACCTTCTAACGGCTATGAATCTCGAACTCACCGAAGAACAAAAGCTCCTTCAGAAGACCGTCCGCGAATTCGCCGAATCCGAAGTAAAGCCGTTCGCGAAAGAGCTCGATGAAACCGGGCGCTTTCCCCGCGACACGTTCAAGAAAGCCGCCGAGCTCGGGCTGACCGGGATTGCGTTCCCGGAAGCCGAAGGTGGCGCGGGCTTCGATCACATCGCCTACAGCATCGTCATCGAGGAAATTTCCCGCTGCTGCGCCTCCACTGGCGTAATCCTCTCCGTGCAAAATTCGCTTTACTGCGATCCGATCCATCGCTTCGGCACTGACGCGCAAAAGAAAAAATTCCTTCTCCCCTTCGCGCGCGGGGAAAAAATTGGCTGCTACGCGCTCACCGAACCGCAAGCCGGTTCCAACGCCGCTGCGCTGCAAACCAAAGCCGCGAAAAAAAGCGACAACTACGTCATCAATGGCACCAAAGCATGGATCACCAATGGCGGCGCTGCCGACGCCGCTATCGTGTACGTGAACACCGATCCGCCCAAGGGCGAAAAAGGAATCACTGCTCTTGTCGTGGAAAAAGGCACGCCCGGCTTCAAAGTCGGCAAGGAAGAAAAAAAGCTTGGCATCAACGCCACCGCTTGCTGTGAGCTGGTCTTCACCGATTGCGAAGTCCCCGCCGCCAACCGCATCGGCAATGAAGGCGAAGGCTACAAAGTGGCGCTCTCGACTCTCGACGGTGGCCGCATCGGCATCGCCGCGCAGGCAACGGGAATCGCGCAAGGCGCATTCGAAGCCGCTCTCGCCTGGTCGCAGCAGCGCATGGCGTTCGGCCATCCGATCTCCCAATTCCAAGCCATCCAGTTCATGCTCGCCGACATGTCCACCGAAATCGACGCAGCCCGCCTGCTCGTTCGCAAAGCCGCGTGGAAACAGGACACTGGCGCGCGCTTCAGCATGGATGCGGCGATTGCCAAACTCTTCGCCAGCGAAATGGCCACGCGCGTCACGCACAAAGCTATCCAGATTCACGGCGGCTACGGCTACAGCCGCGAATATCCTGTCGAGCGCGCCTACCGCGACGCCCGCGTCACCGAAATCTACGAAGGCACCAGCGAAATCCAGCGCCTGGTTATCTCTTCCTGGGTTCTGAAGTCCTGAGCCGCGTAGTATCCTGAAAGAGTGCTGGACCTGGATTGCGGTCTCCCTTTCGATCTCGCCCGCTCCGACGATTTCTTCTCCGAGCTTCCGCCGAGCCCCGCTGTGTGTTTGATCGAACTGCGGGACGAAACCGCCGAGCCGCTGCTCATCCGCACGCAAGACCTGCGCCGTCGTGTGCAGCGCCTGCTCGGCCCGCCCGATCCGACCAGCAAAAAATTGAATCTCCGCGAAGTCGCGCGCGGCATTCGCTACCACCTGACCGGCTCGCGCTTCGAACAAATTTTCACCTACTACCTCCACGCCAAGCAGCTTTTCCCCAAGCGCTACCAAAACATGCTGCGCCTGCGCCCTCCTGCCGTCTTGAAAGTGAGCCTGCGCAACGTGTATCCGCGCTGCTACGTCACCCGCCGCATCGCTGTCGACGACTCCGGGGCACCCACCGCCGGCGCATACTATGGCCCCTTTGCATCCCGCCGCTCCGCCGAAAGTTTCGCCGGCAGCGCTCTCGATTTTTTCAAAGTACGCCGTTGCCAGATCAAAATCCGCCGCGATCCTTCCTTCCCCGGCTGCATGTACTCCGAAATGAAAATGTGCCTGGCCCCATGTTTCGCGGGCTGCACAAAGGAAGAATACGACGTCGAAGTGCAGAAGCTAGTCCGGTTCCTTGACACCAGCGGCGGCTCCCTGCGCAATTCGTTCGAGCAGGAGCGCGAGACCGCCAGCGAACAGCTCGATTTCGAGCGCGCCTCCGCCCTGCACAAGAAAATCGAGAAGCTCGACGATGCCCTGCGTGGCTCCCCGGAGCTCCCCCGCCGCATCCAGGATTTGAACGCCGTGATTCTCCAACGCAGCGCCGAAGAGCAAACTATCGCCGTCTATGCCGTCCGCGGCGGCTGGCTCGCCGAGCCGACTCTCGTGCGCTTCGCCGAAATCGCCGGACAGCCGCGTTCCGCCGAACACATCTTTCGCGAATACTTGGAAGGCCCCTCGGCCAAGCCGCAAGAAAGCTCATCGGCTGACACTCCAGCGCTGGGCAAAGACAGGAACACGCTCAGCGAGTATTTGTGGTTAGTGGCGCGCTGGTATTACAGTAATCCCCGCGAGGGCGAATTTTTTTTCCGCGAGAAGGATTGGCCGTACCGCAGAATCATGCGCGGATGCTCGCGCCTGCTGGCGCCGAAAGCGGAATCCGACTCCAGCGGCGCGCCCCCGCGCGCGCCCGCATCTTAATAAGGAGCAGCATGACCACATCCGCGACATCCGCAGGAACCGCGCGTTACGCCAAGAGATTCTCGGCCGTCGCCGTGCCCGCACATTTCCGCGAAGGTCAAAAGCTCAACGTCTCCTCCCTCGGCATCGGCACCTACCTTGGCCAGCCCGACGATAAAACCGACGCAAGCTACGCAGCCTCCGTCGTGGCCGCCGTCGAGAACGGACTCAACGTCATCGATACCGCGATTAACTATCGTTTCCAACGCAGCGAGCGCAGTGTCGGTTCGGCCCTCAAGCAGCTTGCGCAAAAGGGTTTCTCACGCGACGAATTCATTCTCTGCACGAAAGGCAGCTATCTCACTCCCGATGGCTCCATGCCCTCCGACCCCAACGAATATTTCTACCGCGAGTACATCCAGACTGGCATCTTCAAGCCCAATGAAATCGTGCAGGGCAGCCATTGCATGACACCGCGCTTCCTGGAAGACCAACTCGGGCGCAGTTTGCGCAATCTGGGCGTCGATTCCGTCGACGTCTATTACCTGCACAATCCGGAAACACAACTGAGCGAGGTGTCGCGCCCGGATTTCCTCGAGCGCGTCCGCGACGCGTTCATCTATCTTGAGTCAGCCGCGGCCGCCGGGAGAATTCAGTTCTACGGTATGGCTACCTGGAACGGTTTCCGCCAGGAAGCTACCGCTCGCGAATCCTTGCAGCTTGGCGAACTCGAGCAGCTCGCGCGCGACATTGCCGGTGAAACGCACCGTTTCCGGTTCGTGCAGCTCCCGTTTAATCTCGCGATGACCGAGGCACTGACCCTCGGCAATCAGACAATTACTAGCACCGCGAAAACCGTGATGGAAGCCGCCAGCGAGCTCGGGATCACCCTAATCGCCAGTGCTTCGCTTTTCCAGGGCCAGGTCGCGCGCAACTTGCCCTCTTTCGTGGCGCAAGCGCTGGGCTTGAAAAGCGATGCGGAACGCGCTTTACAATTCGTGCGTTCCTCGCCTGGAATCACCACCGCATTGGTCGGCATGTCGCACCCGGAGCACGTGCGAGCGAACGCCCGCCTTGCCGGCGTCCCGCCGGCCACCCTGGAAGAATTCAGTAAGCTTTTCAGCCGCGGCGAAACTGCCTGATACTCGTAGGGGCGCAGCACCGCTGCGCCCCAGCTTGGCGCCGATCTCAGCGCCGCATTACCAACGCCGTCCAGATGTCACACCGTGAGTCATTCACAAAGGTGCGGTTGCAATCTCCGGATGGCGCTCCTTCAGCCAACCACGAATCGCTTCATCAACCTGGTCCAGCTTGCCCGCGAAGAAATGATCCGCTCCCGCAACTATGACCAACCTGTTCTCTCCCGGCAAAGATTCCGTCAGCGCCTTTACCTTTCCAATCTCCCCATGCTCGTCCTGCGCCCCGTGTACAAATAACTTTGGCTTTTCGCAACTTCGCAAAAACGAGAAATCTGTGGAGTTTACCGGTGTGCCCAGTCCAATCAGCTCTCGCACTCGTTGATCCGCGCACCCCACGCGCAAGCCAACCCAGCAACCAAAACTAAAACCAGCCACCAATAGCGGAACGCCCGGAAACTCCCCGACCAAAAAATCGAGGGCCGCGCTCACGTCACCCTGCTCGCCCCTCCCTCGGTCGTGCGTTCCGGCGCTCATTCCCGCGCCACGAAAATTAAATCGCAGCACCGGCAACCCAAGCGCATCCAGCGATTTCACCGCTTGGTATACGACCTTGTTGTGCATCGTCCCGCCAAACAAGGGATGCGGATGGCAGACCAACGCCGCTAAAGGCGGCAGAGCCTTTGCGGCCGGCTTCCATAGAATCGCTTCCAGCCGTCCCGCGGGCCCTTGCAGAAAAAAATTGCGAGACTCATGAGCCACTTTGCCGTTTGTCATTGTTTCTTGTGGAACGAAAGGAATCGGCAAGTGTATCGCAAGAGGAATTACGCTTCGCGGACAATCGTGACCGCCAGCGCCACGCTCTCCGGCACCGCCTCAATTCGCAGAACGCGAGCGGATGTTTCCGAAGCACTCGGCCAGGGAGTCGAAGCGGTTGGTTCGAAGGAAACCAGCAAACGATCTCCTTCCTGATACTCGCGGCTACTTAGAAAACGCAAGCCGTGCGCGGACACGTCAATGGTCATCGCTTCTTCAAACCACGGAACCTGTGCGGGACGCACGCGAACCGGAAGCGCCAGCGCACGTCGCGGAGCCTCGCGCCGCTCCCGTTCTTTTCCGCGGCCATGGTTGTTGCTCTCCGCGCGAGGTGGCAACGCAAAGTGCAGCGCCACCGCTTGCTCGCTCGCACCCTCGCGCGTCGACTTGCTTCCATTGCCGTTGTAAGCCGGCTCCACTCTAACCACTTTCGCCAACATCTCCGGCTGGCCGTCGCCCAGCAACGTATCGTAAGGAAACGTCACCCACAACGGCACACCCGCGGCGTGCGTCTCTTGGCAAGGCACCAGCAACCCGCCGCGTGAAATATCCAGCGTCTTGCAAACCTCGGTTTTCGATCCAAGAGGGGTGTTCCAGCGAATCCGTACCGGCAGGCGGAGTTGCGCGCGATGATGCTCGCGTCGGTCCATAAACCCAATACCAAGTCCAACTTAGGCGGGGGCAAGGAAAGTATACGCCTAAACCGCCGGCACTGCGTACTAGGACATAATTGTCAATTTTTACGATTGCAGTTTGCAAAAGCGGGTGTTAGCGTCAGATCGATTACCCGCCCCTGAGGGTTTCGATGTCGGATGGAGCTGATCGCCGCGAAGCGCGACGCTTTTTGATGAGCCTGCCCATGCGCCTCCTTGCGCCTGAAGCGCAAAGTAAGGAACTGCGCGCCAGCACGCGCGACGTCAGCTATCGCGGCTTGTATTTTCTTTCCGAAACCAAGTTCGAAGTGGGCAGCCAGATCGACTTCGTCCTCACCCTGCCACAAAAAATTTCGTCCTCCGGAGAAGTTGATATCCGCTGCCGCGGCCAAGTCGTACGGGTCGACGCCGGCGCCAACGGTCGCGTTGGCGTAGCCGCCAAAATCGAACGCTATGAGTTTCTCCCTGCCAGCGCCACCGCCGCCTGACCGACGCAATTGTTCAACTCGCCTGGCTGCGCCGTGCGCGAGTACAATGACTTGACGCCGAGGGCCTTCGCAAGAAAGAGCACACTCGCCCGGGAGATTTATGTATCACTACGACGCCAAAACCGCTCTCGAAGAACTCCAGGAAGACGCGCTGCTTCCCCATCCCGTCAAGCTCCGCGACATGATTCTGCGTGTCCAACTCGGTCCCCAGGAAGCCCAGCTCATGAACTCCGAATTCCAAGACTACTTGACTCGCTTCGGCGAGCTGCAGCGCGTTGCGCGCGGCATTCTCGAAAAACTCGCCACCGGGAAAGCTAAGAACTAATCCCGGTGGGCTTTCGCATAAGCGAGCCGCGCGCATGAAGACCAAGCCTCGCGTGCTGCTCTTATCTGCATCCTCCGGCGCCGGGCACGTCCGCGCCGCGCAAGCCTTGGAAAAAGCCTTTTCCGCGCGCGGCGATTGCATCGTCGAACACATCGACGCCATGAAATACGCCAGCAAACTCTTCCAAAGCCTGTACCACAAGGCGTACATCACGATAGTGCGCCGCGCGCCCAGCATGATGGGCGTGCTGTACGATCGCACAGACCAGCCATGGGACCACCTGCGCCGCCGCTTAGCTCTCGATCGCCTCAACGTCCAACCCATGATCCGCATGCTCAAGCGTGTACAGCCCGATCTCTGCGTGGCCACTCACTTCCTCCCCGGCGAAATTCTTGCCTGGCTCATCGCCAAGAAGAAACTCCGCGCGCACAACGCTATCGTGATCACCGATTACGACGTCCACGCGCTGTGGCTCTGTCGCACCATCGACCGCTATTACGTTGCCCTCCCGGAATCAGCCGAATACCTGGCCGCCATCGGAATCCCGCGCGAAAAACTCCGCGTCACGGGCATTCCCGTCGATCCGCTCTTCGCTAAATCCGTAGGCCGCAACGCGGTGCGCAAACACCTCGGCCTCGATCCCGTCGCCCCGATTGTGCTCGCCGCAGCAGGAGGAGAGGGCGTTGGCCCCATCGAGCAACTTGTCAGCGGCCTCCTCGAGCTACGACGTCCCTGGCAGATCGTAGCCATCGCGGGCAAATCCGAAAAAATGCGCAAGCGCCTGGAAGCATTGTCGCGTCAAGCGGGCCCGCTGCCGGGAGGAGCGCCTCGTCTTTGCGCGGTTGGCTTCACCACGGAAATGGATCAATACATGGCCGCCGCCGATCTCTTGGTCGGCAAAGCCGGCGGCCTCACGACTTCCGAAGCTCTCGCCCGCGCGCTCCCCATGGTGCTGATCGACCCAATTCCCGGCCAGGAGGAGCGCAACGCCGATCATCTTCTCGAAGCCGGCGCCGCCATCCGGTGCAACAACTTGCCCGTGGCCGCCTGGAAAGTCGCTACACTCCTGGACGATCCTGTGCGTCTGAGGCAGATGCAAGAGGCCGCGCGCCGCATGGCTCGCCCCAACGCCGCGGCAGACATCGCCCAAGACGCTCTGGCGCTGGTAAACTGACCGATGCTCTTGCAACAGGTGCTTTTGCAAAAGGAAAAGGCTTAGCGAAAACGCATGCGCCGCAACACCCTGCTCATCGATGCCGACGACACCCTGTGGGAGAATAATGTCTTCTTCGAGAAGCTCATCGAAGATTTTATTACTCTCGTGGAGTCCTGCGGCTTCACGCGCGCCTACGTTCGCCACATCCTCAACGAAACCGAGCGCAAGAATATTCGCCAATACGGCTATGGCGTCCGCAGCTTCGGCCGCTCTCTCGAGGAAACCTACATGAAACTCGCCGAGCACATGGCCAAGCGCGAGGTGCTCGCCCAGATCCACACTCGCGTCGTGGATCTCGAGCGCACCCCGCCGAAAATTCTCGATGGCGTGCCCGAAACTCTTGCCTATCTTACCGAGCGCCACCGCTTGATTCTATTCACCAAAGGCGAACCCGCCGAACAAGCCGCCAAGGTCGAGCGTTCCGGTCTGCAAGGCTTTTTCGAGTTCATTGAAATCGTTTCCGAGAAAAGTCCCGAAACCTACGGCGAACTCGTGCGCAAACACAAAATCGTGAAGGCTCACGGCTGGATGATCGGCAACAGCCCGCGCAGCGACATCAACCCCGCCATGCAGATCGGCTTGAACGCCGTCTACATCCCGCACCAACACACTTGGCAGCTCGAACACGAGCCGGTCGTTTCCGGCTCCGGCAAACTCGTCATCCTCCCGGCCTTCCGCGAGCTCCGCGCCCACTTCTGACCTACAGCTAGAATTCGACTCCACACCCGCCCAGTCTGACCGCCTCAAATCGGCCGAATAACATTGCACCTTGTATTTTAATTAGCAAACAATTCATCTGCTTAGTAATTATTTATTCCCCTCTGTCGGCCCATTCTGTGCTTTCATTTCTTCCAACTGGGCTTTTGGCCCAAATCCTAACATTGGAGAAATAACAATGAGAGCTCGTAAAAACTGCATTTTGGTGTTTAGTTCGTTAATGTTAGTTGTTGCGTTGTCTCTGGCTTCGACGGATCGCCCGCAACACAGTCAGGAACTCCTAGGTAGTCCGGCGCAGACGCAGCGGGCGGACGGCGGCGGTCCCGTTCCTCCGCTTCCACCTCCCTCGTTCCTAAACACGCTGACCGCCGACGGTGGTGGGCCCGTTCCTCCGCTTCCTCCTCCAAACGCGGCATCGTTGCCTTCATGAACGCCGACTTCCACGGGGCTTAAGTGCAAGCCACTGAGTCAACGCGGGGGAAGATGAGTTCCATCTTCCCCCGCTTTCCTTTTGTGGTAATATTGCGCGCGAGTTAACCCTTCATCATGCTGGCAAACTTCGTCTGGTGGACCGCCATCGCCCTTGAGGTTGTCATACTGTTGCGCAGCGGACGAACGGGCCTCCTGAAAAAGTATCCGCTCTTTTTCAGCTACATCGGCTGTGTTCTCCTGACTGAAATTCTTGGTCTGCTGGCCAACGCATTGGCTCCCAAGTTATATGAACCCCTATATTGGCCTGCCGACCTAGCCACCATTCTCGCCAGCTATGCGGTCATGGTAGAGATCTTTCGATGGTCCACCAGGCATAAGCCCGGTATTCGCCGTCTTACACAGCGCGCCCTGCTCACCGTATTTATTCTCACTGTTGCCTATGCAGCTTCTAACTTTGTGAATGGCAAGTTCGGTTCTCCATCTCGTGCTGTTGCCGCCTTGGGCCGCGACCTTCGCTACGTCGAAGCCGGCATTCTGCTCCTGATGTTGTGGCTGTTACAGCGATACCGCATTCCGCTGGGCCGCAATCTCCGGGGTTTGTTGATTGGCTATTCCTTCTGGGTTGGCGTCAATGTAGTGAATCTGGCTCTCTGGTTCGTGCCCGGAAATGAATTCTCGATTCTCCTGCGAGGGCTGCTTCCCGCAACATACCTCTTCACCTTAGGCATTTGGTGCGTGACTTTGTGGTCTGTTCACCCGGAGCCGGTGCAGCCCGCTGAAAGCAGAATTGAACGAGACTACGAGCTCCTTGCCGGGAAAACCCAAGCGGTCCTTGCCCGTGCGTCCACCCGTGTAGCGAGGATCATGCGGCCATGACCGGATTGCTCGCCATCATCATCCTTGGATCGCTGATTCTGATTTTCGGCCTCCGTCTCGCTCTGCAGTCGCCAAACACAAGGACGCAGTCTCCGTCCATTACTCTGGAGGAGTTTGCAAACGCGCGAGAAGCACTTGACACCACCTTTGTCGAGGCCGCCGCAATCGAGAGGATTTTCTCGACCGAGGACATGGAGTTCATTTCTCACTCGAGTTCTCCCCAGGCCCGACGTCTCTTCCTCGAGGAGCGCAAGGCGCTTGCCATCCAGTGGCTTCGCAAAACGCAAAAGCAGGTCGCTCAGCTCATGGACCTTCATTTCAGACTCGCCGGCCACACTCATGAGCCAAATCCGAGATTTGAGCTGAAACTCGGCGCCAAATATCTATCCTTCTTGCTTGTTTCTTACTTTCTTCTGTTCTTGTTGTGGCTGCGCGGTCCATTCAAGGCCAGGCGAGTTGTCGCTTACACCTCGCACGTAGCCGGGTACTTTTGCACTGTCTTCAGCCTCCGCCTTGAAAGGGTAAACGCCGTGCACCTCGGCCCCGACGATTCCGACCCTGGCCCTGGCATCTAGCGGCAAAAAGGGATGGACGTGAACGGCAGAGGCGGGCTTCGCAAGGGACTTCAGGCTGGCTAGCTGCAAGTATCGTGAAAGGGATTTCGGTTTTGGGAGCAGGCATTATAGAAGGTTGTCAGATTTCCGATCCGTTGCGGCTTGATCTCTAAGGCGCGCCCCAGCCTATGTTCCCGCCGCGGCGGCAGCAGTCTGATCCAGGATTGTTGCTGCGCGGCCCACTTCGGATACGCCAAAAATCACTAATGGTGCATTCGTCGTTGGCTCGATGCCGCAGTATGCGTAATGGATGTTGATATTGGCGTCGCCCAGCTTCGAGGCGGCCTGCGCCAGTTCACCGGGGCCGTGCGGAAGCTTGACCTGAGCGATTTCCCCTGCGGTGTAGCTTATTCCTTCCTTGTCCAGGATTGCTCCTGCTGCCGCGGGATTGTCGACGACCATGCACACGAGGATGGTTTTCTCTGCGGGGATGGACTGAAAAGCCAGGATGTTTACGCCGCGGTCCGCGAGCGCGCGGCAAACTTTCCCCAGCGATCCCGGACGATTGTCCATGCGAATGGTCAATTCCTCGTTGATGGGCATTGGTGACCTCCTGCGTTCGCAGCAAATCGAATGGCGTAGAGGTTCGACGTGGTTGGTGCGGGAATCTTACGTCTACGTCCACGTTGATGCAAGGAAACATCCAGGAGAATGGGTGTATACTCCGGCTACCCGAAAGACGAACGATTTCTTCGGATGAGGAGTTTCTCGACCGGGAAACCAACATTCATTTGAGCCTGGCTTGGCGTTCGGTCCTCGCGGCTCGGCCGGCTCTCAATCAGTGAGGGCGTGATGAAGCAGACCTTTGCTATCGGCATCGGAGGTGCGGCTGGACAGGGTGTAGCCACCCCAGGCGACATTTTCGCGAAGATATTCAGCCGGCGCGGCCTGAACCTCAACGCCTACAACGCTTATCAGTCCATCATTCGCGGGGGCCACACTTTTCTGACCATTCGTACCGGCCCGGAAAAGGTCACCAACATGGGTGACCGCATCGATCTGTTCATTCCCCTTAACCAGGACAGCATGGATCGGCACCTGAAGCTGCTTACCGCCGGCGCCGCGTGTATTTACAATGCCGACACGATCAAGCCCGGCGCGGCCGCCGACGGCGTGCAGCTCTGCCCGCTTCCGGTTTCGGAGTTGGCCGATATCACGCGCAATAAAGTTGCGCAGAATACGCTCGCGATCGGCGCCGGTCTCCACATGATGGGCATTGGCTTCGCGGCATTGGAGGAAGTCCTGCGAGAGCAGTTCAAGAAAAAAGGCGATGCCGTCGTGGCCGAAAATATCGGGGTGGCGCGGGCCGGCTACGACTATGCGGCGGCGCATTTCACAGCTTTCGCGAATCCCCTTCCCAAAACGGAGAACAAGTACGCGATCTTGAGTGGCAATGTCGCGATGGCCATGGGAGGCGCGGCCGCCGGAGTGAAGTTTTATTGTGCCTACCCGATGAGTCCTTCGACCGGTGTGCTGCACTGGATGGCGGCACACGCGCGCAAAGCAGGCATCATGGTGCGCCAGGTGGAGGACGAAATCGGAGTGATTAACATGGCCATCGGCGCGGCTCAGGCCGGCGTGCGCGCCATGTGTGCTACCTCGGGCGGCGGCTTCGCGCTGATGAGCGAGGGCCTCGGCATGTCCGCGATGATCGAAACTCCCGTCGTGGTCATCAACTGTCAGCGCGCGGGCCCATCCACCGGCGTTCCCACCAAGACCGAGCAGGGCGACCTCTGGCAGATGCTTGGCGCTGCGTTTGGGGATTATCCGCGGATCATCGCAGCGCCGCTGGACATCGGCGATTGCTTCAAGCTCATCCCCGAGCTTTTCAACCTCGCCGATCGCTTCCAGTGCCCCGGACTCGTGCTTTGCGATCTCCTCTTGTCCGAAGGCCGCCTCAGCGTCCATCCAAACGACTTGGATTTCAGCCCGCCTATCGATCGCGGCGAGCTCATCACCGCCGCCAACGGTAACGGCGCACCTTCCGCGGCTTCCACCAACGGCGGCTACAAACGCTACAAAATCACCGACAGCGGCGTTTCACCGCGCGCTGTTCCCGGCGTGCCCGGCCATATCCACACGGTGGCCACCGACGAACACCAGGAAGATGGCGTGCTCATCAGCGATGAATTCACCAATCCCATCAAGCGCCGCGCCATGATGGAGAAGCGTATGCGCAAGGTCGCTGGCATTGAAGCCGCCGTGCCCCCACCCTCGCTCTCAGGTCCGCCTAACGCCGACGTGACCTTGATCGGCTGGGGTTCCACCAAAGGGGTAGTCGAGGAAGCTTGCGAACTCCTGAACGAACAAGGAATCGCTGCCAATCAGCTGCAGATTCGCTGGCTTGTGCCACTGCATGGCGAAGCCATTCTCGAAATCCTGCGGGGCTCGCGGCATACCATCATCGTGGAGAACAACTACAGCGGCCAGTTCGCGCGCTACCTGCGCAGCGAAACCAGCTTTGTGCCCAACGGCCACATTCGCAAGTACGACGGCGAACCTTTCATGCCCCACCACATTGCCGACGCAGTGAAGGAACAACTCGCGGGGAACACGAAACTCTCCGTTCCCATGCACGAGATTATGGTCTAAGGAGGAGACGCACACATGGCGACCAGCGTACAGCGTGCCAGTCAACTGACGATGGCGGACCTGAAAGGCAAAGTCGATCCCGACTGGTGCCCCGGCTGCGGCGATTTCGGCGTGCTCGCCGCGCTTCAGAAAGCCTTGGTCGAGCTGCAGATACCGACCCACAACGTCGTCACTATAAGCGGAATCGGTTGCTCATCCAATCTTCCCGGCTACATCAACACCTATGGTATGCACACGCTGCACGGGCGGGCTCTCGCGGTGGCCACTGGGTTGAAACTCGCCAATCACGAGCTGACGGTGATTGTGACCGGAGGCGACGGAGACGGTTTCGGGATCGGCGGCAACCATTTCGTGCACTCCATGCGCCGCAACGTCGACCTGCTCTATATCGTCATGGACAACCAAATCTACGGCCTTACCACCGGGCAGACCTCCCCCACCAGCCGCGTGGGCATGAAAACGAAAAGCATGCCGTTCGGCAACATCGAAGCGCCGGTCAACCCCATTTCCCTCGCTCTAGCTGCAGGCGCCACTTTCATCGCTCGCGGCTTCAGTGGCGAACAGAAGCATCTCACCGAACTCATCAAGCAAGGTATCGAGCACAAGGGCTTCTCGTTCCTCGACGTGTTCAGCCCTTGCGTCACCTACAATCACGACAACACGTATCAGTGGTTCCGTCCGCGGGTGAAGAAACTCGAGGATGACTCTGCTTACGACGCGGGTGACTGGACCGCCGCGATGCAGAAATCTCTGCTCTGGGGCGAGGAAATCCCCATCGGCAGATTTTTCGAGCGCACCGACGTCCCCACCCTTCACGGAGCCGAGCCGGTGCTGAACGAAGGCCCCCTGGTCCATCGCGACCCCACGGTGCCTCCCGATGTGGCTCGCTCCTTCATAGAAGAGCTGATGTAGTCACGCGCGACCAGCGTGCCCGGCCAAATCACTCCGGTGTCGTTGCTCCTGCATCCAGTATCACCGCGGACGCTGAAATCACGGAACTCCTCTCAGTCAATCAAGTCACTAGCCGCTGACTGAGACATCTTCGCCATTTTTGTGATAGGGTCTGTCCGCTATGGAAAAACATGACAACGTTTCACGTCGCTCATTTCTCGCTTTTTTCGCGGCAGCGCCCTTGTGGGCAACTCTGGCCGCCAATAAACACATCCCGATCGGGCTCGAACTCTACTCCGTTCGCAATGACCTGAAAAAGGACCTGACGGGAACGGTAGAGGGAGTGGCGAAGCTGGGGTACGAGTGCGTTGAGTTCTATTCTCCCTATTATGATTGGACACTCGAGTACGCCAGGCAGGTCCGCAAGGAGCTCGACTCGCTCGGCGTTCACTGCTACTCCACTCATAACTCTTCGCAATCCTTCACGCCGGACGGGATCGGCAAGGCCATCGAGCTGAACCAGGCTCTCGGCGCACGCTATGTTGTGCTGGCCCATCCTGGCGCGGTGAAGGATATTGACGGCTGGAAGCGCATTGCAGAGACGCTGAACAAAGCGAACGCGACGCTGGTTGGCCACGGATTACACGTCGGCTATCACAACCACGAACTCGAGTGGACCCCTGTCGACGGCCAGAAGCCAATCGAACTCCTTGCTGCAAATACGGACAAGAGCATCATGCTACAGCTGGATGTCGGCACTTGCCTGCAAACGGGGAACGATCCTGTCGCCTGGGTCGAGACGAACCCAAGACGCATCCGCTCGATGCACTGCAAGGATTGGTCTCCGGAGAAGGGATATCGCGTGTTGTTTGGAGAAGGAGTAGCACCCTGGAAAAAGCTGTTCGCGGCGGCCGAGAGTAAGGGCGGGATTGAATACTATCTGATCGAACAGGAAGGCAGCGATTACTCGGAGATGGAAACCGCGGAACGTTGTCTCGCAGCGTATCGGAAGCTGCACGTGTGAGGACCAAAAACTGGAACGACCTTAGGTAGATTCAACCATCCGATCGGCAGGACCAGTGGAAGTACAACGCCGGCTGGAGGAACCCCATGGCGGTGACCTACGTACCCGCTGCCGATCCAACGCTGAGGATCGATGTCGTGTCCGGACGGAACGCTGCGCCTACCGCGCTAGGTGCAACTAGCCGATCGAGCTGAGGTGGAATCAGTCAAAATCTTTTGTCGACAGCTTGGCTGGATCGGGCCGTAGGAAGACGTTGTGTTGAGGCGCAGGCATAGGCATGTCGCCTTTGCGATCCTTCCAGAGGAACCTATTGAGCAGCGCGGTGTCGACGCCATCGGCACGGCTGAAATCGAGATTCTTGCCTTCCTTCCATTCCTTGGTATTCGTCTGATAGATCAGGCCATTGTCGCGGTTGCGATAGTCGGCAGTGAACGCGGGCTGGTCACCCGACCCGCTGAAGAGCGGGGCCATGACCGCAGCGCGTGAGTCGTTCGCATTCATTGGCGGAACGCCCAGGAGCGACTCGATAGTGCGCACCATGTTGATGGTCGTATAGAAAGTGTGATCAACAAACGGAGCAGCGGTGGCATCTCCGTGTGTGGCCGGCAGAGGCGAATACTTGCTGACGACGAGGGCGATGCTGCGGTGTGAGTCGATGTGGTCGGGTCCGTTCTGAGCATCGTCTTCCAGAATCAGGAAAGCCGTATCGTCCCAATAGGGGCTGTGAGATACGGCGTCAACGACGCGCCCGACAGCCAAGTCATTGTCAGCAACCGACGCGACAGGCCTGGGTTTGTCCTTGGTCCCACCCGCGGTGTGGTCGTTCGGAAGGCGAAGAAGGATGAATTGCGGCATGGTGTCTTGGTGCGCGTTCCGTGAGGAAACGAAATTGTTGAATTCGTTCAGGAATTCATCGGCGCGCAGCTGGTCGGGATAGGCGACCTCGAAATCAGGAAACAGCGGGTCGAAGTGGTCACGAAGTTCCACTTCGGCAGCGACATTCCTGGCCAGAATTGGGATGGCCCACGGGTACGGACTCGGGCCGCCGCGCGGGTCGCCCAGTGGCTGGCGAAATTCTTCCAAAGATAACCACCGGTGGGCTCGCCGGCATCGGGAACCTCATCTTCGGCCGAGACGCCGCCAAGTAGAGTGCCTTCGGAGTCGTACGTGTGTTCCCCGCCGCGGTAGCCGATCGGCCAAGTCTTGGCCACGTAATCGGAAATGGACGCGGAGGTGGACCACACGTGGCCATCACCGGAAACGTCGCCGCTATCGTAGAAATTATCGAGCACGCCGAATTGACGCGCGAGCTTGTGCTGATTGGGCGTGATGTCCTCACCGTACATCGCCAAGGAAGGATCGCCATCGCCGGCGCCGAGATCACCGAATACTTGGTCGTAAGTGCGATTTTCTTTGATGATGTAGATGACGTGCCGGATTTTGTTCTCACCGCTGGCGAAGGGGACACGGTCGGCATTGCCGCGCACCGCGTTGGCTTCGGAGACCTGCTTCGTGAACGTCGCCAGATTTGCAGGCAAATCAGCAAGCGCGATGCGCGCTAGCGAGCCGTTAATCATAGCTGGCCCGTACGGATAGCGAGGACGTCCGTCCGCGGTTTTGCCGATGGATTTCGGATTGGGCCCGGAGCCGCGGCCCTTGGCGCTCGCGATAAGAAGATCCTTGCGCGTAGCGGCGACAACGGTGGGATACCACTCGGTAGGAATGAAACCGGCGGCTTGCAGCGGCTGGCCAGAAGTGAGTTTGCCAAGATCGAAGGCGCCGACGGAATCGGAAATGGCGTTGGCGGAAAAGAGCATCTTCTCGTCCAGAGAGAGCGCGAGATATTCCGGATCGCTCCCCCCGTATTGTTGTCCGGAGAGCTTTGTCGAAAGATAGGAGACCGGTTCGCCGGTCGCGGTGTCGAGGACCGCGATCTCGTCGCGGTCGGTGAGCGCCACGAAAAGCCTGGAGCTGTCGCGATTGAGCAGCAGAGCGGTCGGATGAGAGCCGCCGGCAAGCAGCAACGTGGGCTTGCGAAGGGGAATGAAGCGGCTGACACGTCCCTTCACGAGGTCGAGCTCCGCGACCATCGAAGCATTCCAGAGCGAGACGAAGCCTCGCCGCCCATCGCTTGTGATAACTGCGCTGTACGGAAGTGACGCCGGGATGTGTTTGAACCTCGAGAGATCGAAGCGGTGGATGATTTTGCCGTCGCTGCTATTCAACAGCAGCGCTTCATCGGAATTGTTGCACGCGACCAGCAGCCGCTCCTCGCCTCCGCTAATACCAATGCCCAGGCCCGCAGGATAGGTAACGTCCCGGAATTCCGGTCGGCGAATTTTTCCACCGGGGATTTTGTCACGAGCAGCCAAAGGCATGAATCTTTCCGGAGCAACGCGTCCGTTCTCGAAGGTGTACACCGCAATACCGTTACCTGTGCTGCCCTTTTGCTTGCCGAGGGGATCGGTGAGCGAGGCCATGGATGCAAAGAGGTGTTTGCCGTCGAGCCCGAAGGCCAGGCCCAGGAAATACGTTTGACGTGCCTTACTGCCGAGGCGATCGTCTGGAAAGTCGGTGAGTTCGTCGGTTTCCAGATTGAGGACAGACAGAGACTGTTTCCCGCCCGACGTGTAGGCGCCATAGCCGCTGTGCAGCAGCACGGCAAAGCGGCCATCCGGTGAGAGTGCGATAGCGGTGGGAAGATTATTCGTTGGGCGGGGATTGCCAGGAACGCCCGTGAGGAGCTTGCCGTTCGGGAGTTGCGTAGTATGTGGCGCATCCTGTGCCACGAGAGAGGGCGCCAAGAGGAACAGCAACAACAAAAAGAAATTGGGCAAATAGCCAGAGTGTTTGGTCATGCGGGGAGTATATGGCTTTTCTGTCACAGAACTGTAAACGACGAGCTAGTCACAAAGGGCAACTTCCCGGGCTGGGACTGTCCTCCAGCGGTCAACACCTCATTGTGAATCGACAATAAGGAAGTACAATGCGGGCGCAGTATTCAGCACGGCACTCCAAAGAGGAGGTTCGGCCTCATGTTTTTCGACCGCAGACTTTGCTCCGTTCGCGCCGCCAAGTGGCTCTGCCCGATTCAGCACGGCACTCCAAAGAGGAGGTTCGGCCTCATGTTTTTCGACCGCAGACTTTGCTCCGTTCGCGCCGCCAAGTGGCTCTGCCCGTTCGCTGTCGCTTTCGCTCTAGCGCTCTTCGCGCCGGCTGCTCCCGCCCAAGAACCCGACATCGCCAAAAAGCTCGACGGTTTCGACTCCTACATGGCGCAAGTCCTGAAGGACTGGAACACACCCGGCATCGGCGTCGGCATCGTCGTCAACGACAAGTTGGTCTTCGCCAAAGGCTACGGCTACCGCGACTACGAGAAAAAGCTCCCCTTCACGCCAGCCACCCTCCAACAAATCGCCTCCAATTCAAAATTGTTCACCGCCGTCGCCGCCGGCATGCTCGTCGATGAGGGAAAACTCACTTGGGACAAGCCTGTGCGCGACTCTGTCCCCACCGTCCAGTTCTACAACGATCAGCTCAACAACAACATCACCTTGCGCGACATGCTCTCCCACCGCACCGGCGTCACCCGCCACGATCTCATCTGGTTCAAGTCGTCTTTCACGCGAAAAGAATTGTTCGACAAGTTGAAGTACCTTGAGCCGCAGGAGCCCATGCGCGAGACTTTCCTCTACAACAACCTCATGTTCGCTGCCGTCGGGCAAATCGTCGAGTTAAAGTCCGGCCAGAGGTGGGAGCAATTCGTCCGCGAAAAAATCTTCACGCCCCTCGATATGAAAACCACCGCCTATTCCATCAACGACATGACTCAGCATCCTGACCACGGGGTGCCCTTCCGCGAGAAGCGCGATTCCTTCGAGCTGTACAAAATCCCCTACTACGAAGACATCGAAGGCGTCGCCCCCGCCGGCGCCATCATCTCCAACATCGACGAGCTTTCCCACTGGCTCATCGCCTTGATGAACGACGGCAAATACAACGGCAAACAGGTCCTGCCGGCCAAAGTCCTGAAGGAAACTTTGCAGCCCGCCATCGGCCTGCCCAACACCCTCGGCGAAGCCCTCGGCTATTGGGAGCTGCTAAATCCCGCTTACGGCATGGGCCGCCAGACCGTCTCCTATCGCGGCCACCTGCTCACCTTTCATGGTGGCGACCTTCCCGGATTTCACTCCCAGGTTTCCTTCATGCCCAACGACAAAATCGGCGTCATCGTCTTAGTCATCAGCGATCACAGTGCCCCGCTCTACAACATCGTCAGCTATAACGTCTACGAGCGCCTCTTGGGCATGGACCAGACGCCTTGGAGCCAGCGCCGCCTCCAGCAGCGCCTCGCCAACAAAAAAGCCGGCACCGAAGCGCGCGCGAAAGCCGGCGCCGACCGCGTGCCCAATACCAAGCCTTCTCATCCTTTGCCCAGCTACGTCGCCGAATACGAGAACCCCGCGTACGGCATCCTCAAAATCGCTCTCACCGGCGATCAGCTCCAATTCGGATTTCACGAATTTCAGTTTCCCATGACCCATTTCCATTACGACCGCTTCGACACCCCCGACGACGAGCAGTACGGCAAATTCTCCGTCAACTTCCGCACCAATCCCCAGGGTGACGTCGACAATGCTGTGATCTCCCTCGACGAGGCCGAAGTCGTTTTCACCCGCAAGCCCGAAACCCTCGACGTGAAACTCCTGCAGAGTCTCGCCGGAACCTACTTGACACCCAGCAAGGTGAAGTTCCAAGTGACCTACCAACCCGGCGCTGGCCTCGCCCTCGAATTTCCTGGTGCACCCCCGCAAAAACTCATACCCGTCAAAGGTCTGCAGTTCCGCACCCAGCGCTTTGCGGACGTAATCTACGAATTTGTCCTCGAAAACGGCCAAGTGAAATCCCTGAAGGAGCGCGACCCCTCCGGCGAATTCACCTACACCCGTCAGTAACTGTTTCGACTTCGGTAGGGGCCGCCGACTTTGGCACAAGCCCGCGCCTTTGGTGGAACCCCCTGACTTTCAGTCAGGGGAGCGGCGCTTTCAAGCGCCGCGAAGCGGTCTAGTTTGAAAAAGAAACATCGTCGTACTTTTTCTGTCCTCTGAGCGTGTCGCTGCCGTCTGCCGTCCACATCTCATTGGTGGTAATTGCGAATGTAACCGGGGCATCTGCCGAAGGGTTTGTTAGGACATGAAATTTCGTGCCCGTGAATTCCTTTTGCGGCTGAAATGTGCCGATCAGATTTTCCCCTTCCACATTCAATTCAAAGCTCGCAAGGAGCTCGGTTGTCTCCATTCGAATCCTAAGATCGTATCGAGCCGTGACGTTTACCCCGTCTTTTTCAACGCGGATTGAATAGTTGACTGACATTTTGTACCCTCGGCAAATGCTGCCAGTCTCCAGGCAAGGCTCGGCTCGTATACTGGTATAAATGAAGGAGTTTTGTGGCAGCCCGCTTCAACTCGCCGCGGCTGCGAGAAGCGAAAGCCACTCGTCCTGGGCATTCAGGACGACGTTGTAGTCGGCGCCGTCGAGTTGCTCCTTGGATGGATTCAGCGCCACAATCTTGACCTTTGGATAGTTCGTTTTCAGCCAAGCCACCATTTCTTTTCGTGTTTGCTCCGG
>WNFO01001252.1_pt1 | contig 19871 bp, 19 predicted proteins | sample 5400251 | NCBI WGS metagenome assembly WNFO01 (sample SAMN13153354, study PRJNA577476) | soil metagenome | isolation source: 100 cm saprolite under Madrone tree | place: USA:California | collected 2016-06-14
ACCAGAAGTCCCACATCGCGGTCGGCGACCGCATGTTGGTTCTCGGGTGCCGCTTCTGGGTGTGGATAAAGTCGGGGAACTTCAGCGCGTCGCGCACGAAGAATATCGGCGTATTGTTGCCGACCATGTCCCAATTGCCCTCCTCGGTATAGAAGCGCAGCGCGAAGCCGCGGACGTCGCGTTCGGCGTCGGCGGCGCCGCGCTCGCCGGCCACCGTCGAGAATCGTATGAAAGCCTCGGTCTGTTTGCCCTTCTGCAACACCTTGGCCTTGGTATATTTCGCAATGTCGTGAGTAATGGTCAGCGTCCCGTAGGCGCCGGAGCCCTTGGCGTGCTGGCCGCGTTCGGGAATGCGCTCGCGGTTCTGGTGGGCAAGCTTCTCGAATAGAACGAAGTCCTGCATCAGCACCGGGCCGCGCGGGCCCGCCGTGATGCTTGCTTTCGCAACGTCGTCTGTTGACAGAATTGCGTTTGCGAGAACCGGGGCGTGAACGAAAATGTATGCATCCGCTCCGCAATAACTTTGGTGCTATTGCTGTGATTGCACCGGTTTTGCTTCATTCAGAAGCCGGAAGTTATTCAGCTGCCGCTGCCCAGCGCTTCGGCCCAAGCCCGAGCCTTGCCCACACATCCACGAGGGCGTCGGCGAGAGCATCCACGAGCGCGTCGTCGTGGTAGGGGCTTGGTGTGATCCGCAGCCGTTCCAATCCGCGAGGCACGGTAGGATAATTGATTGGCTGGATGTAAATGCCGTGCTCCGTGAGCAACAGATCGCTCGCCGCCTTGCACCTCTCCGGATCCCCAACAAGGACTGGCACGATGTGGGTGTCGCTCGGCATGACCGGAAGCGCGGCGGCGTTGAGCACGGCTTTGACCCGCGTGGCTCTTTCCTGATGTCGCCGGCGTTCCCAATCCGACGCCTTCAAGTGACGGATGGCGGCGGTGGCAGCAGCGCAGATGGGCGGCGGCAAAGCGGTCGTAAAGATGAAGCCCGGCGCATACGAGCGCACCGCGTCGATCAGCGCGCTGTTGCCCGCAATGTATCCGCCCATGCCGCCGAATGCTTTGGCGAGCGTGCCTTCCAGCACGTCAATCCGGTCCATCACGCCGTCGCGCTCCGCCACGCCGGCGCCACGCGCGCCGTACATGCCGACGGCATGCACCTCGTCCGCATAGGTCATGGCGCCATGGCGTTCAGCGAGATCGCAGATGCGATGCATCGGCGCCACGTCGCCATCCATGGAATAAACCGTCTCGAATACGATCAGCTTCGGCCGATGCTGCCCTGCCGCCTGCAGCAATTGTTCGAGATGCTCGACGTCGTTGTGGCGCCAGATCTGCTTCTCGCAGTTGGATTGGCGCACGCCTTCGATCATCGAATTGTGGTTGAGCTCGTCGGACAGGATCAGGCATTCCGGAATGAGCTTGGCGATGGTTGCGATTCCGGTCTGGTTCGACACATAACCTGAGGTAAAAACGAGTGCCGCTTGCTTACGATGCAAGTCGGCAAGTTCATGTTCCAGCTCGACCAGGGGATGATTGGTCCCGGCGATGTTTCGCGTGCCGCCGGCGCCGGCGCCGAGGCGCTCTGCCGCCGCCACCATGGCCCTGATCACCTTCGGATGCTGGCCCATCCCGAGATAATCGTTCGAGCACCAGATCACCACCTCGCGCCGACCGTCCGGAGAGTGCCAGATAGCGTGCGGGAAGCGGCCAGCGATGCGCTCAAGATCCGCGAAGACGCGATAGCGCTGCTCATTCCTCAGCCGGCTCAAGGCGGCGGCAAAAAACGTGTCGTAGTTCATGCAAGTCTCCCAAGGGGGGCGCCTCTAGTCTCTATGGCGCAGAACTGTATCTGCCAGATAGAAAACCACTTCATCTGGATTGCTGCGATTGCACCCGGTTTGCCTCAACCAGCAAAACAGCGCGCATGAACGCGCCCCAAGACACAAGTAAGCCTACCGCTGCATCTGCATGATCTGATCCATCGGCATCATGTTGTGGTTGAGGTTCGCCATGATCCAGAGCGATCCGCCCATTACGAGCATGACGATCAGGACGCCGAAGGCGAGTGCCAGCACGTTATTGGTGTTGTCGGCGCCTGTGGTGATGTGCAGGAAGAACACCAGGTGCACGCCCATCTGCGCGATCGCCAGCACGACAAGTGCCACCGGAATGCTCGGCTCCCAAACCAGATCGGTGCCGGCGACGAAGAAAGAGGTCGCCGTCAGCAGAATGGCAAGCCCCAGTCCGGTCAGATAACCGAGGACCCGCTGTGCTACGCCAACGCCTTCTACGTGCTCATCGCCCGGTGCGACATCGGTGTCATCGAAGACTTCATCGTGTCCGTGGGTCATTTCGCACTCCCGATCAAGTACACCACGGTGAACACCGCGATCCAGATGATGTCGAGCGCGTGCCAGAACAGCGCAAAGCACAGGATGCGGCGCCGGATGTCCGCTCGAAACCCCTTGGCGAAAACCTGCGCCATCATCGTCAGCAGCCACAGGAGGCCGGCCGAGACGTGCAACCCGTGGCAGCCCACCAGCGTGAAGAACGCCGACAGAAACGCGCTGCGGGTCGGCCCGGCGCCGCGCGCCACGAGGCTGGCGAATTCATTGCCCTCAATCGTCAGAAAGCCGAGGCCGAAGGCGCAGGTGACGGCCATGGCGAGTTGGAACCAGATCGTGCTGCGCGTATCGGCCGCGATGCTGGCAAGGCCGCAGGTAAAGCTCGATGCTAGCAGGAATCCGGTTTCGATCGCGACATTCTTCAGGTCGAACAGCTCGCGTCCGCTCGGCCCGCCCGCCGTCTGCCCAAGCAGGACGGCGTAGGTCGCAAAGAAGGCCGAGAACATGATCATGTCGCTGAGAATGAAAATCCAGAAACCGTAGCCGGTGACGATGCGCCTAGACGCGGGACCAGCCCAGTCGCGGATGGCGGCTCCAGGATGAGTGTCCGTCAATGCAACCGTGCTCATTCGGCAGCCTCCCTGCTCAGTATCGCGTGACGCTGCGCCCTGTTGCTGCGGTCGATGCGCGCGACTTCGCCTGCAGGAATGGTGTCCTCGTCACGGTCGCGCCAGGCGAACACGACGAAGGTGGCGAAGGCGCCGATCGCGCCTACGGCAACCATCCACCAGATGTGCCAGATCAAGGCAAAACCCATAACGGTGGCAAAAAACGCGCAGACGAAGCCGGTCGGCGAGTTGCGCGGGATCTCGATATCCTGATACTCCGGCTTTTCCTCGGACCCAGTCTGCTCGGCCGCCCGTCTTTTGAACTGCCAAAAGGCGTCCTCCCCTGTCACTTCGGGCAGGAACGCGAAATTGAAAGCCGGCGGCGGCGAAGCGGTGGCCCATTCCAGCGAGCGGCCATTCCAGGGGTCTCCGGTTTGGTCGCGCAGTTGCGCACGCTGGCGGATGCTGACGACGAGCTGGGCGATCTGAAGCGCGATGCCGCACATGATAACGGCGGCGCCGCAGGCGGCGACGATCAGCCAGGGATGCCATTCCAGCACGTCATAATGCTGCATGCGCCGGGTCATGCCGAGAAGTCCGACAACATACAGCGGCATGAAGGCAACGTAGAAGCCGACCAGCCAGCACGAGAATGCAGCCTTACCGAGGCCTTCGTGAAGCTTGAATCCGAACGCCTTGGGAAACCAGTAGGTGTAGCCCGCGAACGCGCCGAACAGCATGCCGCCGATCAGGACGTTATGGAAGTGTGCCACCAGGAACAGGCTGTTGTGCAGCACGAAGTCGGCGGGCGGCACCGCCAGCAGCACCCCGGTCATGCCGCCGATGATGAACGTCACCATGAAGCCGATCGACCACAATAGCGGGGTCTGGAACCGCACCCGGCCGCCATACATCGTGAACAGCCAGTTGAAGACCTTCACGCCGGTAGGCACGGCGATGATCATGGTCGCGATGCCGAAGATCGCGTTGACGTCGGCGCCGGCGCCCATGGTGAAGAAATGATGCAGCCACACCATGAACGAAAGGACGCAGATCGCCATGGTCGCGAGCACCATCGAGCGGTAGCCGAACAACGGCTTGCCTGAAAATGTCGAGATCACCTCGGAGAAGATGCCGAACGCCGGCAGCACGAGAATGTAGACTTCCGGATGACCCCAGGCCCAGATCAGATTCACGAACATCATCACATTGCCGCCGGCTTCATTGGTGAAGAAGTGAAAGCCGAGGTAACGGTCGAGCAGCAGCATCGCCAAGGTCGCGGTCAGGATCGGAAATGCCGCGACGATCAGAAGATTGGTGGCAAGCGTGGTCCAGCAGAACATCGGCATGCGCAGATAGTTCATGCCTCTGGTGCGCACCTTGAGCACGGTGGTGACGAGATTGATGCCCGCGACCAGCGTGCCGACGCCGGATATCTCCAGCGACCACAAATAGTAGTCGATGCCGACGCCGGGCGAATAGGCAAGCTCCGACAGCGGCGGATAGGGCAGCCAGCCGTTGCGGGCGAATTCGCCTATCACCAGCGATATGTTGACCAGCAACGCGCCGGTGGCGGTCAGCCAGAATCCGACCGAGTTCAGCGTCGGAAAGGCGACGTCGCGGACACCGAGTTGCAGCGGCACCACGAAGTTCATCAGCCCGATCATGAACGGCATCGCGACGAAGAAGATCATGATGGTGCCGTGCGCTGAGAAAATCTGGTCGTAATGCTCCGGCGGAAGGAACCCCTGGCCATGGAAGGCGACCGACTGCTGCATCCGCATCATGATGGCGTCGGCAAAGCCGCGCAGCAGCATCACCATGGCGAGCAGCGTGTACATCACGCCGATCCGCTTGTGGTCGACGCTGGTGATCCATTCCCGCCACAAATACGGCAGGTGCCCCCTAATGACGACCCAGCCGAGGATGGCGAGAATGCCGAGCGCGACGACGCCGGACGCGATCATCGGGATCGGCTGATCGAAGGGAAGGGCGTCCCAGGTGAGCTTACCGAGCATCGGCGACCCCCGCGGGGAGAGCGGCTCCCTTCACGCCCGCCTGCATCCCCGGCGACGGCGGCAGTTTCTGCGAGACGACCGATGCGAAAATATCCGGATCGGCCAGGCGGTAAATCTCCGGCTCGTTCTTCATCGAAGGCTTGGCGATCTGTTGATAGTTCCGCTCGTCAAGCGACTTTCCAGCGTTCGAGGCGTCCTGAGCCCATTTTGAAAATTGCTTTGGCGGTACGACGTGAACGTCGAAATGCATGTCCGCGAATCCGTCGCCGCTGAACTGTGTCGACAGGCCCTGAAACGTCCCGCTTGCATCCGCCCGCAGATTGAGCCGCGTGGCCATGCCGTTCATGGTGTAAATCATGCTGCCGAGTTGCGGGATGAAGAACGCGTTCATCACGCTTGCCGAGGTAAGCTGGAATTGCAGCGTCACGCCTGCGGGAACGGTAAGCGTATTGATGGTCGCGACCTTGTGGTCGGGATAGATGAACAGCCATTTCCAATCGAGCGACACCGCCTGAATCGTCAGCGGCTCGTCGGATCCCTCGATCGGCTTCGGCGGGTCGAGGTGGTGGGCGCCGAGCCAGGCAACGCCGCCGAGCAGGATCACCGTGAGCGCAGGCACCGACCAGACGACGAGCTCGATGCGCCCCGAATACTCCCAGTCCGGCCAGTGAAATGCTTTCGCGTTGGATGCCCGAAACCAGTAGGCAAAGCCAAAGGTCGCAATGATCGTTGGCAGGACGATCGCCAGCATGATCGCAAGCGAGTCGATCAGGATGGCTTTTTCTGCGGCTCCGATTGGACCCTGTGGATCAAGGATATTCATCGCCCGCACCAGATACTATGATTCACGAGAACGCCGAATGCGTGAACGCTGATGTAGGCTCGCTAATTCGCCGACTCCATTAAATTGAATTTTAGAAAACATTTCGGCGCGGACGTTCGAGCTGGAAGCGTTGGCACTGAAGTTGCGAAGGTGGTGACGGGAAAGTAAAGGTGGTGACGGGAAAGGAGAATTCCCTCGGAACATTTACATCAGTTTGGGTTTCGGCCGCCTCTCGCCCGCCGATCAGGAAACGCCGAAGGTGCCGATCGATATCAGCGAGGCCAGGTTCGAGCAGCGAACCCCGCACCTGAGCGACGAAGGCTTGATGCGATCACGCTCGCGCGCGCGTTTTCACTTGCCGTAAGCGCGGGGCAACTTGACCGACGAGCATCGCCCGAGGCAGGTCGAGCGTCGCTGCACCAGTCAATGTCAGAACGCATTCTTGTATCGCGCGAGCGCGCCGCGGCTGCCATAGATCCACATGGGCTCGCCGCATTGGCTCGGGCCGTGGTCGGTCATGCAGGCGGCGCTCCAGGGCGGAGCCGCGACCTCGCGGCCCTCGCTTCCGGATGCCTGCGGCAGACCGCTGCCTTCGCTTGTTCGCGCCTGAGCCGTAGCTATCGCGAGTGAAGGTACGAGCAGCAGTGCTGCCAGAAAGTATTTCATCTTCATCGTTCGGCTCCTCGATTGCGGGCACGTTGAAAGACTGACATTCAAGTTCTGATATTGCCGAACCTACAAAATAAGCTTGATCAGCGCTTTAGAAGCTGAAGTCAGATGTCTTATTCCGCATAACGTAGGTCCAAAATTTGCTCGCACCATTAAATTGGATTTTGGAAAGCTAAATTCGGATTTAGTTGGAAAGATCGGATGTCTACGGTGCTGCACATCACGCGCCGACCGCGTGCCATCGGCATCCGCGACAAATGTCGCAGCGTTCGGCATACACCGCAATCAAGGCGCAGCTACAAAGATCTCAATTGGCAGTGGATGATCGATCACATAGCTGCCGAAATTTGGATTGTGACCGTCTGGCTGGGCGCGTTGGTCTGCTCCCGTCGCACGCGCCAACAACGTATAGCGGCCCGGTTGTGCCGGTGTGATCCAATCGTATTTCCAGCGTCGCCATGCGTGCCGGTTTATCGGGTCGAGGAATTCGCCCTGAACCCACGACCCGCCGCCATCGAGGCTGATCCAGATCTCGGTGACATCAGTGTCCCCCGCCCAAGCGGCACCGAGGATGGTGTAGGGGCGGCTGGGTTCGAGCCTCTCGTACACGCGGGGGCGTGCAATCTGTGACTTCAGTTTCATTTCCGCGAGCGGCCGGCGCACCGGTATCCCCTCGGAATCATCCCAATATCCGTAGTCGGAAGTTTGCCAGTAGCCCTGAAACGGCTGCGTCGCCGCAACGATGTCGGTCAACCACTTGACCGACGCCATGCCGTAATGCCCCGGCACTACGGCGCGCAACGGATATCCGTGATCGGGCGTCAGATCCTGCCCGTTCATCTGGTAGGCGATCAGCACGTCGGGCTCCATCGCCCGCGCCCTCGGGATACTGCGGGCATAAGAGATCGGACCCGGCGGCTTCGGCTCCTCCTTCGCTATACCGCGATCGGCACCTTCCAAAACTATGTCGCACACATCATCGGCCAGTCCGGCGCTTTCGAGCAGTACGGAAAGCGGAACACCAGTCCATTCGGCATTGCCGACCGCGCCGAGTTCCCATTGTGCGCCCGGTACCGGCGGCACCAGGAATACCCGGCTGTTGCCAGCGCATTCCAGTGTGGCGATGCAGGTCCGTGAAGGCATCGCGCGGATATCCGCGTAGCTCAGCTTTAGTTCCTGACGTACCGCACCCCCGATCGACAGCCGATAGGCGACAGGATCCAGCTCCGGCGTAGGGAAATGACTGCGTATATAGAACAGCTCGGCCGGCGTTATGAAATCGCCGAGCTGATCGAACGGCATTTCGAGATTATTCGGGTCTTTTTGCCGAATGATCAGGCCAACGGGGTGCACAGCTGTGCCGGACCAATTGTCGGTTCTCGTATCCATGGAATTCTCCTATCGGAATTCGGATTGGAATCGTGTGCCGCGAAGGTCAAAGCACCGCGAGATAGATGCAGAAAATCACCACGGCGATCGCGAGCGCCGCCGAAAGTAGCGGCTCCGCACGGGACTGCGGGATCTGGACAATTTCATCGCGATTGATCGCGCGGCGCGTGCGCTCAAAGCCGACGCTGCTTCGTGCGATGATGGAGATTCCAATCACCACCATTGCAAGTCCGGCCCAGCGGGCCGCGGCTGCGACGAACGCGCCGGTCTCTTCCGGAAGATGCGGTGGGATCCCGCCACCCACCGCATCAACAAGGACGTTCAGCTTGACGAGAAAAAAGCCAAATGCGGCAACCGCCAAGCCGGTACGTATCCAGGCAAGAAAGGTTCGCTCGTTCGCCGCGTGGTCTGTGTAGTTAGCGATCATTGAATCTCTCCTCACACAACCAAGCAAGATGGAGCGCCGCCGAGGCATTCATCTAATCTCAATTGCATAGGTTCATCCTCGTCCACGACTGCTCCATGTTCGCAGTTTCGGGTGAAAGCTGCCTGCCGCAAGACGTCCGGCTTACGGCCGGGTGTCGTCCTGCTGCCCGCCGAAAGACATCAGGCTTACGGCCAGGTGTCGTCCGGCAAGTTGATGACAACAGGCGTTGCGGTGCTACGCACCACAACCCATCGAAACGGCTCCAGTTTCGAAGGGTTGATTTCCATATGTGGCAGGAAGGCCGGGACGTGAATGAAATCGCCCGCCTTCGCACGTGCCGAAGATTCTCCACTTTCGCCCCAGCGCACTTCGCAGATGCCGGAGAGGACGTAAGCGATCGTTTCCTGTTGTCCATGATGGTGAATGCCGGTCCGCGATCCCGGCGCCACCTCGAACAGGCCGCCCCAGATTGCCGAAGCGATGCCCAGTGCAGGCGCGATCGCCGCGCGACGTTCAGAGCCCGAAGTCTGGACCGTTCCGGAATCGAATTGAACCGGGCTGACGATATGGATGGCAGCAGATGTACTCATGGCGTCCCGGATGACTCTTGAAAGCGGATGCCACGAAGTTAGGTGGGCGCCGAGTAGAGGGCCATTAAATTGCGATTTAAAAGAACTCACTGGGAATTGCGGCGGGATGCCGAGCGCACTGGGACCCTCAAGCGCCGTCCATGACTGCTCCATTACGCAACTTCAGTGTCTTAGAATGGCGAGGGATGGATACTCGAGATAAAAGAAGGCCGATGGCAGAGAGCCACCGGCCAAACGCCTAGGCCAAGCGAAACCGACAGGGAGGAGGTCTGGTTTCGTAGTGATCGACGAAGCGAGCAGGGGGCAAAATAGCTCGCATCGATCGCGCGTAGACAGACGGAGTGTGCGCGCTTCCGGATGAAATTGCTTGCTGGAGATTGCGGCTTTTGGTTCGAAGTTGCGCCGATCTGACGATCGGGTCATCCCGTATTTACGGCGTGCCCGTAACGGGGGAGCAATCGCACTGTGCGGGTCGAGCGTCGCCGGTTCAGTCGTTCCCGGATTTTTGATCCGTTCGGCATGGGCTTTGCGCTGCGAGCGCATTGCCAATTCTCCATTCGCACCGATTTCTCAAAGCATCGAATGCGTGAATGAGGAGAATGTAATGCGCATGCCTGGCCACAACAACCATCGTCAGCTGTCCGTCGCAGGCTGGGGCCCTCGCCAACCCGAGCGCGGCGTTCAGGAGCGCAATGACCACGAATACGCGATGAAGAAAACCCTCATCAGCGGCGCCCTTGCGTTGCTGGTCCTGACCTATCCCGCTCACGCCTCGGCGCAACAGGCGACCGCTGCCGACAAAGCCGGACAATTCCATCAGCAAACCGCGGAAGCGTCCTTCATGGCCGAGAACAAGGCCGCCATGAACAAGATGATGATGGACATGGCAGTGAAGCCGTCCGGCAATGTCGACGCCGACTTCACGGCCATGATGATCCCGCACCATCAGGGCGCCGTCGATATGGCGGAGGCCGAGTTGCGCTACGGCCACAACAGGCAATTGCGCCGGATCGCGAGGAACATCATCGCCGGGCAGCGCCAGCAGATCGGCGCGATGAAGGCAGCGCTCGGCCAGCGGCTTTCCGAAGCAACGTCATCGACGGCGTCGTCCGGCCTGTCCTCTCAAACCGGTGTCCGGTCGGCGCGCAACGCGGCGTGCTGAACCCGGGCAATCCACCATTTCTTCCGCGTTTCACATCTCATCGAAGAGGAGAGCGTCATGCACATGCTGGATTGGAATACATATCGGCAGCAGCTCGTCGCCGGGGTAGGCGGTTTCGGCAAGCTCAATCCCGACGTTGTCAAGGGTTACACTATCCTGAGCCGGGCCGGCCAAAAGGCCGGTCACCTCGATGAAAAGACGCGCGAGCTCATAGCGCTCGCAGTCGCCATCACCCTGCGCTGCGATGGTTGCATCACGGTGCATACCGCGGCAGCCCGGGAACGGGGCGCGACCAAGGATGAGATCGCCGAAGTGCTGGGCGTGGCGGTCTCGGTCAACGCCGGCGCGGCCGTCGTCTATTCCGCCCGTGCGCTCGACGCGTTCGACGCCGCAGCCGAAATCAAGCCCAGCGCCTGAGTTGGTTTTCTCATTCCAACCTCATGCGGTGAGGTGTCGTGCGCCTATATTTTCAACGGTGCGATATCGTTGACCCAGCATGCGCAGCGGCCGAGGCCGATCACTCTGTCCCTGGATATGCTGAGGCTCCTCATGATGCTCTCGCATGATATTCGATAGCCAGCACCGCGCTCTCGCAATGTTCGGCGTAGCATTTATCATCACAGTAGGAGAGCCGCGTCTCGATTTCTCGCAGATAGCTAGTGCCGATCGGCTTACAGCACAGCCCACAGGAAGATTGCGGGCAGGGCGTCCTGCCATTCACCAAGACGAATCTCATGTGGCGCCCCCCAATGCAAAGCAGAACACGGTATCGGAGGGGTGCAAGATATTGGGCGGGGGAGCGCAGAGGTGATTTCTGCCATCGGGATTGTCTCTGTTCCGCTCTACCTTTTGAGGTGGAACAGCAATGTACTTCCCGTCCTCTCTGCGCCTCGCGTAAACCTCGCCGTCAACGTACTTGATTTCAGTCGGGTAGCAGTCCGCCTCATTGCAGCAGCTAACGGAAGGATTATCGGGCATGTGCCATGTTGAATAGAACTTTTTGTGCAGGAGCTGGTCCTGTGGAGGATGGTGGTGCAGCGCAGCCTGGCCTTGTCCATCCTCTTGCGCTTGGACTCGGATCGCCAATAGGCAACAAAGACAGCTCCATAAAAGGAGTTTGCACAGAAAGTTCATTGCGCAGGCTCCTTGTTCCGAAGTCCTATGATTTCGGACCGCAACTGATTGTCAGGCGGCGCGAAGTTGGAGTAACCATCTGCGATCACCCACCTGGCGGGCCTTGAAACGATCTGCGCACTTCCTTGAACAGAAGGCGGTGTGGCAAGCGTAGTGGCGGATGAGACCAAACTTTCCGTCACAGATGGCGCACCGCATCGCTGCGCCATTTCGAAGATATTGTGGACTGTTGCGCATTTTCGCCTCCTGTGGACCTCGCGTGGGTAGTGATTGGTGAGCATCGCTTGTTCACCGTCGCACTTCGCGCACACGTGAAGTGCAGCTTCGGGATCGTAGTGGTCTGCCAAGTCTCGCGGCGTATAGGGACACCGCCTGCAGAGTTTGACTCTCATGTGCCGCCTCCCCAGGCGAAGCAGTAGGCTTCCCCGACGTCATAGGTATGGTTTGCCGGTGGGGCACATACGTGAATCCGGCCGTCGGGATTATCGCGGTTGCGTTCAATCGTTTCTGCCGGGATCGTGGACATTTCGCCACCTGCAATCGGCTCTTCCAGTAGCGAGACTAGTGATCGAGAGGGATGGCTCAATTGTACGTGGGTAAGAATCCAATATCGGAAGGGATCGGAAAGTTATACGGAGGTTGTAGTATTTGCCTTTTATGTCCCGGCTCTGGACATTAGCGTGCCGAACAATCAGGCTAGGCAACTTCGGTCCCGGGAACCGCGTGTATAGCCTCCCGCCGAGCTGCAACCGATTGCCGATTTTGCTGCAAAATGCTCTAATCTTGTCCGTCCGAGAGACCCGGAACGCTCTCCGAATGGTGCATAACCGGACCACGAATTTCCGGAGTTCAGCCGAACAATTTTTCCTCGGCAGCATTGCGCTGGCATCGGCGAACTTGGCTTTCCTTCGGCCTGGCATCTACCTCGCCTCGACCGCCTTCGCCTGTTTGATTGTGATCGTGCTGTTCGCCCTGACGGGCAGCGTCATTGTATCAGCGTTGCTTGCCGTTATTTCCGTTGCAGGAACGGCCCCTCCGGTGAACAACGTTGTCAGCAGTCTCATCGCCTTAAGCGGGACGAGTAAGGAGAATGATTAAACCCGACCTCCCTCAAGGGTGGCTAGATTCGCCCAAGATCTCTTACTATGGAGTGGCGGTCTTGTCGGTCGCCATGGCGATAATAGCTGCGGAACTCATGACGCGTTTACTGCATGCCGAGGCGATCGCATCGTTCAACGCCTTCTTCACCACTAAATCCGGTGGCATGGGCATGGGCCTCTCGATCTGCCGTTCGATCATCGAAGCCCACGGGGGGCGGATGTCGGCCGCCGACAATGTGGGGCCGGGCGCGAGGTTTCAGTTCATGTTACCATTTTATCAAGAGGATGCGTTATGATCGGGCGCCCAAAATCGCCGGACGACCTCGCGAGCGCAGCGGAACGGATCGTCTTCGTCATCGACGACGATGTGGCGATGCGCGCGACTCTCAGCAGTCTTTTCCGATCGATGGGCTTGCGGGTCGAACTGTTTGGTTCGGCCCACGAGTTTGCGCAGATCAAGATGCCGGATCTTGCAAGCTGCCTGGTCCTCGATATCAGACTGCCAGGGGTCAGCGGCCTCGACTTTCAGGCCGAATTGGCCGAGGCTGATATTCGCATCCCGATCATCTTTATGACGGGTCATGGCGACATTCCGATGTCGGTCAAGGCAATGAAAGCTGGAGCCGTCGACTTCCTGACCAAGCCGTTCCGTGACCAGGATATCCTGGATGCCGTGAGCAGGGCGCTCGAGCGAGATCAAAAAAGACGCGATAGCGAGAAGGCCGTTGCAGAACGGCGAATCCTGTTCGACTCTTTGACCTTGCGCGAGCGCGAGGTCATGACGCTGGTCGTTGCCGGACTAATGAACAAACAGGTCGCAGCAAGATTGGGTATCACCGAGATCACTGTGAAGGTGCATCGTGGCCATATGATGCGGAAAATGAAGGCTCGGTCGTTGGTTGATTTAGTCGCAACGGCTGACCTGCTCGGAATCCGTCGCCCGAAACACTAGAGCTTATACCTAGGTATCCTTTTCAATCCCAATCCATGATGCAATCTGCAGTCAGGGTGACGGTGACGCCATGGGCTCCTAGTCTCCGCGTCAAGGAAAGACCGCCTTGTCAGAAGTTCCGCTAGTCGCAATCATTGACGATGATGCATCCGTGCGTGCCACGACTGACAGCCTTGTAAGGTCGCTCGGGCACATCGTACATACATTCGCATGCGCCGAAGAGTTCTTGCGGTCGAACCGCCTCGATGACTTCTCGTGTGTGATTGCAGATGTCCAAATGCCCGGCATGAGCGGCGTCGAGTTGCAAGCCCACTTGCTTACCCAGGGCTACCGCGTGCCGTTCATTTTCTTCACGGCCTTCCCCGATGAGCGGATTCGTGCGCAGGCGCTTGGGGCCGGGGCGATTTGTTACCTGACCAAGCCCTTCGACGGGGACAGCCTTGTCCAAGGTCTCCAGGCTGCCCTGAAGAAGCATGACGGCGGAGCCTGCGAGTGAGATCCGCTAGCGCGGTCGGCAAAACAGTTCGCGGCGCGGTTAAACCAAGGTATCGGGGTCCCCAACCATTTCGGTAGTCAAACTAAGCTCGGTAGCAATGGAGCAACTCGTCACGGGCGGACTAGGCTGGAGAGATAGGGCCCAGTGAATGCGAGTTAGCCGACTCGAGCCTTAGAGGTGGAACCCATGTTCGCGAGCTCTCGGTGTTCAAACGTTCCATCCCATGGTCCTTTCGGCCGGGACATCCAAAAAGCGCTCAGTGCACCCGAAAGAGACGACGGATATACCGGGCGCCAACTTCATTCGAAGCGCGATCGATCCATGGTCGACCCGACCAATCATGCCGTGGAGGTTTATCCGCCCGATATCGTGAGGCGTCGTACCGTGGCATGGGACGGCATGGCGGCCGAGATCGTGCAAGCTACCAGACCTGAAAGGGTAAAGTTTCGCTTTCGCGCCCCACTTCACCTTCTTGCGGTATATGACCAGGGGATGCGAAGCGATGGGGAGACATTTGTCGATGGCCTGCCCCGGTCGAAGTTGCGAGACGTGAGGCGAAAGCTCACTTTCGTGCCAGCCGGTCATGTGTATCACGACGAGTGGCAGGAACCGCGCGTTCTCACGCGTGTCTTATACCTCTATTTTGATCCCGCCAGGATGCCGACGCATCATGAAACAAATGTCGTGCCTGCGACTTTGGCGGCGCGGCTTTTTTTCGAAGATGCAACACTGTCGGGCACTGCGCTCAAGCTCAAGAGAGCGATCGAGCGCGCAGGCGCCAATAGTGGCCCTTATCTTGAAGCCCTCGGCATCCTGCTGGCGCACGAGCTTATTCGCCTCAATGCCGGGCCGCCGCGCATCGAAGTTCCGACGCGGGGTGGCCTCGCCGGCTGGCAGCAGCGCGTGATCACCACCTACATCGAAGAACATCTCGCCGAGCAAACATCGCTCAGGACTTTGGCGGGGCTGGTTAGCCTCAGTCCATACCATTTTTGTCGTGCCTTCAGGCAATCGTTCGGTGCGCCGCCGCATCGATACCACCGCAGCCGTCGCATAGAACGCGCCAAGACATTGTTAGTGGAATCCGCGTCGTCGGTGACGGAAATCGGATTGGCGGTGGGCTTCCTCGAGACAAGCTCGTTCACCACAGCATTTCGCAAGGCGACCGGCCAGACTCCGACCGCGCACCGCCGAAGCCTCGCAAATACTCCCCAAGGCAAGCAGAAAAGCATAGCGCCTCTGTAATCTTTCGGCGGGATAATCTTATGCAACTACCTGAGTTCACGCGCTCTACTACGCTGCGGTGGACCTTGCTGGTGGCCGGCATATTTGCGGCTTCTATCGTTGCGTTGCTCGGCTTTGTCTACTTGAAAGCGAAGGGCGACTTGACGATGCGATCCGACCGTGTGATCGCCACGCAAATCGGCGTCATTGCGGCCTTATTGCCAGAGCGGAGGCTGGACGCGATCAATGAACATCTGAAGCTGGATCCGGCTCGCGTTCGGCTCGCAGGATTGTTTGGCTCAAACGGCCGCAGGGTCGCAGGTAACCTTGATAGCCTGCCGCCCGATCTTAAGACCGATAATACCGTACAAGGCGCTGTGGTCGACCGGATAGACCAAGGTGGCCGAGAGAGGCAGGCGGTCCGCCTGATCGCGCGGAATTTGCCGGACGGCGACGTGCTGGCGCTTGGACGAAATGTCGACGAAGTCGGCGAGATCGCACGCGTCGTTGGCCAGGCGCTCGCGCTTGGTCTGGTTCCCGCCGTGCTTCTTTGCCTTGCGGTCGGTGTGGCGTTGGGCGCCCGTGCCCGGAAGCGCATCGTAGAGGTCAACGAGCGAGTTCAGCGCATTGTCGCTGGCGACCTGCGTGAACGACTCCCGCATCGGAAGATCAACGATCCCTTTTCCAAACTTGCGGTGATAGTAAATGGCATGCTCGACGAGATGGAAGGTCTCATCCACTCCCTTGCAGGCGTTGGCAATAACATCGCTCATGACTTGCGCACACCGCTCGCGCGTGTGCGGCTGACGCTCGAGCGCGGTCGCACCAACGCCAGGACGCTGGAGCAGCTGCAGACGGCTGCAGACAAAGCGATAGAGGGAATCGATCAGTCGCTATCGATCATCACTGCAATTTTGCGGCTTGCGGAAATCGAGAATAGCCAGCGATTGGCCGGCTTTGGCAACGTCGCGCTTGCAGATCTCGTACGCGAAGTGGGCGACATGTACGAGCCGATAGCGGAAGACAGAGGTATTGATCTCCTGATCCACTCGCCGCACGAACTGAGGGTGCATGGTGACCGGGATTTGCTGATCGAGGCGGTCGCCAACCTCGTCGACAACGCCGTCAAGTTCACGCCGGCCGGCGGGCAGGTGGAGATCGGATTATTTCGCGGCAACGGCGAAAATATCGTGCGCGTCAAAGATACTGGTTCCGGCATAAGCGAACACGAACGCGACGCCGTCTTAAGGCCTTTCTACCGATCGGACAAAATAAGACACACATCAGGCCTGGGTCTTGGTCTGAACCTGGTAACCGCGATTGTGAAGTTGCACGGCTTTCGATTCACGATCATTCCAGGGTCTGGATGCGTGGTCGAGATCGCATGTCCGCAAGTACTTTAGAGTTGAGGAGGCGGTTTGATCCGGTGGCTGACCGGAACGATCGAAACTGCCTGGTCGATTGCCTTGCCATTGCCGTTGCGCTGAATTTGCGGCCGAGCGGCGTGTTCTATGGACGGCTTACGGGCGCAGTGTCTGCGTTTACCGGTAGGGTGAACTGAAACGTGGCACCGTGGGGTACGTTTGCCGTGGCCCACAGGCGGCCACCGTGGGCTTCCACGATCGAACGGCAGATCGAGAGCCCCATACCCATGCCACTGGATTTAGTGGTGAAGAAGGCGTTGAATAAGCGGTCGGCGTTCTCGGCGAAGATTCCGACACCGGAGTCTGTCACAGTGACCCGCGCTCGACGTGTTTCGTCCTGCTGCGATCGGATTACCAGTTCGCGCGGCCGATCCGTGACCGATTGCATTGCTTCAATGCCATTCATCACCAGGTTAATGATCACCTGCTGCAGTTGGACCCGATCGCCCAGGATCATGGGTAGAGCGAGTGCGAGCTCTATTCGCAACGACACCCGGTGGCTGTCCATTTCGCGCTGCACCAAGGCGATGGCCTCTTTGACCACATCGTTAATGTCGAGCGGCACTTTCTCAATGTCTGTCTTGTTTGCGAGCGCCCGGATGCGCCGGATCACCTCACTCGCCCGATGACTTTCCTTGATGATCCAATCCACGGCGCGGCGTGCTTCGTCTAGGTTGGGGGTAGCGCCGTCGAGCCAACGCTGGCAGGCCGCCGCGGCATTGACGACGGCGGCAAGTGGCTGGCTCACTTCATGGGAGATCGACGCGGTTAGCTCGCCCAGCGTCGTCACGCGCGTTACGTGCGCGAGCTCCATTTGGGCATCGAGGAGGCGCTGCTCACTGGCGCGCAGCTTTTCTTCTGCCCGCTTGCGGTCGGTCATATCGATGACAAAGGCAACCCCTTCGTCTCGCTTCCACTCGAAAAGCCCGCCGGCGATCAGAATCGGCGCGCGGCTGCCGTCTTTGCGGAAATATTCCTTCTCGAAAGGCTTGCAGCTCCCGGTCGCGCTCATCTGAGCCAACGCATCTTGGTCGGCGGGAGCCCACTCGGCGGGTGTCAGCTCCGCCCATCGCAGCCGACCCGAGATAAGATCTTCACGGCTGTAACCCAACATGTCGAGAAATGCTTCGTTGGCTTCGATGATCCGGCCTTCAACAGCCCATATCATGATGCCGATGATATTGGCGTCGACGAGGCGGCGGATCCTGGCCTCCCGCTCCTGGAGATCGTTGTACAGACGGGCGTTCTCCAGCGAGATCGCCGCTTGCGACGCCAGCAGTTCCAGTACCGAGATCCGGGCGGGCGTAAACACGCGCGATGCCAGGTTGTTCTCGAGATAGAGCACCCCGATCAGCTTGGCCTGGGTGATCAAGGGCAGGCAGAGAATGGATCGCGCCTGGCGCTGACGGAGGTACGGATCCGTGGCAAACGGCGACTCGGCGGCGGCATCGTCGAGAATGACGCTCTCGCGGGTGCGCAGGACATAGTGGAGCACCGACTCCGGCAGCACGGCCGCGGTGACGGGCTGGTCGCGCAGTTGCACGACGACCGTGTCGCCGCCAGTCGTGGCTTCCGCCTCGATCTGCGGTTCTGCTCCGCGGGGAACAATCAACAGACCTCGCTCGGCACCTGCCTGCTCAATGGCCGTGCGCATCAGTGTGTCAATAAGCATTTCCAGGACGATCTCGCTCGAGACGGCCTGCGACACCTTGATCACGGTCGCGAGGTCGAGGTGTTCGACGGGCGCCCCGATCGTGCCTGTCGGACCCGGCGCTCGCTCTTCCTCCCTGCGGTGTGGATACATCTCGTCGAGTTGCCGCACCTTGCCATCGGCGCCCCAAGCGACATAGCCGTTGCGCGCGTTCCGCCGATAGATGTGCGCAAACTCTTCGAAGCCACGCGCCGCGTAGAAGCGCGCGGCCAGTTCGTAGGCGAGCGCCTCGTTGTGGACAAAGCCGTTTGCGCGTGCCGAGCGGATGGCCTGTTCGTAAAGGTCCATGGCATCGAGCGCGCGGCCTTCGATTCGGGAGATTTCCGCCCCGACCAATGCGGCGCGGTTCTCGAAATTCTCCGGGCAATTTGCCGCCCAGATCATGAGCTGTCGGTGGTGCGCGACCAGAGCCTCGACATGCCGGGTCCGCTCCGCATCGGGGGCTGCGTCGTAGAGCGCAGCCCGCGCCAGCGCGGCGTAGAAATGGTACTCCGCCCGCTCGAAGAAGGCTGGCGACGTCCAGAGTAAGCCGTCCGCCTGCGCCGCCGCCGCGATCGCGGCAGCGGGGTCGCCGGCGAGGACGCGCGCCTGCAACTTGCGGATCCAATACCAGCAGGCGGCGAGCGCGAGGCTTGGATCCGCCTCCAGATGCTGCTCGAACCGCTCCTCGTCGAACCCGGTGTCGTCGAAGGGGCCGAAGATCGGGGTCAGGCCGCGCAGCGTCCGGATCAGCTGGAGCTGCCCGGAGATCCTGTCGACGAGGAGACCGAACCGCGCTTGGCGCGCGAAGTCGAGCCCGGCCTCGGCCTCCCGCTGCACCTCTTCGAGCGGATCGCCGCTGGCGAGAAGGTGCGTGACCAAGTGGGCGCGGCCATAGGCCCCATAGGTGAGATCGCCGGCCTCCTGCGCCGCGTCGATGGCGAGCCGCATCATGCTGCGGCTGGTGCGGATGGGCTTCGTCCAGGGAATGACGTGGTGTCCGAAGATCAAGTAGACGCGGGCCTTAAAGCGATCCAGCCCATGCTTCGCCGCGAGGTTGAAGCCGAGCTGACCAAAGCGGAACGCTGCCTTGTAGTCGCCGAACTGCCCTCCAAGCACGGTGCCGAGGATGGCATAGGCATAGCTCGACGCGTCGCTGTTGCCATGCTCCAGGCTGAGATTCGCCATGCGGCCGATGACGACGCAGTACAGATTCTGGTCGGTGAACAGAGCCGGCGACACGACCGCGGTGAGCACGTCCATGGTCGCGTGCCAGACCGGGTCGGCCATCCGCGGCAGGTCGAGCAGCGCCTCGATCGGCCGGCTCCCGATCTGCTGCCACATCAGCTCGTACTCGCGCCGGACCTCGTCCTGCGTCGGGTGCGCCGACCACGCGACGCCGACGTTCCGCAGGTAGTCGAGGGCCACCTCGACGCTGCGGTCGCTCCGGTCCAAGGTCGTGAAGAGTTCCGCGCGCAAGCACGCGACGGTCGCCTTTTCGACGGTATGGGCGGCGCGCGTTGACAGCACCGTTGAGCGCTCTTCGGCTTCCGCCAGCGCGCCGGTCAGGAACTCGCATTCGGCACGGTTTAGCTCCAGCGCGAAGGTGAGCTCGTGCTGGCACTCCCACGAGTCTTCCGCCAGCAGCGCCGCGCCGGCGATGAGATAGGTGAGCGCCGAGGCGTAGGCGGCGGAGGCCTTGGCGCGCTGGCCCGCGAGCAGGTTGAACTCGGCCAGCTGCTCACGCTCGTCTGGTGAGGTGATCAACGCGGCGCCGCGGTTGAGCTGATTGACGATGTCGAAGATGGCCTCTT
>WNFO01002418.1_pt1 | contig 19852 bp, 14 predicted proteins | sample 5400251 | NCBI WGS metagenome assembly WNFO01 (sample SAMN13153354, study PRJNA577476) | soil metagenome | isolation source: 100 cm saprolite under Madrone tree | place: USA:California | collected 2016-06-14
ACGGTCGCGGAGGCATTTGCCGCGGCCGTCATCGCCGCCAAGCACGAGTCTCGAGGCCGCCGGCGAGACGCCGCACGTTGTGAACTAGGGGAAAGAAGATGACCGCAGTGGAAACGATCGCCGACGAGATCGCCGAAAGCATCCTGGCTGAGTGTGCCCCTGGCACGATCCCGTCGCACGCCCTGCTGTTGCGAGAGTTTGCAAACGCTTATGAATTGTTCGATATCGAGCCCAGCGATAGCCACCAACACCAACGGATTGCCGATCGGGTCCGGCGCATTGATCCGAGATCGTTGATTTCAGTTTGGCGCGCCGGAAACGGTGCACCAGCATCGTGAGTTTCGCGGCTGCGGAAGTACCGGCGCGATCTCACGGTGCAACCGTTTAAGTTCCACCAGAGAAATTAAGGACAGACTCATGCCAAGCGGAAGAGTAAAGATGTTCGACGAAAGAAAAGGTTTTGGTTTCATCAAACCCGATGACGGAAGCACGGATATTTTTTTCCACGTTTCAGCGCTGCAAGAAGGCGATGAAATCACCCAGGGCAAAGCTGTGACCTTTGAAACTGGCGTCGATCCGAAGTCCGGAAGAACGAGAGCCGTCAGCGTCGATTTGGCCTGAGGGGTTGCCGGGGCGGTGGATGCGTTTAAATGCTGGCGGGTACTTCGGCAGCACCAAGCCGGAATAACGCATGGGCGCCGCTAACGGTGCGGCGGCGCGCGCCGGGTTTCGCAGCTTGCAATCGCGTCGTCTCTTTGCTCGGGATCTGCCAGTAGGACATAGCTGACGGCCATGTCCGCTGTTGCATTCGCTATCGATCGGCAGTTGGTTTTGGTCTCATTTTCCCTTCGCCTTCGGCTTCAGTTTTACACGTTTGAGCGATATTCGGAGTATGTAAGCACGGCCCGCAACGGCCTTCGCGGAACGTTTTAGCTCGGCGGAGACAATTTCGATTGGTTTGCCAGCTCCGAGAAGCATCCGCAGACGATTGTCTTCCTCAGGCGTCCAGGGGTTTCCGTGGGCCATCGCCGCTATTTTCCCTTCGCCTTCAGCCCCAGCTCTAAAATCAAGGCCGGCTTGTCGGCTGGCTATGGCATGCACGGACCGTTTTAGCTTCCGAGCGATCGACGGCCTGTCAAGGCCCGATGCCAGTAACGCCAAAAGTTGCGCGTCATCTGCGGGCGTCCATGGTCGGCCAGTTGGGCGCGGGCCTAGCTTCATTTGGCTTTCACCTTCAGACCCAACTCGATCAGGCGCCGGATCGGTCCAATCATCGGCCGCGGGCCGCTGCCCGGCCCTTCTCCGTGGCCTGATACTCGACATCACTGATATTCGTCTTGAACGGCGTTAGCCATCCCAAGTCGACCAGCCGGTCGTATCTGCTGCGATCAATATTGCCGGCGGTGTATTTGCGGCCGTCGCTGGCGACAATCTGACGGATCAGCTTGAGGTCCTCATGGTGCATTTGGTCACTTCTTCGCCTTCAGCCCCAGCTCGACCAGCCGGCCGATGGCTTCCGAACGTGAGGGCAAATCCGGCTGTTTTCGCCGCCATTCATCGATCGCCTCGACGTCGTCGGAAGACATCATGACGGGGATTCGCTGGTCTTTCATCCACTCAGTTTCTACGGGCAATGTGGCACCTCGCCGTCTCGGCAAGCGCGGCCGATCCCATCTTCGCCATGATCGACACCCACAAGACGCTTACCGCGGAATGGCAAGAGCTTTGCGACCAATTGGACAAAGCCGAGAGCGCCGCCGCCGAAGAGCACGGCCATCGCCCGATCGAGCTAATCCACTGGCGCCACTACCGCATCGGCGCATCTGAAATCGACGATCGCCGCGGAACCCTGTTGGAAGCCGGCGAGATCGATCCGGCCACGGTCGAGCGAGAATATCTTGACGCCAAGGCTCGCTATCAAGCGCAAGTAGCGGCCGGGCTCGAATGGGATAAAAACACCGGACTTGAAGCGCTCCGCAAAGAGGCCGACCGGCGCGGTGTTGCCGGGTGGCGATATGCGAAGCGGATGGCGCGCACAAGGCCGACAACCGCGGCAGGCGTTGCCGCACTGATCCAGTATGCCTTGGATGACGACCTAACTGCCGATGAAGGCTACTGGCATCTGCCCGCGCTCAGAAGTGCGGTGGCCGCCCTCAACAGCATCGACAAGGTGGTGCAATCATGACCTGCGAAATCATTCAATTTTCTACCGCCGCCTGCATTTCCCCCAAGCGCCGCAAGCTCAGCCGCATGTCCCGCGAGCAAGAGCCGGAGCGCGCCCGCGACGAAGGGGAATTATCCACAACCTGCAAAAATAGCCGCCTGCGGCAGGCGCGTAATGAGGCTTGGAACAGGGCCCGGCGCATATCGTGGTATTGGCAAGCACGCCTGGATTGGCATTGTGCGCTCGAATGTGCTCAGCACTGGGGAGTGGCTGATAGCGGTTCGTTTCCGTCCGCCGCTGAAGAAAACCGATTTTCGCTGGTCGATACGTGCAGCGAGGCGATTGCGAAACAGCTGTTGACGCCCGCGCCGAATATTGCCGCCGTTGCATGGAAACGCGCAAAGCTTAGCGGGAGGGATTTTCCCTATCTCCCCGTCAAGCCTGAGCGAGTCGAACGCGCAATCGCCGACGACGTCGCATTTCTCACCGCGCATCCGGTGCGTCGATCAGTCCGGACGATGAAGTCCGTCTGATTTGGGTTGCCCCTACGATCAGCCCCGCCGGCGGTTCGCGCCGGCGGGTTTTTTCTTGCCCCAGCCCCGGGACAGTCGCGACCATGTCGCGTTCATGTCGCACGGAGTCACCGCTGCCCTTTGTAACCCATTGAAACAAGAGGGGAACGGTTGCGACATGGTGCGACATGGAAAGGGGTTCCAATAATCGCATAAGGCCTTGATTTTATTGGCGATCCCAGCAGGATTCGAACCTGCAACCCACGGAGTAGAAATCCGTTACTCTATCCAGTTGAGCTATGGGACCGTTGGGGTCTTCAATAGCATTGCCAATATGAAAAATCCGCTTTCGCGCCAAGCCGGTTGCGAACCGTTTTGCCCCATCCAGCGACAAATTCGAAGCGGCGGACCGGGTTCTTCCGTCCGCCTCAACGCAATGTGCGCCGCCGTCGATCGCGGCGTACGAGGCTCGCCTCGGCCATGTCGGATGCGACTTTTCGCCACCCAGTTCCATCGCCATGAGTCCGTCACCTTTTAGCGCACTGTTTCGTCACGCGGCGTCGTCCGCGCAGGGAGCTCCATCATGATTGGTTTGGTTCGCGCCGCAGCACTTTGCGCAACACTGGCGCTTGGCCTGGTCACGGCGCAGGCGGCGGACAAGGCCTTCAAACGCGACGATCTGGCCGATTCAGCTGTCAAGCTCGAAGCCCAGATCAAGAGTGAGGCCGGCGCGGTCGCCAAAACCAGCGCGACGCTGAAAACCGACGCCGACGCAGCCTTCAGGCGTAGCGATTTCCGAACCGGTCTGCAAATCCTTGGGCAGATCGCCGCGGTTGCGCCGGAAGATAGCGGCAACTGGTTAAGGCTGGCCCGCGTCATCTTCCAGATTTCGCCGAAGAACTCGAGCGAACAGACCTTCCTTTTGGAGCGCGCCTCGACGGCCGCCTATATCGCCTATCAGCGCGCCGGCAATGCCGGCGAAGAGGCGGACGCGCTCGCCGTGCTCGGCCGCGCGATGTCGGAGCGCAAGCTGTGGCGGCCGGCGCTGGATAGCCTCAGGCTCTCGCTGGATCTGCGGGAAGTTGCCGAGGTGCGCGGCCAATATGAGAAGATGCGCGACGAGCATGGGTTTCGCCTGCTCGATTATACGGTGGATTCCGATTCAGCTTCGCCGCGTGCCTGTTTCCAATTCTCGGAAGATCTCGCCAAGCGCACCGACTTCGCTCCGTTCCTGGCTTTGGCCGGCAGCGACAAGCCGGCTTTGTCGTCGGAAGGAAAGCAGCTTTGCGTCGATGGTCTCAAGCACGGCGAGCGCTACAACATCAATCTGCGCGCTGGCCTTCCGTCCATCAAGGAAACCCTGCCCAAATCGGCTGAATTCAACATCTATGTGCGCGACCGCAAGCCGTTCGTGCGCTTTACCGGCCGCGCCTATGTGCTGCCGCGCACCGGCCAGCGCGGTATCCCCCTGGTCAGCGTCAACACGCCCGCCGTGTCCGTAAACGTGTTTCGGATCGGCGACCGCAACCTGATCAACACGGTGATCGACAGCGACTTTCAGCGTGCCCTTAGCAAGTACGAACTCTCCAGCCTCGGCGACGAGCGCGGCGTAAAAGTCTGGTCGGGCGAACTTGCCACCGCCACTACGCTCAATCAGGACGTAACCACGGCGTTTCCGGTCGATCAGGCGCTAGGCGATCTGCAGCCGGGCGTCTACGTCATGACGGCTGCGGCCAAAGGTCCGGGCAGCGACGACGACGGCTCGCTGGCGACGCAGTGGTTCATCGTTTCCGACCTCGGCCTTACGGCATTCTCCGGCAATGACGGCATCCACGTCTTTGTCAATTCATTGGCCTCGACCGATGCGATCGCAAAGGCGGAGGTGCGGCTGGTGGCTCGCAACAACGAGATTCTGGCGACCCGCAAGACCGACCAGACCGGTCACGTGCTGTTCGAGGCAGGCCTGGCCCGCGGCGAGGGCGGCCTGTCTCCGGCGATGCTGACCGTTAGCGGCGAGAAAACCGACTACGCCTTCCTCAGCCTGAAATCCAATGCGTTCGACCTCTCCGACCGCGGCGTTTCCGGCCGAACCGTGCCCACGGGCGCCGACGCCTTTGGCGGGCACAGCATGACACTGCCGCTCAATTCCGCCGTGCCGACCGGGACCTGGCGGGTGCGGGCTTTTACCGATCCGAAGGGCTCATCGGTGGGTGAAACCACGTTCATGGTCGAGGACTATATCCCGGAACGCATCGAGTTCGATTTGTCGAGCAAGGATAAACAGATCAAAGCGGACTCTCCTGTAGAGCTTAAGGTTAACGGTCATTTCCTCTATGGTGCGCCAGCGTCGGGCTTGCAGCTTGAGGGCGACATGCTGGTCGCCCCGGCCTCCAGCCGACCGGGTTTTGCCGGCTATCAGTTCGGCGTCGCCGACGACGAGACGACCAGCAACGAGCGCACCCCGATTGAAAATCTTCCCGAGGCCGACGCCAACGGGGTCGCCACTTTCCCCGTCAGCCTGGCGAAGCAGCCCACATCGACGCGTCCGCAGGAAGCCCAGATCTTCATCCGCATGGCGGAAGCCGGCGGTCGCGCAGTCGAGCGCAAACTGGTGCTGCCGGTCGCGCCTGCAGCGGCGATGATCGGCATCAAGCCGCTGTTCGGCGACAAAAGCGTCGCGGAGGGCGACAAGGCCGCGTTCGATGTCGTGTTTGTCGCCCCGGATGGCAAGCAGCTGGCGCGCGACCGGCTGCGCTACGATCTGTTGAAGATCGAATCCCGCTATCAATGGTATCGCCAGAATTCGTCCTGGGAATACGAGCCGGTCAAGTCGACCACGCGCGTTGCCGATGGCGATCTGACCATCGCCGCAGACAAGCCGTCGCGGATAACCCTGTCGCCGCAGCCGGGCCGCTATCGCCTCGACGTGAAATCCACCGAGCCCGACGGGCCGCTGACCTCGGTGCAGTTCGATGTCGGATGGTATTCCGACGGCAGCGCCGATACGCCCGATCTCTTGGAAACCTCGGTCGACAAGCCGGAATACCAGTCCGGCGACACCCTGGTGGTGTCGGTCAATGCGCGCTCGGTCGGCAAGCTGACTATCAATGTGCTCGGCGACCGGCTGCTTACGACGCAAACCGCCGACGTCAAGGAAGGCACCGCCCAGGTCAAAATTCCCGTCGGCAAGGATTGGGGCACCGGCGCGTATGTGGTGGCGACGCTGCGCCGCCCGCTCGATGCCGCAGCGCTACGGATGCCGGGTCGCGCCATCGGCCTGAAATGGTTCGGCATCGACAAGAAGACCCGCACGCTCGAGGTCAGCCTTTCGCCGCCGGCGCTGGTGCGCCCGAACACCACGCTGAGGCTTCCGGTCAAGCTCGGCGGTCTCAATCCCGGCGAGGACGCGAAAATCGTCGTTGCCGCCGTCGATGTCGGGATTCTCAACCTGACCAACTACAAGGCGCCGGCGCCGGACGATTACTATCTTGGCCAGCGCCGCATGACGTCGGAGATCCGCGACCTCTACGGGCAGTTGATCGATGGCATGCAGGGTACCCGCGGCCAGATCAAGACCGGCGGCGATTCCGCCGGTGCTGAGCTGCAGGGCAGTCCGCCCACGCAAAAGCCGCTCGCGCTGTATTCCGGGATTGTCACGGTAGCCGCCGACGGGTCGGCGGAAATCAGTTTCGAAATTCCGGAGTTCGCCGGCACCGCGCGGGTAATGGCGGTGGCGTGGACTGCGACCAAGCTCGGCCGCGCCGCGACCGACGTCACCGTGCGCGATCCTGTGGTGCTGACGGCGACGCTGCCGCGCTTTCTGCTCAACGGCGACCACGGCACCATGAGCTTCGATCTCGACAACGTCGAGGGGCTGCCCGGCGACTACACCGTCAACGTCAAGACATCCGGACCGGTAAAGGTGACCGGCAATCCCGCCGCGACTGTAAAACTCGCGGCCAGGCAGCGCACCTCGATGTCGCTGGCGCTCGATGCCGGCGGCGCCGGCACGGCGCAGCTCGACGTCGATATCAGCGGACCGAACGGGCTGACGCTGGCGCGGCATTATGCCCTCGACGTCAAGGCGGCGACGCAGATCCTCGCGCGACGCTCGATCCGGACGCTGGCCAAGGGCGAGAGCCTGACTCTGACATCGGATATGTTCTCGGACCTGGTGCAGGGCACCGGCGGCGCATCTCTTTCCGTCAGCCTGTCCACGGCGCTCGATGCCGCGACCATCCTGAAGGCACTGGATCGTTACCCGCATGGCTGTTCGGAGCAGATCACCAGCCGCGCCATGCCGCTTCTGTATGTCAACGATCTTCTGTATGTCAACGATCTGGCGGCGGGCGCCCATCTTGCCATGGACACCGAGGTCGATCAGCGCATCAAGGATGCCATCGATCGGCTGTTGGCGCGGCAAGGCTCGAATGGATCATTCGGGCTGTGGTCGGCCGGCGGCGATGACGCCTGGCTGGATGCCTATGTCACGGACTTCCTGACCCGCGCCCGCGAAAAGGGATTCGCGGTGCCGGACATCTCGTTCAAGAGCGCGCTGGATCGCATCCGCAACTCGGTCGTGAACGCAAACGAGCCTGAAAAGGACGGCGGCCGCGACCTCGCTTACGGCCTCTATGTACTTGCCCGCAATGGTGCGGCGCCGATCGGCGATCTGCGCTACCTTGCCGACACCAAGCTGAACAATCTCGCGACGCCAATCGCAAAATCGCAACTGGCGGCGGCGCTGGCGCTTGTTGGCGACCGGACAAGAGCGGAGCGAGTCTATGCCGCGGCGCTGGAAAGTCTCGCGCCAAAACCGGTGCTGGAGTTCGGCCGGGTCGACTACGGCAGTGCCTTACGCGATGCGGCGGCGCTGGTTTCGTTGGCGAGCGAAGGCGATGCGCCGCGGACAACGCTGACCCAAGCTGTGGCGCGCGTCGAAACGGCGCGCGGCCTGACACCCTATACCTCGACCCAGGAAAATGCCTGGCTGGTGCTGGCGTCCCGCGCGCTGTCGAAGGAAACCATGAGTTTCGATCTCGATGACGCACCGGTCAAGACGGCGCTGTATCGAAGCTACAAGGCCGCCGAGATGACGGGCAAGCCGATCAAGATCACCAATACCGGCGATGCGCCCGTGCAGGCGGTGGTCTCGGTAAGCGGCGCGCCGATCACGCCGGAGCCGGCGGCATCGAACGGCTTCAAGATCGAGCGCAGTTACTTCACGCTCGACGGCAAGCCGGCCGATGTGTCGAAGGCCAGACAGAACGATCGCTTCGCCGTGGTCCTGAAGATCACCGAGGCAAAGCCGGAATACGGTCACATCATGGTGTCGGATTATCTGCCGGCAGGCCTCGAGATCGACAATCCGCATCTGGTTTCGTCTGGCGACACCGGTACGCTGGACTGGATCGAGGATGGTGAGGATCCTGAAAACACCGAATTCCGCGACGACCGCTTCACCGCCGCGATCGACCGCGCCAGTGACGACAAGTCGGTGTTTACGGTGGCCTATGTGGTGCGCGCGGTATCTCCCGGCAAATACGTGCTGCCGCAGGCCTATGTCGAGGATATGTACAACCCCTCGCGCTACGGCCGCACCGGCACTGGATCCGTCGAGGTGCGACCGGCGAAATGAGCGCGCGAGCCCCTCACGCATCCACTTCGTCATGCCCGGGCAAAAGGCGCGAAGCGCCGTCTTCGCGCCAGATGTCCCGGGCATCCACGCCTTTGGCTAACACCGGCGAAGGCATGGATGGCTGGGACAAGCCCGGCCATGACGGTGTCGGTAGACGCCGCACTGCTCGCTTTGCTGCCGCCGGGCTCTTTGCAATCTTCGCTATCTCCGGACTCTTCGCCGCCTGGGTCCTCTCGCTCGGCCCGCTCCCGCTGGCGTCGGCGAGGGAAGTCTCCACCACGGTCGTCGACCGCAACGGCAAACTACTCCGCGCCTATGCCACGGCCGACGGCCGCTGGCGTTTGCCGGTCGATGCCAGAACCGGCGTCGATCCCGGCTACCTGAAACTGCTGCTGGCCTATGAAGACCGGCGTTTCTATTCGCACGAGGGCGTCGACCCGCTTGCCCTGGGCCGGGCCGCGTTTCAGCTTTTTAGCCGCGGCCGCATCGTCTCCGGCGGGTCTACCATCACAATGCAGCTGGCGCGGCTGATGGAGCCACGGCGCCAGCGGTCGGTTTACGCGAAGCTGCGCCAGGTGGTCCGCGCGCTGCAAATCGAGCGAGCGCTGAACAAGGATCAGATTCTCAATCTGTATCTGGCGCTGGCGCCATTCGGCGGCAATCTCGAGGGCGTTCGTGCCGCGTCGATCGCCTATTTCGGCAAGGAGCCGAAGCGGTTGTCGTTAGCGGAATCGGCGCTTTTGGTCGCCTTGCCGCAATCGCCGGAAACCCGCAGGCTCGATCGCTACCCTGAAGTAGCGAGCACGGCGCGTGACCGCGTTCTCGAGCGCATGGTGGAAGACGGCCGCGTGTCGATGGAAGATGCGCTTCAAGCAAAAGCTACGCCGGTGCCGCGGCTGCGCAAGCCGATGCCAATCCTCGCGCCGCATTCCGCCGATCAGGCCATCGCCACCCTGAAGGATGCCGACGTCATCGCACTGACGCTGGATTCCGCTTTGCAGAAGGTCCTGGAGGCGCTAGCGCGCGACCGCGCCATCGCGTTGGGACCGAATATTTCCGTCGCCATTATCGCCGTGGACAATCAGAGCGGCGACGTGCTGGCGCGGATCGGTTCGCCTGATTATTTCGATGAGCGGCGGGCAGGGCAGGTGGACATGACCCGTGCCGTGCGCTCGCCGGGATCGACCCTCAAACCGTTCATCTATGGTCTCGCGTTCGAGGATGGTTTTGTTCATCCCGAAAGCCTGATCGACGATCGGCCGATCCGCTTCGGCTCCTACGCGCCGGAAAACTTCGACATGACATTTCAGGGTACGGTGCCGGTGCGCAAGGCGCTGCAACTATCGCTGAACGTGCCGGCGATCGCGCTGCTTGACCGCGTCGGCTCAAGCCGTCTGTCGTCGCGATTGAAACAGGCGGGGGCCAATCTGGTGCTGCCAAAGGACGAGACGCCCGGCCTTGCGATGGGCCTCGGCGGCGTCGGCGTCACGCTGCAGGACCTGGTGCAGCTCTATTGCGGGCTGGCGCGGCTCGGCAACACGCGGCCGCTGCGTGAGATCATGATCGCGAAAGACGACCGGCGCGATTCCTTGCGGCTGATGGATCAGGTCGCGGCCTGGCAGGTCGGCAACGTGCTGCTCGGTACGCCGCCGCCGGAGAACGCCGCCCACAACCGGATCGCGTTCAAGACCGGTACCAGCTATGGCTATCGCGATGCTTGGTCGGTCGGTTTTGATGGCCGCATCACCATCGGGGTCTGGGTAGGACGCCCCGATGGTGCGCCGGTACCAGGCCTTGTCGGCCGCACCGCCGCCGCGCCAATTTTGTTCGACGCCTTCGCCCGCACTGGAAAGCCAGCGGCGCTGCCAAAGCCGCCAAAAGGTGTGCTGGTGGCGAGCAATGCCAAGCTCCCGCTGCCGCTGCAGCGATTCCGCCCTGCGGGGGAACTGGTCCGGACCGGCGGCGAGCAGGCGCCGCGTATCCAGTTCCCGTTGAACGGCTCGCGGATCGACGTTGACCATTCCGCCGGCACCCAGTTCTCGGCCATGCCGGTCAAGGTCGCCGGCGGCGTGCTGCCGATAACCATGCTGGTGAACGGCGTCGCGGTGGGAGAAATCGACGGCCGGCGCCAGCGCCTCGTCGAGCCGCCCGGTCCGGGCTTTGCCCGTTTGACCGTGATCGACGCCACCGGCGCTGCAGACACAGTTGTCATCAGAATTCAATAAGGTACCCCTAAGCGGTTGTCGGAATAGCGGTTTCGGCGTATGCGGAACCGATGGCCGAGACCTATGCCCGTCCCCGATTTGGAGAGCCGCGCGAGCCGACGCACCGGGTAAATCCGGCTAGCCGGCTTGTCGGACTGCTCGATTTTGTCGCCGGCAGCCATGTCCGTGCGGTCGCGTTGCTCACCCTTTGCGGGCTGCTGTTGTTTCTGCCCGGATTTTTCAACATCCCGCCGATCGACCGCGACGAGGCGCGCTTCGCGCAGGCGACCAAACAAATGGTCGAGACCGGGGATTTCGTCGATATCCGTTTCCAGGATGACGTCCGTTACAAGAAACCGGTCGGCGTGTACTGGTTGCAGGCACTGGCCGTCGAAACCGCTTCCGCTTTGGGCTTGCCGCGCGCGCAGCTTCGCATTTGGCTCTACCGCATCCCGTCTCTGGCCGGTGCGATCGGCGCGGTGCTTTTGACTTACTGGACGGCACTTGCATTCGTGACACGGCGCGGCGCGATATTGGCCGGGCTCATCCTGTGCAGTTCGATGTTGCTCGGCGTCGAAGCGCGGCTTGCCAAGACCGATGCGATGCTGCTGCTCACCGTTGTCGCGGCGATGGGAGCGCTGGCGCGAGTGTATTTGTCATGGCAGCGGGGTGAGGATCCCGAACATCCGCCCTGGTCATGGCCCGCGATTTTCTGGACCGCGCTGGCTGGCGGCATCCTGCTCAAGGGACCGCTGATCCTGATGTTCGTCGGACTGACGATCGGCACGCTGGCGATCCTCGATCGCTCCGCAACGTGGTTGTGGCGTCTGCGTCCGGTATGGGGCCTGATGTGGACGCTTGTTCTGGTACTGCCGTGGTTCGTCGCGATCTTCTGGCGCGCCGGGGATACATTTTTCGCTGACTCGATCGGCGGCGACATGCTGAGCAAGCTGGGGGCGCAGGAATCGCACGGGGCGCCGCCTGGGCTCTATCTGCTATTGTTCTGGGTGACGTTCTGGCCGGGAGCGCCGTTGGCGGGAATGGCGGCGCCGGCGGTGTGGCGGGCGAGGCGCGAGCCCGGCGCGCAGTACCTGCTGGCCTGGCTGGTCCCGTCCTGGATCGTGTTCGAGCTGGTGCTGACCAAGCTGCCGCATTATGTGCTGCCGCTCTATCCGGCGATCGCCATGTTGACGGCCGGGGCGCTGGAACGCCGCGTGCTGTCGCGATCGTGGTTGATGCGAGGCGCGGCCTGGTGGTTCGTGATTCCCGCAATAGCATCGGTGATTGCCGTCGTCGGCGCCATCACGGTGACGCGTCAGCCGATATTTCTGGCATGGCCGTTCGTGGCGGCGGCGCTGATCTTCGGATTGCTGGCCTGGTGGCTTTACGAGGATAATCGCGCCGAGCGCTCGCTGCTGAACGCGGTGGTCGCGGCGATGTTCCTCTCGGGGGCAATCTATGGCGTGGTGGTGCCGGCTCTGACGCCGCTATTTCCGAGCGCCGAGATCGCGCGCGCTCTGCGCAACGTCGTCTGCGTCGGGCCCAAGGCCGCCGCCGCAGGCTTTCATGAGCCGAGCCTGGTCTTCATGAACGGTACATCGACGCTGCTGACCGACGGATCGGGCGCCGCGGATTTTTTGGGCCACGGCGCTTGCCGGTTCGCGCTGGTGGAATCGCGATCGGAACGCGGCTTCGTCCAGCGCGCCGAAGCCATCGGGCTGCGCTACAACGTTGCCACCCGCATCGACGGCTACAATTATTCGCAGGGCAGAGCGATTTCGATCGCGATCTTCCGCTCCGAAGGCACCGAGTAAACCAAGATGTCCCTGCAGGCCGGCGTCGGCCAATCCTCGAATTACTTTTATCGTTTCTGCGCGGTGGTTCGGCTGGCCGGGACGCAACTCGTGCGTTCGCCATCGCATTCGCGGCGTGCCGAGGCGGCGCGGAGATCGGCCCGCCACGGGTTGCTGCTCACGACCATCGCCGGGGCCGCGATCATCGCGCTGATGTACGCGCTGGATGCGAGAGAGATTGTCCTGATGCCGCCGCGCGGCACCGGCAGCCTTTGGCCGGTTCGCATCCTGACCGACTTCGGGAAATCGGCCTATGTGCTGTGGTTCCTGGCAGGGCTGTTGTTCGCCGTGGCAATTATTTCACCCCAATTGCGGGCAACCACGCGAGCCTTGCTGCTCGGCTTCGGCACGCGCCTGCAGTTTGTGTTTTTTGCCGTGCTGGTGCCGGTTCTCACCGGCGAGGTCATCAAATGGGCCGTCGGGCGCGGCCGGCCGTTTGTCGGTGGCGAGGCCAACGCTTTCAACTTCGCGCACTTCAACGGCACCGAAGCATATGCCAGTTTCCCATCGGGCCATGCCATCGCGAGTTTTGCGCTGGCTTTCGCTGTCTCGGCGCTCTGGCCGCAGGCAAGGCTCGTCATGATTGTGTATGCGGTCCTGATTGCCATCAGTCGCCTGGTGCTCCTGGCGCATCATCCCAGCGACGTGGTCGCCGGCGCGTTGATCGGCGTCATCGGCGCGATGCTCGTGCGATATTGGTTTGCCGCCCGCCGTCTCGGGTTCGCCATCCGGCGCGATGGGGCCATTGTACCGCTTGCCGGACCCTCGCTGAAACGCCTCAAAAGGGTTGCCCGCGGCGCGTCAGCCCCATAAGAAGCGGACGCCGCAAACGCCGGAAATAGCCGCCGCAGGCCAGCTCAAACCAAGAGTGTCGATTTGCCGTCTCCTGAACCAGCCGCGGTGGCCGTTTCCATCGTTGTCCCCGTGCGCAACGAAGCCGAGAATGTAGCCCCGCTGATCGCCGAGATCGCCGCCGCCCTCGACGGCGGATGGGCTTATGAAATCATCTATGTCAATGACGGCTCGACCGACGCGACCGCCGAGCGGCTTGCAGCGGCCATGCAACAGCGCGGAAATCTGCGCCAGATCCGGCACGCCACATCGTCGGGTCAATCGGCGGCGGTGCGCAGCGGGGTTCGCGCCGCACGCGGCGCCATCGTGGCGACGCTCGATGGGGATGGTCAGAACGATCCTGTGTTCCTGCCGGATTTGATTTCGGCGATCGAGAATGGCGGCGAGCGCGTCGGTCTGGCCGCGGGCCAAAGGATCGGACGCAAGGATACTGGCTTCAAGAAAATCCAGTCGCGCGTCGCCAATGGCGTGCGCAGCGCGATTTTGCGCGATGGCACCCGCGACACTGGGTGTGGCCTGAAGGCGTTCCGGCGCGAGGTGTTCCTGGCGCTGCCTTATTTCGACGGACTGCATCGCTTTCTGCCGGCGCTGGTGCGCCGGGAGGGCTATGAGATCGTCTATGTCGACGTGATCGACCGGCCGCGCCGCGCCGGCGTCTCGAATTATGGCTTTTTCGATCGCCTGTGGATCGGGATCATGGATCTCGCGGGCGTGTGGTGGCTGATCCGCCGCAAGAAGTCGACACCCGTTGCGACCGAGGTGACGTCATGACCGACCTGTTCAATAATCTCGCCAGCTATCTGAACGATGTCTTCATCATCAAGTTTGATGCCTGGGTAGTTCTGGGATTCGTGGCGCAGGGATTTTTTACCATGCGTTTCCTGGTGCAATGGATCGCATCGGAGCGCGCGCGCAAGAGCGTGATCCCGGTAGCGTTCTGGTTTTTCTCGATCGCCGGCGGCCTATTGCTGTTGATCTACGCACTGTATCGCAGGGACCCGGTCTTCATCGCAGGTCAGGCGTTCGGGCTCATCGTCTATGTACGCAACCTGTACTTCATCATCGTCAGCGGACGGCAGGCATCGGCGAGCGATTGAGCGCCAGCGAGTTCACGCGCACCCAAACATGTCGAACCGCTCAGACGATGCCTTTGCAAGCCCAGGCGGTCGTGGCGAAAGACCTGGGCCCATCGGGCTCGCCGCCAAGATAGACGTTTCGAACTGCCGCTTCCAACGCAGCCCTTTGTTCGGTCGCGAGGCTGAGCGCGAACTTGCCGAGGGCGGCCTCTCCCGCCGCGATCGGAACCCAGTAATCTGAAAAATTCTGGTATTCAAAGCGAATGGTGATGCTCGACTGCTGGACTGACGTCAGTCCGGCTTCGGACCATGCCGCGAGCATTTCGTTAGGCCGCGTCATGGGACGGAAATAGAAGTCGCGCAGCACCTTGCCGTCGGCGATTCCAAGGGTTGCAGCGGCATCCCAAAACAGCCTTAGCGCCGGCATTCCACCGAGGCCATCCCAAACAGTAGCTGCCACGACTCCACCCGAGCGGACCACCCGTCGCATTTCGCCCACCGCCTTTTTTGCATCGGGCACGAAATGAAGGACGAGCATCGCAAAAGCCCGGTCAAAACTCTTGTCCGCAAATGGCAGGCTGGCTGCATCGCCGGTTTTGAAATCAACCCTCGGATCGCGGATCGTCTGCCTTGCGGATTCCAGATAGACGTCCGCAAGGTCCACGCCGACGATGGTTTTTACGTCGGCGGACTCCAGCAAGACGCGCGTCAGGCTTCCGGTTCCGCACCCAACATCAAGAATGCGCTCGCCATCGGAAATACCCGCAAATTCGACAAAGCGAGGGGAGAGCTGACGGCTCCATCGCCCCATGAAATGCTCGTAGGCGGTAGCGCTCCGCGCATTGTAGGTTGACGACATGGCGCTCCTCCTCGCATGGGGGCACGGGCTACGCGGCGTTGAAGGCCGCAAAGCCGCGCTCGAGATCGGCTTTGAGATCGTCGACATTCTCCAGCCCGATGTGAAGCCGCAACGCTGGCCCGCCCGGCGCCCATCTGGTGGCGGTGCGGTACGGCGAACAGTCGAACGGAATGATGAGGCTTTCGAAGCCGCCCCATGAATAGCCCATGCCAAATAGTTTGACAGCGTTGAGCAATGCATCGACGGCTTTTTGCGGCGCGGGCTTCAGAACGATACTGAACAGGCCCGACGCTCCGGTAAAATCCCGTTTCCAGATCGCATGGCCCGGGTCGCTTTCGAGAGCCGGGTGCAACACCCTGAGAACCTCCGGCCGGGTCTCAAGCCAGCGCGCGATCTCGAGCGCGGATCGATGGTGCTGCGCCAGCCGCACCGCAAGCGTGCGCAGGCCGCGCAGCGCCAGAAACACGTCGTCGGGACCTGCGCACACGCCAAGCAGCCGGATCGCCTCTGATATCCTCGGCCAGGCCTCGGCGTTGGCCGAAATTGTTCCGAACATGATATCGGAATGTCCGCCGACATATTTGGTTGCCGCCTGCATGCTGATATCGACGCCTTGATCCAGCGAGCGGTGATAGAGCGCGGTCGCCCATGTGTTGTCGTCGATCACCAGCGCCCCGCGGCCATGCGCCACGGCTGCGATCGCGGGAATGTCGGGCATTTCGAAGGATTGCGAGCCGGGCGCTTCGACGAGCACCGCCCTGGTGTTCGGCTTGAACAGCCCGGCGATGCCGGCGCCGATCAAGGGATCGAAATAGGTGGTCTCAACGCCGTAGCGGGCAAGCAGGCCATTACAAAAATTGCGGCTGGGACGGTAGGCATTGTCGCAGACCAGGAGATGATCGCCCGCGTTCAGCACCGCGAGCAGGGTGGTAGTGATCGCCGACAGGCCGGAGGGCGCAAGACCGACGCCCGCGCATTGCGGGCCTTCGAGCGCCATCAGCGCCTCCTGCAGCGCCCGGGTGGTCGGTGTGCCGTGGCGGCCATACTGGAACTCGCCGCGATGGGCGTGCAGATCGTCGGCCGTCGGATACAGCACGGTCGAGCCATGGACGACGGGCGGATTGACGAATCCTTTCTGGGCCTCGGTGTCACGGCCTGCGGTGACCAGTGTGGTCTCGGTTTTGAGGGGCTTCGATCGTTCGTTCTTTCCGGGAGAATTCATGCGTCTGCCGCCACCAAAGGACCTTTTGCCGTAGCCGCTACGCCCTGGGAAAGCCCGCCGGGCGGCGGGTTCGGGCTGGGTCTGTTAATAACAGGACACAGAAGACGGCCGTCAACCCCTTGACCCGGCTCGCCAGTCGTTCTGTGATGCGTCGGAGCTATCTGTCGCCGCACGTTGAGGGGCCTGCCGCGACCTTCGATCCATCGCTTGACCAGACTGCACGTTATACTGCCTGTCGGGCTGGCGTTTGCAGCGGGGATCACGGTTAGGCCCATCGGCGTCGGCAACGAAAAGCAAATATTCCCAGACGACCCTTGAAAGGCTTTGCCATGAAACGTGCATCCCTGGTTCTTACCCTTGCTCTCGCCGCCGCTTTTTCGACTGAGGCTGCCACTGCCCAAACGCTCAAGACGGTCAAGGACCGGGGCATGTTGTCCTGTGGCGTGAGCCAGGGCCTGCCCGGCTTTTCATCACCCGACGACAAGGGCAACTGGACCGGGCTCGACGTCGACGTCTGTCGCGCGCTAGCCGCCGCGATCTTCAACGATGGGACCAAGGTGAAGTTCGTGCCGTTGTCGGCCAAGGACCGCTTCACGGCTCTGCAGTCCGGCGAGATCGACGTGCTCTCGCGTAATACGACCTGGACCCTTTCCCGCGACACCTCGCTCGGCGCCAACTTTACGGGGGTGACCTATTACGACGGTCAGGGTTTCCTGGTGAAAAAATCGCTTAAAGTGAATTCGGCGCTGGAATTGAACAGCGCATCGGTTTGCGTGCAAACCGGCACCACGACGGAGCAGAATCTCGCCGACTACTTCAAGGGCAACAACATGAAGTACGAGGTGATCGCGTTCGGCACGGCCGATGAATCCGTCAAGGCCTATGAGTCCGGACGCTGCGACGTCTTCACCTCTGACGTCTCGCAGCTCTATGCCGAGCGCCTGAAGCTTTCAAATCCCGCCGACCACGCCGTACTCCCGGAGGTGATCTCGAAAGAGCCGCTCGGTCCAATGGTGCGCCATGGCGACGATCAATGGTTCGACGTCGTGAAGTGGACGCTGTTTGCGATGGTTGACGCTGAAGAACTCGGCGTTACCCAAAAGAACGTCGATGAGATGGCGAAATCCGATAAGCCCGAGCTCAAGCGGGCCTTCGGCACCGATGGCAATCTGGGCGAACAGCTCGGGCTGACCAAGGATTGGGTATCGCGGATCGTCAAGGCGGTCGGCAATTACGGGGAATCCTTCGATCGTAACGTCGGCGCCGGCTCAAAACTGGGGATTGCCCGTGGACTCAATCAGCTCTGGAACAAAGGTGGAATTCAGTACGCGCCACCGATCCGCTGATAGCGCCAGGACAGCTGCGGCGATGACGATGACCATCGAACCCCGAAAACCACCGCCGCAGTTCGCCTTCCGGCTGAAGCGTGCCCTCGGCGGTCGTGCGGGCTGGGCGGGATTTGCCCTTCAGATCCTGTTCGTCGCCGCACTGGCCTGGATCGGCTATGAGATCGTCGCCAACGCCCGCGCCAACCTGGAGGCGCAGCGGATCACATCCGGTTTCGGCTTTCTGAACAATACGGCGGGTTTTGACGTCAGCCAAAGCCTGATCCCGTATTCCGGATCCGACACCTATACCCGCGTGTTCCTGGTTGGTTTGCTCAACACGCTGTTGGTGTCGATCATCGGTATCTTCTTCGCTACCGTAATAGGATTTACCGTTGCGCTGGGCCGGCTATCGCCGAACTGGCTGCTGTCGCGCATCTCGGGCGGCTATGTCGAACTGATCCGCAATCTGCCACCGCTGTTCCAGATCCTGTTCTGGTATCTCGCCGTGCTCGGCGCGCTGCCAAACCCGCGGCAAAGCATCTCGTTATTTGGCAGCTTCTTTCTTTCCAACCGAGGTCTCGTGGTTCCGAAGCCGATCGCCCACGTCGGTCTGGAGCCGTTCGCGCTGGCGATCCTGGTCGCAATCGTCGCCTCCTTGCTGTTGCGGCGCTACGCGCGCCGGCAACTGTTCGAGAGCGGCAGATTGGTCAAGATCTGGCCTTATGTGGTGGGCTTGCTGATCGGGCTGCCGCTATTGACCGCGCTTTTGTTCGGTGCGCCCGTCACGTTTGAAATGCCAGAACTCAAGGGGTTCAATTTTTCCGGCGGCTCGCGCGTCATCCCGGAATTCGTGGCGCTGACGGTAGCGCTGTCGACTTACACTGCGGCATTCATTGCCGAAATCGTGCGCGCCGGAATTCAGTCGGTACACAAAGGGCAGATGGAGGCCGGCTCTTCGCTCGGGCTGCAGCGTGGCTCTGTATTGCGCCTGATCGTGGTGCCGCAGGCGATGCGGGTGATCCTGCCGCCGCTCACCAACCAATATCTCAATCTCACCAAGAACTCGTCACTGGCGGTGGCCATCGGATATCCCGATCTGGTTTCTGTATTTGCGGGAACGACGCTGAGCCAGACCGGGCAGGCGATTGAGATCATCGCAATGACCATGGGCGTCTATCTCCTGATTTCGCTGGTGACGAGTGCGATCATGAGCTTCTACGGATGGCGGCTTGGCCGGAGCCTGGGTTAATGAGCGACATCGCCGCTTCATCTTCGCCGTTCGTTCGCCAGGAGCTCGTTCCCGAGCGCCCCGCGCCGATCAAGACCACCGGTTTTATCGGTTTCCTGCGCACGCGGCTGTTCAATTCGCCTAGCAACATCCTGCTCACTATTGTGAGCATCCTCCTGCTCTGGTTCACCGTCGTTCCCGCGGTGAAATTCCTGCTGGTCGATGCGGTCTGGACCGGTAAGGACCGCACCGCGTGTCTTTCAGAGACTGCGGGACACACCGTCGGCGCATGCTGGCCTTTTGTGCAGGCCAAATTGAGCCAGTTCATCTACGGCTTTTATCCCGAAGCCGAGCGATGGCGCGTCAACCTGACGTTCTGTCTGGCAGCGCTGTTGCTGCTGCCACTGTTGATTCCGCGACTGCCGGCCAAGGGCCTCAACGCGGGTCTGTTCTTTATTGTGTTGCCCGTGATCGCCTTCTTCCTGCTGCACGGCGGCGGATTGGACGGTTTCGGCGTCAGCTGGACGGCCGGACCGTTGTCAGGGTTCAACGACAGTATCGCCGAGGGCGGCCGGAAACTTGCGAGGGCAGGCGAGGCCGCGGCCGTCATCGGACCGCTGTTCTCGTTGCTGGGAAAGCTTATCGTCCTGCTGAGTACCGCCATTTCTTATTTGATCTGGCCGCTCACCTGGTTGCGCGATCAAATTCAGGCCTCCGGCCGCGCGGTATGGAATGATTTTGCAGCGACCGCCGCGATCGTCTCGATCCTGCTGTTTGCCTTGAACGGCGGCATTCGCACCGGATGGCGCTCGCTCATCGTCAGCCTCGCGATCTTTGCCGGGGTCGGAATCGTGATCGCGGTCATGGGCCTGGATCACGGTGGATTGCCGATCGTCGATACCAGGCTCTGGGGCGG
>WNFO01001233.1_pt1 | contig 19841 bp, 19 predicted proteins | sample 5400251 | NCBI WGS metagenome assembly WNFO01 (sample SAMN13153354, study PRJNA577476) | soil metagenome | isolation source: 100 cm saprolite under Madrone tree | place: USA:California | collected 2016-06-14
CAGAGGACGATCTCATGACGACAGCAACAGCCTTCTCCCTCGCCCGCCGGCTCAAGGCCGGCGAGACGGTCCACAGCGGCTGGTGCGGCCTTTCTGCGCCGATCGTCGCCGAGCTCGTCGCCCGCGAAGGCTTTCCCGCGGTCACGCTCGATTCCCAGCACGGATTGTGGGACACCGCCTCGGTCGTTTCCGGGATCGCCCAGGTGCGCCAGGGCGGCGGCGCGGCGATCGTGCGCATTCCGGTCGGCCAGTTCGCAAGCGCAAGCCGCGCGCTCGATTTCGGCGCGGAAGGCATCATCGCCCCAATGATCAACACGGAGGCAGAAGCGCGCGCCTATGTCTCGTTCGCAAAGTTTCCGCCGATCGGGGAGCGCAGCTGGGGTCCGCACCGCGCCACCACGCTCGCAAGCATGTCGGACCAGAAGGTTTATCTGCGCGAGGCCAACGCGCTCACCGTCACGTTTGCCATGATCGAGACGAAAACCGCGCTCGAGAACGTCGAGGCGATCGCGGCCACTCCCGGCATCGACGCGCTCTTCCTCGGGCCGGCCGATCTTTCGATCGCGCTGAGCAATGGCGCGGATGTCGACCCGATGTCGCCCGAGGTCGACCGCGGGATCGACCGTATGCTGGCGGCGGCCCGCAAGGCCGAAAAAATCATGGGCGCCTATTGCCACTCGGTCGAACGCGCGGTTGCGCTCGCCAAGCGCGGCGTGCGCTTTCTCGCCGTGGGCAGCGACATCAGCTTTCTGCGGGCGGGCGCCGCGGCGGCGCTCAAAGCGATCAAGGTCTGATGGCGCTTGAATGCGGGCTATGCGCTACTTCTTCTCCGTTCATTCCCGCGAAAGCGGGAATCCAGAGCCACCTGTCCGCGATCCTGGGTCCCCGCTTTCGCGGGGACGAGCGGATGTTTGCGTGGATTGCGCGCAACCGGGCACGCTCTAACCGCCGCCGATTTGCTGCGTCAAGCGATCGAGAACGCGCGTCAGCTCGGCCTCGACCGCGCGCGCCTCGACGTCGAGCACGCGATAGCCGCGCTCGATCAGCCACGCCCGCCGCTCGGCCCGCTCCTTCGCTGCGGTCTCGCTTTCCTGCGCGGGCACGAGATCGATCACCAGCCGCAGCGGGAACGAGACGAAATCGGTGATGTGGGCTCCGACCGGCACCTGCCGCTTGATGCCTTTTCCCGCAAAGCGCCGGTCGTTGGTGAGCGCGTGCCACAGCGCGCGCTCGGCGTCGGTCGGATTGCGGCGAAGGAGCCGCGCCAGCCCGCGCACCGGGCCGCGCTCGCCGGCCACGCGCCCTTGCCCATGTTCCGCCAGCAGCGCCCGCAACGCGGTCGCTTCCTCACCATCGAGCACCCCGCCGCGCGCCGGTCCCTTGCGGCCTTCGCTGAGCGCGACGACGATGCCGTGCAGGGTCTGGATGTCCTGCTGCGTCGGTTGCATGCGCGCGAAGATGTTGCGCAAGTTGACGAGCATGGTGGCGCGTTTCTCGAGCGGGCGGAAATACTCGATCTGATCGAGCTCGCGTTCGAGATCGGCGAAGAACGCTTGCACCTGCTCTTTGCCCGCGGGCGGCGATTTTTGCGGCATGGCGAAGGGAAGCGCCCCGCCGCTGGCGAGCTTGAACCATTCGTAAGCGAGGACCGCGACCGCCTGGGCGAGGTTGAGCGAGGCAAAGGCCGGATTGACGGGAAAGGTGACGATCCGGTCCGCGAGCGCCACCTCGTGATTTTGCAGGCCGTAACGCTCGCGCCCGAACAGCACCGCGACATTCTCGCCGTCAGCGACACGCGGCGCGAGCAAAGCGGCTGCCGCATCGGGGGAGATCACCGGCTTGGCCTGATCGTGGGCGCGCGCCGTCGTCGCGAGCACCAGCGTACAGTCGGCGATCGCCGCCTCCACCATATCGTAGAGCTGCGCGTCCTCGAGAATGCGATCGGCGCCGGAGGCCGCGCGCCCCGCCTGCATGTTGGGCCAACCGTCGCGGGGCTTGACGAGGCGCAGCCGGCTGAGACCGAAATTTCCCATCACGCGCGCCGCCGCGCCGATATTTTCGCCGAGCTGCGGCTCGACCAGCACGACGATCGGGCCCGGCGCGTCGATCCAAGTCTTTGTCTTGTCGGTTCCGGCGCCGGGCATGATCTCCAGCGTATTCGTTCGGGCTTCAAGCACGTCGCTTCCACTCCAGACGACGCACTCTAATACACCAGCAGGTCGTCGGTGTGCTCGCGCGCGGCGAGCGTGCCGACGGGCGCCGTGCCCTCCCCCCGTCCCAAACTGTGCACCGTCGTATAATGTTGCGCGAGACGTCTCACGAGCCCCGCTTTGCTATCGGCGCTGTAGCGGCCCGGGGTGAATTCGAAAGCGATCGGCACCGCGCGCGCCATGAGCCCGGCAAGGCCGTCGAGCACCTGGGGCTCATAACCTTCGACGTCGACCCAAACGAGCGCGACGCTCTCGGGCGCCACACCCAAACGTTCAAGCTCGTCGTCGACGCGCACGAGCGGCACCTCGAGCCGATCCGTGCCATCGAGCGACGGCGGCGCGCCGATCGCGTGCGCGCCGGTATTGCGCGGGTGGAGATGCAGCACCGCGCTGCCCGGCGCGGCGCCGGCCGCCTTCGCGACGATCATCACGCCATGCGTGAGCCCGTTCGCGTCAAGATTCCTGGCAAGCAGCGCCGCGTTGCGTGGCGCGGGCTCGAACGCAACGGCGCGCGCGAAGCGGCCGGTGCGCAGCGCATAGATCGTGTGCGTGCCGATGTGCGCGCCGACATCGACGAACACCGCATGGGGCGGCAACCGCCGCGCCGCCGACAACACTTCGACCGCGCTGTCGATCTCGCGGCGCTGCCAGCCGCCGTGCCACATCAGCCACGCGCCAACCACGCGATCGCTCGGATCGACGAAGAAGCGCACGTCGCCGAGCTCGCACAGGACGAGATGCCCGCGCGCGGCGAGCGCGTTCATCACGACGTCGCGCAGCACCGGCCGACCGACAAGCAGCGGCTCGAGTAGCGCCTGGCGCAGCGCGCGGCGGCGGCGTCCGTAAGCCCCTCTGATCTCGCGCCATGTCGGCATTGTTGCCAAATCAGAACACCCTTGCATCCACGCGGGAGCGTTTCCGGCGTCTCGCACCGACGGCCCGCGTGCACAATGGCGCGCCGGCTGCGCGCGCGCAATTCGGCAACACGTTGTTTTGTCCTTGCAGGATCAAGCCGGCCGCGCCATAAGGCGCCTGCCCCGAGGCATTTCCGCTCACCTCCTCCGCAGCTGCGCGCGCGTAAAGGGTCGGCCGCAATGGCGAAAATCAAGGTGCAGAATCCGGTCGTCGAGATGGACGGCGACGAGATGACCCGCATCATCTGGCATCTCATCAAGGAGAAGCTGATCCATCCTTATCTCGACGTCGAGCTCCTCTACTACGACCTCGGCATTGAGAAGCGCGACGAGACCCGCGACAAGATCACGATCGAAGCGGCGGAGGCGGTGAAGAAGGTCGGTGTCGGCGTCAAGTGCGCCACCATTACGCCCGACGAGGCGCGGGTGAAGGAATTCGGCCTGAAAGAAATGTACCGCTCGCCCAATGGCACCATCCGCAACATTCTCGGCGGCGTCATCTTCCGCGAACCGATCATTTGCAAAAACGTGCCGCGGCTGGTCCCCGGCTGGACCAAGCCGATCATCATCGGCCGTCATGCCTACGGCGACCAATACCGCGCGACGGATTTCAAGGTGCCGGGCAAGGGCAAGCTGTCGCTCTCTTTCGTGGGCGACGACGGCACCAAGATCGAGCGCGAGGTTTTTCGCTTCCCCGGCGGCGGGGTTGCCATGGCGATGTACAATCTCGACGACTCGATCCGCGACTTCGCCCGCGCCTCGCTCAACTACGGTCTCAACCGCGGCTACCCGGTCTATCTCTCCACCAAGAACACTATCGTCAAAGTCTATGACGGGCGGTTCAAAGACATTTTCCAGGAGATCTACGACGCCGAGTTCAAGGCGGCGTTCGAGAAGAAAGGCATTTTCTACGAGCACCGGTTGATCGACGACATGGTGGCGGCGGCACTGAAATGGTCGGGCGGCTATGTGTGGGCCTGCAAGAACTACGATGGCGACGTGCAGTCGGATACCGTCGCGCAGGGCTACGGCTCGCTCGGGCTGATGACGTCGGTGCTGATGACCCCGGACGGCAAGGTGGTCGAAGCGGAGGCCGCGCACGGCACGGTGACGCGCCACTACCGCCAGCACCAGAAGGGCGAGCAGACCTCGACCAATTCGGTCGCCTCGATCTTCGCCTGGACGCGCGGGCTCGCGCATCGCGCCAAGCTCGACGATAACGCCGCGCTCGCGAAATTCGCCGCGACCTTGGAGCAGGTCACCGTCGGCACGGTCGAGTCCGGTTTTATGACCAAGGACCTCGCGCTGCTCGTCGGCGCCGATCAGAAATGGCTCTCCACCACCGGCTTTCTCGACAAGGTCGACGAGAACCTCAAAAAGGCGATGGCGTAACGGTACTCATTTCTGTCGTCCCGGCCCAGCGCATCGCGCGAGAGCCGGGCCGGTGTTGATAGGTCCCCGCAACGGGGTCCCCGCGACGCTTGCGTCGCGGGGTGCCCCTCGCGGGGACGACCGGAGAGAGAGAGAAGCCGGGTGGAGCGAAGCGACGCGATCAGAAGAGGATTCCATGCACCCTTTGATGTTTCTACTCGCCATCGTCGCCGCCGCGCCGCTGGCGCGCGCGGCATCGGCACAGGTCCCGCCCGCCCTCGCGGCGCCGGGCGAGAGCGCGGTCGTCACGCTGCATGCCGAGGGCGCGCAGATCTATGAGTGCAAGGCCGGCACCGATGGCAAGCTGGCATGGGCCTTTCGCGAGCCGATCGCGACCTTGCTGCTCGACGGCAAAAGCGTCGGACGCCACTTTGCCGGGCCGAGCTGGGAGCACGTCGACGGCAGCGCGGTCGTCGGCAAGGCGGTCGCCAACGTCGCAGGGCAGACTCCCGGCGATATCCCGTGGCTCAAGCTCGAGGTGACGGCGCATCGCGGCAACGGCACGCTCTCCGGCGTCACCACGGTGCAGCGGATCAACACGCGAGGCGGCGTGCACACCGGCGGCTGCGACAACGCCGGCGCACTCTACAGCGCGCCCTATTCGGCGGACTATGTGTTTCTCAAGAAAGGATCGTGAGGGGTCAGCTCAGAACGCGCAGCGTGGGTAAAATCGTCTGCGAGTCTCTTGTGAGGTGGGCACGGCGCGCGCGCGATTTTGCCACACGGAAAGACCGAACAACGCGGCTTTGTCCACCCTACAGCTGAAGAGATAGTTCCCCCGGGTTTCGCTTCGCTCAACCCCGGGCTGCGCTCAGCTTCCCGCCAGCGCGCCTTCGATCGCTTTGAGCGCGGCGTCCGCCTTGGAGCCGTCGGGGCCGCCGGCTTGCGCCATCTCGGGTTTCCCACCGCCGCCCTTGCCGCCCAAGACCTCGGAGGCCCTTCGCACCAAATCAACGGCGGAGAACCGCGCGACAAGATCAGGCGTCACGCCGACGACTATGCTGGCCTTTCCGTCGGCGGTGGTGGCGACAAGGGCAACGACGCCAGACCCAAGTTGTTTCTTGCCCTCGTCCGCGAGGCTCTTCAGATCCTTGATTTCGATGCCTTCGACCGCCCGCGCCATGAGCTTCACATCGCCGACTAGGCGCACGCCATCCGCGCCCTCGCTGCGCGCACCACCGCCCATGGCGAGCTTCTTCTTCGCTTCGGACAGCTCGCGCTCGAGGCGGCGGCGCTCGTCGAGCACCTGCGCGAGGCGCTGCGGCATATCGTCGAGCGGCGCCTTGAGTTCGGCCGACGCTGCCTTCGCGAGCTCGCCAAGGTGGCGCGCGTACTTGCGCGCCGTCGTCCCGGTGAGCGCCTCGATGCGGCGCACGCCGGCCGCGACCGCGCTGTCGCCGAGGCCGGCGATCACGCCGATATCGCCGGTACGCCTGACGTGCGTGCCGCCGCACAGTTCCACCGACCAGCCCATGGCGTTGCCGCCGCCCTCGCCCATGGCGACGACCCGCACCTCGTCCCCGTACTTCTCTCCGAACAGCGCGCGGGCGCCTGACGCAATCGCCTCATCGACAGCCATCAGCCGCGTGGTCACCGGCGAATTCTGCAGCGCGACCTCGTTGGCAATGTCCTCGACCCGCTCGATCTCCTCGGCCGTCATCGGTTTGGGATGCGAGAAGTCGAAGCGCAGCCGGTCGGGCGCGACCAGCGAACCTTTTTGCGCCACGTGATCGCCCAGGACCTGGCGCAGCGCCTCGTGCAGGATGTGCGTGGCCGAATGGTTGCGGCGGATGGCGCTGCGCCGGGAATGATCGACCTCGAGCGTAAGTGCGACGCCGACGTTGAGCGTGCCCTTCTCCACCTTGCCAGAATGGACGAACACGTCGCCCGCCTTGCGCTGGGTATCGGTCACGGACAAGCGTACGCCATCGGCGTGCATCACGCCGGTGTCGCCGACCTGGCCGCCCGCTTCGCCGTAGAACGGTGTTTGGTTAAGGACAACGGCGCCACTCTCGCCAGCGCGCAAGACGTCGACCTCCTTGCCGTCCTTGACCAACGCGGCGACCACCCCCTCGGCGGTGTCGGTCTCGTAGCCGAGAAAGTCGGTCGCACCGATCCGCTCCTTGAGCGCAAACCACAGTGCTTCGGTTGCCGCCTCGCCTGATCCCGCCCAGGACGCGCGTGCCTTTTCGCGTTGGCGCTCCATGGCCGCGTTGAAGGCTTCGGTGTCTACGGCAATCCCGCGCGGCTTGAGCGCATCCTGAGTGAGGTCGAGGGGAAAGCCGAAGGTATCGTAGAGCGTGAAGGCGGCTTCACCGGAAAATCTTTCACCGCGGGACAGTTGCTTGCTGCCCTCCTCGAGCAGCACAAGTCCGCGCGCGAGCGTTTTGCGAAACCGCGTCTCTTCGAGCTTGAGGGTCTCGGTGACCAGCGGCTCCGCGCGGGAGAGTTCTGGATAGGCCTGGCCCATCTCGCGGGTGAGCGTGGGAACGAGCCGCCACATCAGCGGCTCCTCCGCGCCGAGGAGCTGCGCGTGGCGCATGGCGCGGCGCATGATGCGGCGGAGCACGTAGCCGCGGCCCTCGTTGGAAGGGAGCACGCCGTCGGCGATGAGGAACGAAGACGCGCGCAGATGATCGGCAATCACGCGGTGTGAGACGGCGCGCGGGCCTTCCGGCTCGACGCCGGTCAAATCCGCGACGTGGGAGATGATCGCGCCGAACAGATCGATCTTGTAATTGTCGTGGGTGCCTTGCAGCACCGCAGCGGTGCGCTCGAGCCCCATGCCGGTGTCGATCGAGGGGTTCGGCAAATCGACGCGCTTGCCGCCCGGCAGCTGCTCGAACTGCATGAACACCAAGTTCCAGATCTCGATGAAGCGGTCGCCTTCGGCCTCGGCGGAGCCGGGAGGGCCGCCTGGGATGTGCGAACCGTGGTCGTAAAAAATCTCCGAGCAGGGGCCGCAGGGGCCGAGCTCGCCCATCTGCCAGAAATTGTCCGAGCCGGCGATGCGGACAATTTTACTCTCGGGCAGCCCTGCGATCTTCTTCCACAGCCCGAACGCCTGGTCGTCCTCGGCGAAGACGCTGACTATGAGCCGATCGACCGGCAGGCCGAACTCCTTGGTGACGAGATTCCAAGAAAGCTCGATCGCGCGATCCTTGAAGTAATCGCCGAAGGAGAAATTGCCGAGCATCTCGAAGAAGGTATGATGGCGCGCGGTATAGCCGACATTGTCGAGATCGTTGTGCTTGCCGCCCGCGCGCACGCACTTCTGCGCGGTCACCGCGCGTGTATAGGGCCGCTTCTCGAGGCCGGTAAAGACGTTCTTGAACTGCACCATGCCGGCATTGGTGAACATCAACGTCGGGTCGTTGCGCGGCACGAGCGGAGACGACGGCACGACGGCATGGCCGTTCTGCGCGAAATAGTCGAGAAAGCGCGACCTGATCTCGTTGACGCCGCTCATTTCCAAACGACTTTCGATCTGTCCCGCGTCCCACCGAGCGACACGGATCGCGCTCGCTTTTAGCTTTGGCCCTGCACCCTGTCCAGGAAACGAAGTTGCAGCAGTGCAAGCCAGAGAACACCGACCGCTCGCTCGCGGTGCGCCGATCGTCTATATAAGCGCCGTGTGCCATCGGCGCACCGTGCCGCGCGCCCCGCGGCCGCCGCCCAAACCCGCCGGACAAGGGGATGACAGAACGGCAGCCCGCTTCGCGCCTGGAAGCGCTGTTGCGGGCGCGCCAATTTGCCATCACCGCCGAGATCACGCCGCCCGTCTCATGCGAGGCGGACGACTTGCTGCGCAAGGCGCTGCCGCTCGCCGGCCTCGCCGATGCCGTCAACGTCACCGATGGGGCGGGCGCCCGCGCGCATCTCTCGGCGCCGATCGCGGCGTGCCTGCTCGCGCGCGCCGGCATCGAGCCCATCCTCCAATTCACCTGCCGCGACCGCAACCGGCTTGCGCTCGAGGCCGACCTTATGGGCGCCGCCGCTTGCGGCGTGCACAACGTGCTTTGTCTCACCGGCGATGACCCGAAAGCCGGGGACCAGCCGCAGACCAAGCCGGTGTTCGACGTCGATTCGGTGGCGCTGACCGCGATCGCACGCGCGCTGCGCGACAAGGGCGAGCTTCCCTCGGGGCGCAAAGTTGCGGGCCGCGCCGCGTTCTTTCTCGGTGCCGCCGACGTGCCAGTCGATCCACCGCCCGCCTGGCGCCCCGACAAGCTCGCGGCCAAGGCCGCAGCCGGTGCCGAATTCGCGCAGACCCAGTTCTGCATGGATACAGGGGTGGTGCGCCGCTACACCGCGCGGCTGCTCGAGCACGCGCTAACGCGCGGCATATTCCTCTTGATCGGCATTGCGCCGCTGCGCTCGGCGCGCTCGGCGCGCTGGATGCGCGAGCGCCTCTACGGCACCATCATTCCCGACGTTTTCATCGAGCGGCTTGAGCGCGCGGCCGAGCCGGCGGCTGAGGGCGAGCGCATCGCAATTGAGCTGATCGAAGAACTCGCCGCCACTCCCGGCGTCGCCGGCGTCCATCTGATGGCGCCGGCGAACGAGGAGGCGCTGCCGCGCGTGATCACAGAGGTGCGCAAGCGGTTGCCGAGGCACTAGGCCTTACGTGATGTATTCCGGATGCCCTGCAGCGTGGCGCGCCAGCGAGGAACGGTGACCCCGCCCGTCACCCGCGGGGCTGACCCGCGGGTCCATCCGCTTCGCGATACTCGACGCAACGCCTCGCCAAGGGACGGATTGCCGCTGCCGGCAATGACGGTCGGGGGAGCTCTCTCTAGCTTATTCTGCCGCGTCCTCGTTCTCAGTGCGCTCGTCGCCGGCCAGAATTCGCTCGGCGATGAGACCCGCGTTTTGCCGGATCGCGGTCTCGATTTTCGCGGCAATATCGGGATTAGCCCTGAGAAACGCCTTGGCGTTTTCGCGGCCCTGACCGATGCGCTGACTGTCGTAGGAGAACCAGGTGCCTGACTTCTCGACCACGCCCGCTTTCACACCGAGATCGATCAACTCGCCGTTCTTCGAAATGCCTTCGCCGTACATGATATCGAACTCGACCTGCTTGAACGGCGGCGCGAGCTTGTTCTTGACCACCTTGACGCGGGTCTGGTTACCGACCACCTCGTCGCGCTCCTTGATGGCGCCGATTCTGCGGATGTCGAGGCGCACCGAGGCGTAGAACTTGAGCGCATGCCCGCCGGTGGTGGTCTCGGGCGAGCCGTACATCACGCCGATCTTCATGCGGATCTGGTTGATGAAGATCACCATGGTGTTGGAGCGGTTGATCGAGGCGGTGAGCTTGCGCAGCGCCTGGCTCATCAGGCGCGCCTGCAGGCCAGGCTGGCTGTCGCCCATTTCACCTTCGAGCTCGGCGCGCGGGACGAGGGCCGCGACCGAATCGATGACGAGAACGTCGACCGCGCCGGAGCGCACCAGCGTGTCGGCGATTTCGAGCGCCTGCTCGCCGGCGTCAGGCTGGGAGATCAACAGATCGTCGACATTGACGCCGAGTTTTCGCGAATAGATGGGATCGAGCGCGTGCTCGGCGTCGATGAAGGCGCAGATGCCGCCCTTCTTCTGCGCCTCGGCGAGACAATGCAGCGCCAGTGTGGTCTTGCCGGAGGATTCCGGCCCGTAGATTTCGACCACCCGGCCGCGCGGCAGGCCGCCGATACCAAGCGCAATGTCCAGGCCGAGCGAGCCGGTGGAGACGGTCTCCACATCCATCGACCTGTCGTTCTTGCCAAGCCGCATGATCGAGCCCTTGCCGAACGTGCGCTCGATCTGGGAGAGCGCGGCATCGAGGGCCTTCGTTTTATCCATGGACGAACCTTCGACGAGACGTAACGCGGTGGTCATTGCTCCACTCCTTATAGGACCGGATTCGGAAGACTCGAACGGGCAGCGAGAGGCAATGTACATGATTTGTTCTCCGTTCGCAATATGTTCTGCGAGGGGTCCTACTAATTCGGACAGTACCGGGGGCGGGGTAGTGGCCTGGGCCAGTACCGGGGGCGGTGATACGGGCCCCCATTTCCGACGCGAGCGGGCCCGTTTTGATATTGCGGAAATGTCACACCGATTTTCTTTCGCGCTCGGGTAATTGTCGATGAAGCGCGAGGGCACTAGCGTGTGACTGTTACGCTTCAGGGGACCTTGGGAGGGGGCGAAGCGTAACCTCAACCCTCCGTAGGAGCCCCGATCGCAAAACCTGACGGCGGTCGGGGCTTTTTCCTTGGTCGGTTCCGGCCAGGACCGGGGCGGACTGTATAAGTCCTTGTATCCCGTTTTGAATTTCAAGCCACCGGTTTGAATTTTGGCCACCAAAAGGCAAAGCCTACGCCGCGCAATTGCGGTTGCGCGCCGCCAACGAGCTCGAGCAAGCAGAGCAGGCACGCGAGGCCGCCGCCAACCTCGACCCTTCGCTGATCGTGCTCAACGCGCGCCAAATGTCCAAAGATCACCCGATTAAAGCCGCGCCGCGAGCTTTTGAGCTATCTCAATGACAGGGATGGCGAGCGAGTATCCAATGTAGCTTGCGCTGCGCGCGGTCTACGAACGGTCCGGATCGCGACTGGACGCCAGCCGAGGCCGCAGAACCCCCCGACGCTCGCGCGCGTCGGGGGTTCTCTTTCAGGCAAAGCACGGTGGAGACGAAGGCCGGTCGGGCACCCGGCATCGGTCTTCATCCAAGTGCGGCAGTACCGCGCAATCGGCCCCCAGTGTCTTGAAAGGCCGGCGCCCTCCCTACCGCTTCTCGTAGCCGCAGCGCTTCACCAACACGACCGTCCAGCATCCGGTCTCCATGCAGCTCTCGAAGCGCTTCTGACAGACGCGTTGCGTGCCGCAACGAACACGTGCCTGCGAGCACGTGGCCCGCTCCTGGGCCGACGCCCCGCCGTATGACATGGCGAGCAACGGCATGCCGAGCACGGCAGCGAGACCGGTCGCGAGAATAAAGCGTGCCATGATGTCGTTCTCCAGGAAAGGGCTCAGCGCCCGGCAAATCCTATGGCGAGATGGCAGGGCGGGCCAGTGTCCCCGCCGCGAGGCGCCCTTTCGATCCAAAGCTTTTCTTCCTCATGCCTGTTTGACAAGCACCGTGGCACGGTCGCTGGAGCGAACGCCCCCCGTGACCTATTCAATTACCAGAGGCCGCGTTCGTTTTCGGCAGAAATGTCACACGCGACGCTTTTCGAATTGGAGGCTGTTGCCGAAACCGCGCAGATCGCATTAGCGTGGGGGGATCACGATCCGCCAGAATCGTGGTGACACTACTGCACGAGAGCCCCGGACCTATCACGGCCGGGGCTTCTCTGTTTCTGCCACCCGAAGACGCGGCTCGATCGCCGTTCCGATCCAACGCTAACCGCTCGCAGCGACGTCGATACCCGCGCCGCGCACAGGCACGAGGGCGAGCGGCAGCGCAGAACCGCACTACGATCGTCGACGTGGACCAAAACGGCTGGGCGAGTAAGATCGACCGGGCTGGGGCGCACTCGGGGGGACATCGCGGCACTGGAAGGAGAAAATCGATGCGCAAAGCTACGCTCTCCCTTGCGATCGCAGTTTTGTTCGCAGCATCCGCAGCCTTGACGGCCGACGCGCAAACCTCGCGCGGCGCGAACAACGTCGGCGCTGCGGCGCAGAATTTTACGCCGATCGAACCGGCCGCCTGTCGCGGATGGGGACCTTATTGCCGACCTGGATTTACGCGCGTCTGCGGCCGGTTCCGCTGCTGGTGTCGCCCCTGCTAGTAAGCTCTGCAAGAGGAGGCCGCCGCAGGAGGCGGCCCCGCCATATCCGGTTTGTCCGCAACGAGATGACTTTGGCCTCACGGGGAGCACATCATGGTCGCGGAATTCAGAGGGCCTCCGCCGCATGACCTCGGCACGGCGGAACTCGCAACCGCCCACGTCCTCGACGAGCACATCGAAGTCATGCTGCACTTGCTCGACGATTGGCACCGCCCCATGGGCCCTATCGTTCGCGTGCAGATGACGCCCGACGTGGCGCGCTCCTTGGCGGAGCGTTTGACCAGCGCTGCCGCGCAAGCCTCCAAATAGATCGGCGCGCGAAGCGCACTGCTCATTGCCGAAGATGTTGCCACGGCCCAGCCCTTTTTCGCGCGCAGACTGCTGTCCTCGTTTCCTGAACTGATATCCGCGGGGAGATCGCATGCAAGTTCGCTGGTTGATCATTGTCTTGCTGCTGGCGCCCCTGGCGCTCTCGGCTTGCGAAGAGAAGGTCTCCCAAGCCGAAAAGGGCGACCCTGGACCGCCTGGACCCGCTGGACCTGCGGGCCCTCCCGGACCGTCAGGGCCGAGCGGAACGGTCATTCGTTTCGTCGAGGGAGAGTGTCGCCAAGCCTGCACGGTCGCGTGCGAGGCGAACGAGCGCATTCTCAATAGCTACGCACTCAACCCCGGCGGCACCTTCGTGTTCGAGGAGGAGAATCGCGCGACCTTCCGGCCGCAGCGACCGGGCGTCACGGTCAAAGTCATGCTTGCCTGCGCCTCCAAATAATTCCGCGCCGATCAGGATTTGTTAGGAGCTGTGGCGGTCAAAAGGAGGCCCCCCCGCGGCGTCGCATTTTCGGCCACAACAGCCCCTATTCTCCGCCCAAGGGTGCGATCGTTCATGGGGGAAGGGGAATGAGAATCCTGCTCATCACTCTCGGGGCCATCGCGTTATTGATTGCGCCCGCCCATGCCCAAGGGCGGGGAAAGGGCAAATATTCCGGATCGCAGCAGCAGAGCGCCGAGCAGAAGCAGAAGGCGGCCGAGGCCGAGAAGGCGTACAAAGCCGCGCTCGACAGGATCCCGGAGCACAAATTCGATCCCTGGTCGAACATGCGCTAGGACGGGTTGAGCCGGAAGCGAAACCCGTCGTCTCGCCTCGACCGGTGGGCGGTGGGTTTCGCTGCCCTCAACCCACCTACGCCGCGTCAGTTTGCGGCTTAGCACCGCGCGAACGCATCCGACGCACAATCGCGACGATCTCGTCGCGGCTGCAGGCAATCGCGCCGAGCGCAATGGCCCGCTGTCGCTCGTAGGCCGTAATATCGTAGTGCGGAACCAGGGTCCGTGGCGGGCCCTGGTACGAGGCGCGATGAATGCCGAGTCGCGCCGCGAAGCGGTGCAGCGCGTCGGTGTCGTCGGCGAGCAGATGGGCCCATTTGAGCCCCTGCCAGTGCCAAATGGCGGCATCGACGTAAACGCCGCCCCCGATCAGCAGCTCGCCCACGCGCCGGCCGCCCACGACCTTCATGCCGAGGATGTCAGCCGCCGCCTCGCGCATGGCGCCGCCTCCCGCCAACAGCCTTAACCCCACGCCGGTCAGGGGGGAACTTACCATGCCACTGCGGCGGCGCGGCAGCATGGGGAACCTTTCCGGCGGATCCCCGTTATGTCCGGTTGTGACACAGGGCGGGGGCGCAGGGAGGTGCGCCATGGCTTCCGAGGACAAGTATCAGCAGCGGGCGAGCGAGTGCTTTCGATTGGCAGAGCGATCGGTCGACGAGAAGGAGAGGAACACGTGGCGTGAACTGGCGCTGTGTTGGCTGCGGCTCTGCGAACACGCGGGACGATTTCGCCGCGTGAGCGAGGCAGCCTGACCACCAAGGAGGACGGAATTGATGAATCCATCGGAGGAATTTCTCAGGCACGCCGCCGATTGCCAGCGAATGGCGAAGTTCACGCGCGACCCCGCGAGCAAGGCGACCTGGAATCGCATGGCGGAGCGATGGCTTCAATGCGCGGAAGTTTTTGACCGGCAGCGTGCGACCGCAAGGCCCGCGCCACGACACCGCAAGGCGGCCGCCGAGTTCCAGCACTACCGGCAAGCGGGGTAGAATTCGCGAGGCCGTCGTCCCTGCGCAAGCAGGGACCCATGACAACCGGCCTGAGATCAGGGGTCCCCGCTTTCGCGGGGACTCACATTACCTGTTGAGCCCCATCTGTGCCAGCACCGCGCGGCCGAGCAGGCCGTATGGATTGGCCAGCGTCTCCAGCATCTCGAAGTGGTTGTAGCCCTCGCCGATGAGGAGCTCGGCCGGTTTGCCGGCGGCTTTAACCGCCGCGTAGAAGTCGCGCGTCTGGCGCTGGAATTCCGGCGTCTCGCAGGTGCCGTAGGCGAGAATGAGCGGCGCGTTGAGCTTGTCGAGGTGGCGCTGCGCGCTCAGCGCTTCCTCCATCTCGTCCGTGAACTTGACGTATCTCGAGCGCTTGGAGAGCCGCACAGGCTTTAGATCAAACATGCCGCTCCCGAGCATCGCGCCCTTGAGAATATCGATCGGCAGATTTTCTCCGCGCCAATCGTGGGTCACCACGCACCCGCCGAGATGCGAGCCGGAGGAATGCGCGGTGAGATAAAGTCGCGACGCATCGCCACCGAAGGCGCCGGCATTCTTGTAGACCCAAGCAACGGCGCGGCGCACCTGCTCGACCATGGGAAAGAGGCTGCCGCCGGTCTCCTCCACATTGGTGAAGTCGAGGATGACGAAATGCGCACCTGCGCGCACGAACGGCTCGGCGAGGCAGGAATAGTCGGCGGCCCGATTGGCGCGCCAGGCTCCGCCGTGAACGAAAATATTGACCGGGGCATGCGCTTGCTTGGCGCGGTAGATGTCGAGCTTCTCGATCTCGGTCGCACCATAGGCGACGCGCTCGGGCGCGCCGATCGCCGCACGCGCGCGCTCGCTGTTGGCGATCCGACGCTGAGTGACCTGTTCGCGATTGGGTGCGTAGACGATCTGGTCATAGGCGTCGTCGAGCGCCTGCTGGTCCATGTCGAGCCAAACGAGCGGACCCTTCGCGCGCGGCGATTGCGGCCGCACGGCAGCGCCCACGGCGACCGCCGCGCCGGCAGCGCCAAGCGCGCCGCGGGGGAGGTTGTCACCGCGTTGCATGGTCATGCCGCCTTCGTGATCGTGCCGCCGGTCGAATTGTCGACGACGACCGGACTATCGAACCAGGTGATCGCGGGCTTGGCGCCGTAGACCTTTTCGACGCGCCCGCGCCATTCGGCGCTGTAGAGAAGCTCGGCAGCCTGCCGCGTCCGCCAGAGATAAACGCCGCCGACGATGCGCCCGTCCTCGGAGCGGATGTAATATTTCCGGATCAGCCCAGGGAGGTTTTTATATTTCGGCGCGGTCTCCTCGAAACGTCGCGTGGCCTCGGCAAGCGTGATCGGCGATGAGAGTTGGAATTGCACCAAGGTGGTGATCATGACTGCACCTCCGGGCATAGGTTATCGCGCCCTCGCCTGCTCGCCGCAAGCCGCCGCTTCGACAATCCTCCGGTGCACGAAATCACGGGTCAGCCGGTCTCACGGGCTGGCGTGATCGATGAATTTTTTAGGCGGCGCCTCGCCCCACTGCGAGGTGAGCGCCTCCTCCGCCGGCACCAGGTTCGAACCGTTGGCGAGATTGAGCCGATCGCTGTCGGCCCAGTGCTCGTGCACGCGGCCCCATGGATCGGCCCAGTAATCGTAGACTTGGCTGCCCAGCACGTGCCGGCCGATCCCCCACATGTGCTCGTATGTGCCGAACTGCGCCAGGTAGTCGTGGCCCACCGCGACATCGTCGATGTCGGGCACCTCGAAGGAGAGGTGATTGAGCCCAGTCTTGGCGTGATTGAGGCAGAAGAACACGTGATGGTCCACATAGGTGTCGCCGCGATCGCAGCGATTGAACGAACCGATCAGGTTCGTCTTGTCGCCGACGTAGACGTCGTCCGAGCACACGAAGCCGAGCATGTCGCGGACCCAATCCACGGTCTCGCGGAACTTCGGCGTCATCAGCACACCGTGCCCGATCCGCTTGACGTGCGAGGGACCCTTGGGCAGCCGCATCAGTTCGCCCGCCCGCAGCAGGGGATCCTCGCCGGTGTTGAGCTTCTGGCGCTTGGTCGCAATCGCCGGCAACCTTGCGATGCCGTGCACGACTTCGATCTGATAACCGTTGGGCTCAGTGAGCCGCACCCGTTTGCCACCGCCGGGCTCGTCGATGTCCTCGATCGGTGAGGCGCCGGGCGCGCGCGCGAGGCGCTCGAGATCGTCCTCGCTCGCGGCGTAATAGGCGAGACCCACGAATTTCGGCGCGCCTTTCTCGGTGACATGGATGTGATGGGGGGGATCGGTCCCGCGCATATAAAGCGCCGTATTGGTGCGCTCGGCGCGCACCATCCCGAACCGCGTGAGGAATTCCTCCATCACGTCGAGGTCGGGAGCCCGAAGCCGTCCATACGCGATATCGGTTGCCTTGATCCAAGCCATGCGGGTCACCTGCATTTTCTGGTCGCCGAGCCACCTCTCACAACTGCGCCGCGCCATTAAGCCACGTGGATCAGCGACGCACCGCTCGCTCACGCTCCATCGCATCGGAGACAGTGAGCATTCATCCCAGATTCAATTCCTGGAAGAAATCATTGCCCTTGTCGTCGATTACGATGAACGCGGGAAAATTCTCCACCTCGATTTTCCACACCGCCTCCATGCCGAGCTCCGGATATTCGACGGTTTCGACCTTCTTGATGCAATGCTCGGCGAGATTTGCCGCCGCGCCGCCGATCGAGGCGAGATAGAAACCGCCGTGCTTACGGCAGGCTTCGCGCACCGCGGGGGAGCGGTTGCCCTTGGCCAGCATGATCATCGAGCCGCCGGCGGCCTGAAAGTCGTGCACGAAGGTATCCATCCGCCCCGCGGTGGTCGGGCCGAAGGCGCCCGAGGCGTAGCCCTGCGGCGTCTTGGCGGGACCCGCGTAATAGACCGGGTGGTTCTTGAAATAGTCGGGCAGCCCCTCTCCTCGTTCCAGCCGCTCGCGCAATTTGCCGTGCGCGAGGTCGCGCGCGACGATCATCGGCCCCGTCAGCGAGAGCCGCGTCTTGATCGGATGTTTGGAAAGCTCGCGCAGAATATCCTTCATCGGCCGGCGCAGATCGACATGTACCACTTCGCCGCCGAGCTTGGCGGCGTCGATCTCCGGCAGATATTTTGCCGGATTACGCTCGAGCTCCTCGAGAAAGACGCCCTCCCGTGTGATCTTGCCGAGCGCCTGCCGGTCGGCCGCGCACGACACGCCGAGCCCGATCGGCAGCGAGGCGCCGTGCCGGGGCAGCCGGATCACGCGCACGTCGTGGCAGAAATATTTTCCGCCGAACTGCGCGCCCACACCGAGCGAATGCGTGAGCCGGTGCACTTCTTGCTCCATGGCGAGGTCGCGGAAGGCGTGCCCGTCCTCGGAGCCGCGCGTCGGTAGCTCGTCGAGGTAGCGGCAGGAGGCGAGCTTGACCGTCTTCATCGTCAATTCGGCCGACGTGCCGCCGATCACGATGGCGAGATGATAGGGCGGGCAGGCGGCGGTGCCCAGCGTGAGCACCTTCTCTTTGAGAAACGCGATCAGGCGGTCATGGGTGAGGATCGACGGTGTCGCCTGGAACAGGAATGATTTGTTGGCGGAGCCGCCGCCCTTAGCGATGAACAGGAACTTGTAGGCGCCGTCGTTCTCGCCACCGCCTTCGGCGTAGATCTCGACCTGCGCCGGCATGTTCGACTTGGTGTTCTTCTCCTCGAACATGGAGATGGGCGCGAGCTGCGAATAGCGCAGGTTGCGCTTGAGATAAGCGTCGCGCGCGCCCTCGGCGAGCGCCGCCTCGTCGTCCCCCTCGGTGAAGACGAGCCGGCCCTTTTTGCCCATGATGATGGCGGTGCCGGTGTCTTGGCACATGGGGAGCACGCCGCCGGCCGCGATGTTGGCGTTCTTGAGGAAATCGTAGGCCACGAACTTGTCGTTGTCGCTCGCCTGCGGATCGTCGAGAATCGCGCGCAGCTGCTGCAAGTGCCCCGGCCGCAGCAGATGGTTGATGTCCGTGAAGGCAGCCTCGGCCAGCATACGCAGCGCCTCGCGCTCGATGACGAGGAGTTCGTGTCTGCCGGCGCGTTCCGCGCGCGCGCCATCGGCGGTGAGCTTGCGGTAGGGCGTCCTTTCGGGGCCGAGCGGGAACAGCGGTGTGTGTTTGTACGGCGGGTTGATTTCGGCGTGGACGGTCATGGTGCTTGTCGAGTTGGCTGCATGTCGCGGCGGCGGTTTTAGGCAGATTTCCCTGGCATGGGAAGCCGCCTCAGGCGTTGCAATCGTGGCGTCGTCCGGCGAATGATCCTCGCGCCCAAGCCTTACCGAGGGAGAGAGCCATGAGCCTTCGCATCCGCCGCGTCGTCACCGGCCACGACAAAAACGGCCGCGCCATCGTATCGATCGACGAACCCGTCAAGAACGTGGCCCAGACCCGGCCCGGCGCGGAGGCCACCGTGATCTGGACGAGCGAAGGCCTTCCGGTCAACAACGACGGCAGCGCCGATACGTCCACGCGCAAGGTCGGGACCACGCTCGAGAACGGCACCGTGTTCCGGGTGGTGAGCTTCGGCCCCGGGGTTGCCCCGCGCAACCACCGCACCGACTCGATCGACTACGGAACGGTGATCTCCGGCGAGATCGACATGGAGCTCGACGGCAGCAGCGTGCATCTGAAAGCCGGGGACGTGCTGGTACAGCGCGGCACCATCCACAACTGGGTGAACAAGGGCACAGCGCCGTGCGTCATCGCCTTCGTGCTGGTGGCGGCCAAGCCCGTCACCGCCGGGGGCAAGGTGCTCAACGCGGTGGGCTGACGCGCACCACATTGTCTCCCGTCATGCGCGGGCAGAAGCGCGTCAAAAGCGCGCGTGAACGCGCTTATGACCCGCGCATCCATCTCCTTCGTAAGGAAGTTTTTGCGAAGATGGATGGATTGCCGGGTCAATCCCGGCAATGACGAGTTTTTTGGGCGTGCATCAAGACGTGGGTGACCGGGGACGACACTCGGCCATGGCGGCCGAGCAAATAGCGGCGAAGGCTACTGGTCCAGCTCCTTGAAGTAGCGGTAGATGCCCCATTGGCTGAACGGAATGCGCCGCGGCGAGGCAACATAGGCCGCGATCCGCGGCCGCTTGGCCACGCGCTCGTGCAGCGCAACGACGCGCGGCACCTTGCGCTCGAGACGCTTCATCCGGCGCGGGAAGGCGTAGCGCAGCCCCTCGACGATCTGGAACAGCGAGAGATCGGCATAAGTCAGCTTACGGCCCATGAGATAGGGGCCGCCGCTTTTTTGCAGCACGCGCTCGAAATAGCGCAGGAATTTCGGCAGCCGATAGCGCCAGAAATATTTGGTGGCGAGCTTGGCGGCGGCGCGCTGCTGTTCGTAATAAAGATAGCCCGTGATCGGATGATGCG
>WNFO01021374.1_pt1 | contig 19832 bp, 13 predicted proteins | sample 5400251 | NCBI WGS metagenome assembly WNFO01 (sample SAMN13153354, study PRJNA577476) | soil metagenome | isolation source: 100 cm saprolite under Madrone tree | place: USA:California | collected 2016-06-14
CGGCACCGTGGACATGCTGGAACTGCGGCGCACCATTCTGGCGAATCTTCCTTCTGACTACATCGGCTTCAACCAATACTGGCGGGCCGGTTCCGCGCAGAAGCAGCCGGTGAAGAGTGGCGGTCGATAAGATTTTGCCCGGTCTCGGAATCAAACTCGCCGCAGCCCTTGCGCTGACCACTCTCCTTGGCACCGCTACCCATTTACTACTGTTCGCCGGTCAGATTGCAAAACCGCAAAGTATCGCAATTCCCGTGCGATACACCGACGTACGGAAAGAGGCGGGCATCGCCTTTCTTCAAGACGCCACGCAAACCGAAGAAAAATATTATTTGGAGACCATGGGCACCGGTGTGGGTTGGCTTGACTACAATCAGGACGGCTTGATGGATCTCTTCTTTGTGCAATCGGCCGCCACCGATATTTACAAGCCGCCACATCCGCTGCGCTGCGCGCTGTACCACAACAACGGCGACGGCACCTTCACGGACGTCACTGAAAAGGCCGGACTCGCTGGCGAAGGACATTACGGCCAGGGTGTGGCCGTCGGTGACTACGACAACGAAGGCTATCCCGATATCTACGTCACCGGCTACGGTCGCGCCATCCTCTATCACAACAATGGCGATGGCACCTTCACCGATGTCACCGCGAAAGCCGGCGTCGCCGACCAAGGAGGATGGTCCACCAGCGCCGGTTGGTTTGACTACGACAAAGACGGCTGGCTCGATCTCGTGGTCACCAATTACATCGAATGGTCGCCCAAGAATAATCTCTACTGCGGGGAACATCGTCCTGGCTACCGCTCCTACTGCCATCCTGGAAATTACAAGGGCCAGACGACCAGGCTCTATCACAACAATCACGACGGCACGTTCACCGACGTGAGCGAAGCTTCAGGAGTCGGCAAACCCGAATCGAAAGGCATGGGCGTGGTCCTCGCCGACTTCAACAATGACGGCTGGCCCGACATCGCCATCGCCAACGACTCCTGGCCCAATTTTCTTTTCCTCAACAAGCATGACGGAACATTTCAAGATGTCTCGCTCGTGTCCGGCATCGCCGCCAGCGAAGATGGCCGCTACGAAGCCGGCATGGGCATCGACGCCGCGGACGTCGACGGCGACGGCTGGCAGGACGTCTACATCACGCATCTCGATTTCGAATTGAATCGCCTCTACCACAACAATCACGATGGCACCTTCAACGACGATACTTTTCGTTCCGGCATCGGAAACAAAGCGATCTTGCTCAGCGGTGTCTCCATGAAATTTCTCGACTACGACAACGACGGCTGGCCGGACATCTTGCAACTAAACGGCGCCATGCTCGACAACGTGCAGCTCTACCACGGCGAAGTTTCTTACAAGGAGCCCCTGCTGATGTTCCGCAACGTGGGCAAGGGCCAGTTCGAAAAAGTCTCCGACTCCCTCGGCCCGGATTTCATGCGTTCCGTCGCCGGCCGCGGCCTGGCCACCGCCGACTACGACAACGACGGCGATATCGATATCATCACCAACAATCGTGGCGACTATCCCTCGCTCCTCCGCAACGATGGCGGCAACGCCAATCACTGGCTGGAAGTTCTGCTCATCGGAACAAAATCGAATCGCGACGGCACCGGCGCTTCGCTGAAATTGACCTGCGAAGGAGTTTCCCACGTCGAGCAAGCCAAAGGCGGCATGAGCTACATGTCCGCAAGCGACCCGCGCATTTTCTTCGGTCTCGGCAAGCGCACTAGAATCGATTCGCTGGAAATTACCTGGCCCAGCGGCTTGGTGGAAAAACTGACAAACGTGCCGATCGACAAAATCATTGCCGTAAAGGAAGGCGCGGGAATCGTGGCGCACCCATTTTCGAAAATTGTGCCCAAGACGGCGAATAAATGAATTCCCTTCGACGACGCTTCCTCGGCTCCTCTGCAATTCTTCTCGGTTCCGCGCTGCTGGACGCGCTCGCCACCCCTCTTTGGAAATGGAAACGCAGCGCGCGCCTCGAAGCCGCCACCGTTTCGAATCCCGCCGCAGCATCGCCGGTTACTTTCGTTGATGTCGCAAAAGACGCCGGCCTCAATTCTCCCAACGTGTGGGGCGGCGTCGATCACAAACGCTACATCATCGAAGCCAAAGGCAGCGGCCTCGCTTTCTTTGATTACGATCAAGACGGCTGGCTCGATATTTATTTGACTAACGGAACGCGGTTGGATGCCAAGTGGCCGGAAGGAAAAGCGCCGACTTCGCATCTTTACAAAAATAATCGCGACGGAACTTTTACCGATGTCACCGACAAATCCGGCCTCGCGCGCACCGGCTGGCAAACCGGAGTGTGTATCGGCGATTACAACAACGACGGATGGGACGATCTCTTCTGCTGCTTTTGGGGCCACAACGTTTTATTTCATAACAACGGCGACGGCACCTTCAGCGATGTGACGAAGAAAGCCGGAATGTACGACGACAAGTATCGCTGGGGCGCGGGCTGCACCTTTCTCGATTACGATCGCGACGGCCAGCTCGACCTTTTTGTGTGCAATTACATTCGTCTCGATCCGGACAAAGCGCCGTCTCCCAGTGATCCGCTTTGCCAGTGGAAGGGAATTCCGGTGATGTGCGGGCCGCGCGGAATGCCGGGCGATACAAATGTGTTGTTCCACAACAATGGCGACGGCACCTTCACGGATGTTTCCGAAAAATCCGGCATTTTGAAACCGGGACCGAAATATTCCATTACTGCGGTCTCCTACGATTTCGACAATGACGGCTGGCCGGACATTTACGTCGCGGTGGACTCGCAGCCGAGCATTTTATTTCGCAACAATCACGACGGCACGTTCACCGATGTCGCGATGATCGCTGGCGTGGCCTACAGCGAAAACGGTCACGAGCAAGCGGGCATGGGCATCGGCGTGGCCGATTATGATTGTGACGGCTGGCTCGACATTTTCAAAACTAACTTTGCGGACGACACCTGCAATCTTTATCACAACAACGGCGACGGAACTTTCAGTGACGTCACGTTTGCGTCCGGTATCGGCATCAACAATCAGTACGTCGCGTGGGGCTGCGGCTTCATCGATTACGACAACGACGGCTGGCCGGACATCCTGCAAGTGAACGGGCACGTGTATCCCGAAATCGACGGTCAAAATATCGGGCAAACATTCAAGAATCCGCGGCTGATCTACCGAAATCTCGGCAAGGGACAATTCAAAGATATTTCGGCCGAGATGGGTCCGGGGATCTCGGAGCGTTTTTCCAGCCGTGGCGCGGCGTTTGGCGATTACGACAACGACGGCGACATCGACGCGCTGATTCTAAATATGAATGACTTCCCTTCCCTGCTGCGCAACGATGGCGGGAGTTTGCAGAATTGGATCAAGATCAAACTGATCGGTACGAAATGCAATCGCACGGCAATCGGGGCGCGGGTGCGCGTGGTTACTGGAAAGCACGCGCAGATGGATGAAGTGCACAGCGGAGCGAGCGTGATGTCGCAGAGCGATCTGCGGCTGCACTTCGGCGTGGGGAGAGCGCAGACGATTGACGTACTCGAAGTGAAATGGCCGACCACGCAAAAGGTGGAACAATTTACAAAGGTCAAGGCCAATCAGATTCTCACTATTCGCGAAGGCAGCGGCATTGTTTCGTCGGTTGCGCTCAAGTGAAGTGAGTTATCAGGACAGACACAGAAACGCGCATCGCTGAAATCTTGTTCTCGCAAGGTGGGGCGCAGCGTGCTGCGCCCCTACGTTGAAGTCGTGGGGCTCGTCGTTATTCGTGGAGCGGTTTTGCGGCATATACATAAATTGTTCAACGCGGCTGCGGCGGCGTGGCTTGTGGCTGGTCTTTCAGGATAATTAGGAACTGCCGGATTTCACGGCGCTGCTGCTCGATGGTGGCGGCTTCAGTTTTGTCGGCTTGCTTGTAGAGCTGCAGCTCCTGCTCTGATTGTTCGTCCTCGCCCACGCGTTTGTAGGCGAGCGCCAGGCGGTAATGCGCTTCTCCGGATTGCGGATTTACTTCGATGGCTTTTTTGTAGGCGTTGATGGCTTCCGGGAAGTTTCCTCGCGCGGAATACAAGACTCCGAGTTGAATGTGGGCTTCGTCGAGTTGGCTGTCGGCGGTGATGGCTTTCTGTAGCAGCGCTTCGACTTGCTGCAACGCAGAGGAATTTTCCAAGCCTCTCGATTGTTTCCAGAGCGCGACGGCGTAGTAGTAGCTACCCATGGCATTTGCGGGCTGGTCGTGGGTAAACCGCGCAAGCTTTTCCACCACACATGGCAGCGGATCGGGAGCGGCCTTTTCCATTTGGCCGAGGAAAAGGTAGGGAGTGGGATCGGCGGGTTGCAAATCGGAAGCTTCGCAGACGCGGCGCGCGGCATCGGAATAGGAGCCGCCGGCGTACAGAGCGGCGCCGAGTCCCGCGAGCATTCGCGCGGACTTGGGATGCGCAACGGATCCCTTCGTAAAAACTTCCACGGCGGGCTTGATGGCGCGGTGCAGGAGTAGTTCGGTGCCCCAAGTGAAATAATTCTGCTCGCTGGGATCCAAGCGCACTGCCTGCTCATATTCACGGACGGCGGCGAGAGAATCGCCGGAATGCTCCGCGCGATCGCCCGCCAAACGATGCGAGTCCGCCGCCCTTGTTGTCTCCGATGCGCTTTCGGACGCTTTGCCAGGATCGCCGGATTTCATCGCGACCGTTTCCTTGGCTAGCGATTCACTGGTGCGCAATTTCGTGTCGGAGCCGTGCCCACCGACGTTGGTCCAATCGGTGACGCCCGCTACAGTGAAGCTGGGCGAGTCGTCGAATTGCATTGCCGCTGAGGCTGAACCTGATTTTTTGGCGTTGGGCGATGGTGACTCTTTCGCCGGCGAACTTTCCAGGACCAAGTCGATCCGCTTCCTTTCACCAATGGAGAGAAGGAGCGACGCAACGGCGGAAGCGCGCATGCCGGCTTTTTCCGCGCGGACGGTGTAGGTACCGGCACGAAGAGCCAAGAAGAAGAAAGTGCCGTCGGTTTTCGTTTTCGTCTCGGCCAAAGCGGCAGTGGCTTTCTCTTCAAAGAAAACGGAGGCGTCAGAGACGGGATTTCCGACGGCGTCGCGAACAGTGCCCAACACGGTGATTACGGGGCGCGGCTCGGCTGCGGGAGCCTGCGCGAAGGTCGCTGTTGCCGACAGGATCAGGTGCAAAATGGCAGCCGCGAAGGAGCGAAAGTTTCTGAAGGGGGGTAGCGAGTGCAAGTGCTTCGCGTGTCGCAAGCCGTTCATTTCTGGCATTTTACGCTCCAGATGACCACTGGCAAGAAAGGGGTCGGCAGTATGCGGCCGTGGTGACGGGAAGTCTGCGCGATTGAGTGGGGGCACAGGGGATAGAGGTTATGACGGCGGAAGTAAGCGCCCATCGGCAGATTCGCGTTCCCGGCATCCCTGCGCGGCACTGTCGGGTAGGTACCCCCTCCCCCGGTGTTTTTGTAAGTGCGCATTCTAAAGGAGTTACAGGAGGGGTGTCTGTAAGTGCGGATTGTAAAGGACTTATTTGCACCAAAATGGTGCAAAATGCGAGGTGTCACGGAAGTGGGGAATCTAAAGGAGTTAGGGGTGCTGGTTGGTGGCGGGTTTGTTCGAGATAACACGCGCAACCATACTACAGATCCGAACCTTTGTCGATAGTAAACTTAAGTTCAATTGAATGAACGCGGTGGAAGGATAATTCAAAACCTTCTCAACTTTGGTTGCCAGAGTAAGCCCCAAGCACCGACTTCGCAAGGAGTTGGCGTTAGGGTCTGTAGTTGTTCCGTCAATTGCATACCAGAAGCACTGCCGCGACTAGCTGAGGGTTAAGCGGGTTTCACTCAGGTCTAGCTCGTGCTCGATTTTGCGGAGGACTTCGTCGTTGATGCGGCCCTCATTGCGTAGGCGGACGGCGGTTTTTCGTTCGAGGCGAAGGAGTTCGCCAAGGATTTTGCGGTAGCGGTCGAGTTCCTTGTTGCTCATGCCATCGTCTTCGGAGTTTTCCTTGCTCATGCTGGCGAGGCGGCGGGTGTAGCGGCGCGTGATGATGCGGCGGGCCTCATCTTCTTCGCCGTCATTACCGGCTTTGCCGGCAAGGCCGAGGGCGCGGATCAGCGGAGGCAGGGTCAAGCCTTGCAGCACGAGGGTCACGAGAATGACGCTGAAAGTGAGAAAGATAATCAGGTTGCGCTGCGGAAAGGGCGAGCCGTCGGAGAGTGCTTCGGGAAGAGCGATGGCGGCGGCGAGGGCGACGACGCCGCGCATGCCGGTCCAGCCCGACGCCGCGCATGCCGGTCCAGCCGACAACGAAGATTTGTTTGGCGGAGGGTACGGCATAGCTCTGATGCAGGAAGCGCAAGCGAATGAGGCGGGAGAGATGCGCTCCCGGAAACATCCAGAGCATGCGCAGGACGATAACGATGGCGCTGAAGAGGGCGCCGTAGAGGGCCAAGTGAAACAGACTGTAGCCGCGAATTCCGGCGAGTACGTGGGGGAGCTGCAGACCAATGAGGACGAAGACCAGGCCGTTGATGACGAAGGTGAGGGAATCCCAGACAGCCCAGGCTTGCATGCGGACGGTGGCGGAGAAAAATTCGGAGCTCTGGCGGCTGAGATAGAGACCACAAGCGACGACGGCGAGTACGCCCGAGGCGCGTAGGGATTCGGCGGCGAGATAGGCGGCGTAAGGGGTGAGGATGCTGACGACGATCTCGATGGGGCCATCGTCGATGCGGCGCTCGAACCATTCAACAATCAAGCCGAGAAGCAAGCCGATGATGAGCCCGACGGCGATGAGATAGGTGAGCCGCAGAGCGCCTTCCGCGAGGGTGGGGGTGCGGCCGTCCACGACCATGGCGATGGCGAATTCGAGAGCGAGGAGGCCGGTGGCATCGTTGACCAGGCTTTCGCCCTCGAGGATGTCCACGATGCGCTGGGGCAGGCCGATGCGCTTAGCGATGGAGGTGGCGGCAATAGCGTCGGTGGTGGCGACGACCGCACCCAGGACGAAGCCGAGGCGCCAGTCGAAGCCAGGAAAAACCCAGGCGGCGGTGGCAGCTACGCCTAGCACGGTGAAACCAACAAGGGCCAGGCAGCGGAGTACAAGAGGGGAGGCAGGACCACGAGAAAAATTATGTCGGGATTTAGTGGGATGCTGGGTATGCCGGGAATGAAGCTGAGGAGGAGGCCGGCGACGACGAGCACGATAGGGTAGGGGGTTTGAAGTTTACGCGCGAGGACGGCGAAAACGACGACGAAGAGGAGGAGCAAGAGGAAGACAATTTCGATTGCGTGGATGCCGCCGCTTTGCATCATGCGAGAGTCCGGAGATCCTAGAGTACGACGAAAATGGCGGGTTCGACCACAGAGCAGGGGCCCCTAGCAAGAAGCCGGCGTCAAAATTCGGAGGCATCGGGCGATGGCGAGTGCGGGCGAGATCGAAGGCGCCGCCCTAAAGGGACGGCACTACATGAGCTAGATGTCACACATAACGGAGGGCGATCAGGGGGTCAACGCGAGAGGCGCGGCGGGCTGGAATCCAGCAGGCGACGATTCCGGTGATTAGGAGGAGCGCGGCGACGGAGGTCAGCGTGATGGGGTCGTAGGCGGAGACACCCCAGAGTTGCGTGGCGATGACGCGGGCTACGCCGAGGCTGGCGATTATGCCAAGGACGATGCCTGCGCCGACGAGGCCTACGCCCATGCGGACTACGAGGTGGAGGACATCGCGCTTCTCGGCTCCGAGGGCCATGCGGATGCCGATTTCGTGGGTGCGGCGAGCGGTCGTGTAGGCGAGGACGCTGTACACGCCGATGGTGACGAGCACGAGTCCGATGGAGCCGAAGACGGTCATCAGCAGGAATCCGAAGCGAGGTCCAGCGTAAGAAAAAGAGGCGATGAAGCTTTCGAGGGTGCCGGTGAAGGTGAGGGCGACGTTGCTGTCGGTGGCCCAGATTTCGTGGCGAATGGCGCTCATCATGGTCATGGGCTCGGGTCCGGTGCGGACGAGAACGCCGCGCGCGCCAGAGCCGGTCATGGTGTAGGGAACCCACATTTCGGGCCGCACGGGATCCTGCAGGCCGTTGTTCTTGACGTCAGCTACGACCCCAATGATCTCGAACCACGGGTCGGCGAGCTTGTCTGGAAACCGCTCAAGTTGCGGGATGTGCACGCGCTGGCCGAGGGGATTTTCGTTGCCGAGATATTTGTGCGCGAAAGTCTGGTTGATGACGGCGAGCTTGCGTTTTCCTTCCACCTCAGCTTCGGTGAAAGGGCGGCCGTCGATGAACTGGATTTTGAGAACCGGGAAATAGCCTTCGCTGCAAAGCTGAAAGAGCGCCTCCCATTTTTCGGCGTGAGTTTTGCCGGGTATTTCGATTTCGGTGTTGATGCCTCCGTAGGGCGGAAGCGTGCTGGTTTCCGTGGCTTCGAGGACACCGGGAACGGCTTTGAGACGATTTAGCAGCGGGCGGAAGAAGCCGGCGAGCTGGTCGGAGGTTTTGTAGCGGTCCTCGGGGAGAGGAAGGCGCGCGACGAAGATGTGATCAGGCTGCAGACCGAGATGAACTTCGCGGAGTGCGACGAAACTGCGCATGAGGAGACCTGCGGCGACGAGGAGGGTCAGGGAGACGGCGACTTCGAGGACGACAACGGCGTTGCGCAGGCGGCCATGCGCGGAACCGCCGCTGGTGCCTTTGCCGCTGTCGCGGAGAGGATCGTTGAGGTCGCGGCGGACAACCTGAAGCGCGGGCGCCAGACCGAAGATGATGGCGGTGAGCACGGCTACGGCGAGTGTGAAAGCTAGAACTGGAACATTGAGACGGATGAGCGCTTCGGCGGGGATGATTTGCTGGGGCATGAGCGCGACGAGGCCTTTGAGTCCGCCCCAGGCCATGACGGCACCGAGAACGGCGCCACTGACGGCAAGGAGGAAGCTTTCGACCAGGAGTTGGCGGATGATGCGCCAGCGGCCGGCGCCGAGAGCGGCGCGGATGGCGAATTCCTTTTCGCGGGTAGTCGCGCGGGCGAGGAGCAGATTGGCGACGTTGCCGCAACCGATGAGCAGGAGGAGGCCTACCGCGGCGAGGACGATGTAGAGGGTGGTACGGAAGCGGCCGACGACTAGATCGGTGAGTGTTTCGATGTGGACGCTGAACTTTTTCGGATAGTCCTTGGGATAGACGGTGGAGAGATTTTTGGCCACGACGGCTAGGTCGGATTCGGCCTGGCGGATGGAGACGCCAGGCTTGAGGTGGCCGAGCAGGAACCAGAAAACGGGAAAACCGTTGCGTTCCTGGGCAGCGGAACGGCTGGGCGTTTGCGGAATCCACATGTCGGCATCGCCCCAGCCGAAGCGCGGAGGCATGATGCCTATGAGCGTGCGCTGCGTGCCGTTGAGAACAAAAGTCTTATTGACTAGAGAGGGGTCGGCGCTGAAGCGGGTGACCCAGGTCTTGTAGCGCAGCACGAAAACGGGCGGCGCGCCGGGCTCGTAGTCGGCGGGCTGTGCGACGCGGCCGAGGAGCGCGGGCATTCCGAGGAATTCAAAGGTGCCAGGGGTGACGTAGTTACCGTCGAAGCGCTCGGTGCCTTCGCCGGAGCGGTAGAGTACATCCTTGCCGGCATTGGCGATGACGCGGTCAAATACATGATTTTGGGCGATATAGTCGAGAAATTCGGGACCGGAATAGCCAGCGCGGCCCCCGGGGTCGTTTTGCTCGGTGTCGTGGATTTGGACGGAAACCAGGCGCTGCGCGTCGGTGTAAGGGAACGGCTCCATCAAGACATTTTCGATGACGCTGAAGATTGCAGTGGAAGCACCGATCCCTAGGGCAAGGGTGACGGCAGCAATGATTGCGAACGCCGGGCTCTTGCGAAGATTGCGCAAAGCGAAGCGAATGTCCTGGCCAAGCATGCCCATGAAGTCCCTCCCCGAGGTAACTGCGCCTGAAAACTATACGTGCTCCGGGGCTTAAAGGTTTCGATACCCGAGCGCAGCAAAGAAAACAGCGAGCATGATAGAGACGACGAGTGGGATGCCGAAAGGGGAGCCTGGAGTTGGGGGGCGGCGAGCACCGAGGATGCCGCCCTAAAAGGGACGCGCTACATACGCTATGTGATTCGCACAGCCAGAAATGGTTGTGCCGCCTTTGTACCGGGACGCGTCAGAACGCGTCCCGGTACGCGAGCAGCGACGACAGATGGTTGGTTACTAGTCGAGAGTGATTACGCCGAAGATGCCATTGGCGTAGTTGTTCGAACCGGCGGTGAAGAAGAGTTGGTTGTGGGTGCCGTTGGGGCCGCCGTCATGGCCGAACTGAATCCCCCAGAGGCCGTCGATTTCGATGGGTTGGCCGGTGGCGTTGCGCAGCGGGCCAAGAAAAGCGCCTGAGCCAGGATCAAAAGCGTTCACGCGGCCGCGGGAAATATTGTTGGTGATGAGAAGAGCGTTGCTCATGGGGCCGAAGTCGGGAGGAGCGATGGCGATGCCCCAAGGCGAGTGTAAGGGGCCGTTCGCAGCAAAGTGATGGATGAGGACACCAGCGGTGGTGAAGGAATCGACGAAGCCGCCTTGGGCGTTGTTCAGCGCGGTGTAGGTGACCCAGACCGTTTCCGTTCCGTCGCTAGCGGTGGTGACCTGAATTCCGTAAGGAGCAAAATTGCGGGGAATGCCCGGATCGTCAAAGGCGCCGGGACCTAAGTCTGTCAACTGGAAGGAACCGTTAAAGACATCGATGCGGCGGTTAGGGCCATCATCAGCGGCGAAGAGGAAGTTCTTGCCGTTGTTGCTTCCGAGAGCGAGGCCCGTGTAAACGGCGCCAACCCCGGAGCGGTCGGCCCCGATGGTGGCATGGCTGATTCCGCCACTGGGGGGCGCGACGGCGGGACTCCAGCCGCTGATGGTGCCATCGAACGTGGCGAAGATGAATAGGGCTTTGCCGGACTTGCTATTTTCGGAGACCACAAAATCGCTGGCACTGGTGTTCCCGACGATGCCGGTAGGCATGCCCGTACCACCATTGGCCGCCGGAATTGCAACGGTCAGACCGATCTTTCCTCCCGCGCCGGTATAGAGCGTGGATTGACCGGTGTTCTTGTCGCTGACCCAGAAGGGGCTGGTGGGGAGCGCGGTGAGACCCCAGGCGTTCACCAAAGTCGAATCCGCGAGGGTGCCGCCCACGCCCTTGTCGGTGACCACGTCGGTACGCGTGTATTGCGCGATGGCGTTGGTCGCGAGGAACAGCATGAGGGTTGGGGCGACAAGGATTTTTAGTCGAGTCGATAAAGACATTACGATTTTCCTCCGGTGCAAGACATTTTTTGGAGCTTTCTTGCAGAGCTATACTCAGCAAACGGAGCAACAATAGCGTGCCTGGGCGGCGGGCATTGTCACGAGAAAGTCAAAACGGAGTCATCATCTGGCACGGCCGGGATTGTGACTGATTTGCAGCAGGCCAGATGAGTGAGAGTGGCGGACGGCCGAGAAACGAGGTACTTTCGAAACAACCCAGTACCGCATCTTTCGGCAAGGAGAGAATCATGTTTCTACGACTTCTGCGACTCTGCTGTTTCGTCTGCCGCCTGGACTTGCGAAACGGGGAGGAAATCTTCCGCCCGGGCTGGAGAAGCAACTAGAACGGAACGGCACGCTGCCGCCGGGATTGCAAAAGCGAGTTCAGCCGTGCCCCGCGGAGCTGGAGCGACGCCTGCCGCCGTTGGAGGCGGGTTACGTCCGCGGCGTCATTGGCGCGCACATAGTGATCTACAACCGCAGCACGAATGTGATCGTAGACGTCATGAAAGACGTGGTGCGCTAGATTACGAGGCTTTTTCCTGGGCGTAGGCGAGATATTCTTCGTAGGGGCCCTTGAAGTCTTCGACTTTGCCGCCTTTGAAGTGCCAGATGCGCGTGGCGACTTCGTCGATCACGTCGTGATCGTGGGTGACGAGAAGAACGGTGCCATCGTATTTCTGCAGCGCGATGTTCAGCGCGTTGATGGATTCCAGATCAAGATGGTTTGTTGGCTCGTCGAGGACGAGGAAATTCGGTTTCTGCAACATTAGCTTGCAGAAGATGAGTCTTGCTGACTCGCCGCCGGAGAGAGCTTTGGTGGGCTTGAGGGCGTCGTCACCGCTGAAGAGCATTTGACCCATGAGGCCGCGCAACTCCTGCTGATTGGCAGCGGGATCAAACTGCCAGAGCCAGTCGATGGCAGTCATGCCTTTGGTTATGGAATCACCGTGATCTTGCGCGAAGTAGCCGACGGCGACTTCGTGTCCCCAGACGACATGGCCGCTGTCGATGGGAAACTGCCGGTCTAAATCTTCGATGTAACCCGTGGCGTTGCGAACCAACGATTTCAGGAGAGTGGTCTTGCCGGTTCCGTTGCGGCCCATGAGCGCGATTTTTTCGCCACGCGTGACGCTGGCGGAGAAACGCGGAATGACCTTGAGATCGTCGTAGGATTTTTCAACGCTGCGGATCTCGAGCGGGTGCCGGCCAGAGGCACGCTTCATCTCGAAGCGAATGTATGGGCGCTGGATGTTGGACCTGGCGAGCTCGGAGGTTTGCAGGCGCTCGACTTCTTTCTTGCGCGAGGTGGCCTGCGCGGAACGGGTGCCGGCGGAAAAGCGGGCGATGAATTCATTGAGCTGGGCAATCTTCTTTTCGCGCTGGGCGTTTTCGGACTCGATGCGCGCGCGGATGTGGGTCTTGGCGACGACCATGTCGTCGTAGCCGCCGTTGTACATGATGATGGTCTCGTAGTCGATGTCCGCGGTGTGCGTGCAGACGCTGTTGAGGAAATGGCGGTCGTGGGAGATGACGATGAGCACGCCTTCGTATTCGCGGAGATAATCCTGCAGCCAGTGCACGGAATCAAGATCGAGGTGATTGGTGGGTTCGTCGAGGAGCAGGGCGCTGGGATTGCCGAAGAGCGCTTGCGCGAGGAGGACGCGAACCTTCTGGCCGCCTTGCAGCTCGCCCATTTTGCGCTCTTGCAACGAGCTTTCTATGCCGAGACCGTCGAGTAAAATGCCGGCATCCGCTTCCGACGTGTAGCCGCCTTCTTCGCCGACGATGCCTTCGAGTTCGCCGAGGCGCATGCCGTCGGCGTCGGTAAGGTGCTCATGAGGTTTGGCGTAGAGCGCGTCGCGTTCCTGCAGGGCGTCCCAGAGGACTTTGTTGCCAATCACGACTGTGTCGATTACGCGAAATTCGTCGAAGGCGAATTGATCCTGGCGGAGCACACCCATCTTTTTCGGCGCGGTGATGGAGCCTTTGGTGGGCTCGAGTTCGCCGGTGAGAATTTTCATGAAGGTGGATTTGCCGGCGCCGTTGGGGCCGGTGACGGCGTAGCGGCGGCCGGCCATGAAGGTGCAGGTGACGTCCTCGAAAAGGACGCGCGGGCCGAAGCGCATGGAGATGTTGTTCACCGAGAGCATAACCTTTTAATTGTACCGTAGATTTTGCGGAGAGCTAACTGGGAGAAAGCGGAGATTGTAAAAAGATAACGCGGAGCGTGACGGACCGCGATGCGCTGCGATGCATCCGGTTTGCCCTTCGGATATAGACGCTAACATTGTGAAAGCGGCGGCAAGTCCGCCGCACTCCAAATAAGGCGCGCTCAGGTTTGCAGTGATGCTGGTTGTTGACTGGGGAATTCGTGTTCCCAGCGGGCGATTACTACGCAGGCGAGGCAGTTGCCGAGGACGTTGACGGCGGTACGGCCCATGTCCATGAGCTGATCGATGGCGAAGAGGAGGAAGAGCGGCTCGGTGGGGAGATGGAAGGACGTGGCGGCGGCGAGGACGATGACGAGGGAGGCGCGGGCGACTCCGGCGGTGCCTTTGCTGCTGATGAGCAGGGTGAGGAGCATTATGGCCTGTTGCGCTAAGGTGACGTGAATGGCGGCAGCTTGAACGATGAAGATCAGAGCGAGGGATTGGTAGAGGCTGGAGCCATCGAGGTTGAAACTGTAGCCGGTGGGGAGAACGAAGGCGACAGTATCGCGCGGGACGCCGAGGGATTCCATTTCTTCCATGGCGCGAGGGAGCGCGGCTTCAGAGCTGGCGGTGGCGAAGGCGATGGTGACGGGCTCGGCGGCGGCGCTGAGGAACTTCTTGACCGGAACGCGGGCGAGGAGCGCGATGGGAAACAGAACACAGGTGATGAAGATGATTAGCGCGACGTACATGGTGGCGAGCAGCTTCAGGAGCGGAAGGAGGACGGCGAGACCCAGATGGCCGACGGTGTAGGCGACTGCACCGAAGACGCCGATTGGGGCGGCGAGCATGACGATGTTGGTGAACTTGAACATGGTTTCGGAGAGGCTTTCGGCGAAGGCTAGCATCGGGCGGCGCTTCGCTTCGGGGACGAGCGCGAGGGCCATGGCGAAGAGGATGCTGAACACTACGACTTGCAAGACTTGGTTTTCGGCGACGGACTTGGCGATGTTTTCGGGGAAGATGTCGATGATGAGTTGTGTGGCAGTGTGCGGAGTGGCGTTAAGGGATTCGGCGGTGGCGGAGGGCGGGAGGCGGACGCCTGCGCCGGCGCGGCTGACGTTGATGGCGGCGAAACCGATGAGCAGCGCGATGGTGGAGACGATTTCGAAATAGATTAGGGACTTGAGGCCGAGGCGGCCGACGCGCTTGAGGTCGGCATGGCCGGCGATGCCGACGACCAGCGTGCCGAAGAGGAGCGGGGCGATGATGACGCGGATGAGGCGTAGGAAGATGGTGCCTAGGAATTGCAGGTCTGCGGCGAAGGAGGGAAAGTCGTGGCCGACTTCAACGCCGGCTAACAGACCGACGAGAATCCAGGAGGTGAGGGAGCGGCGTTTGGCGGAGATGGCGGCGATTAGCGCGATGACTACCCAGCGGAGGGCCGTGGGAAGGGATGGAGGCAAAGGCAACAGGGCTTTGCTGGACAACAGAGAGGTGGCAATGGCTATCGTTGCGACTACGGCTGTCGCGGCGAGGATCTTGTTCTTCATCCGCGCGGAACGGTATGCCGGATGAGGGCCGGTGTCAATGACTTGGGATTGGCAGACTGCTGCCTTTGCAATTGCGCGCGGTTGAGGTCCTTTGGCTTCGGCAAAATGCGCCGGAGCCTCAGGATGACAATTCTGCCGGTATGACAAAGGCGCAGCCAAAAATGGCCGCGCCACATTTCTTGATCACGTTTTCTTTAGGCCGTTGGGGACTAGCGGCATATTGTTCAGGCGCTGGCCGGTGGCGTCGAAGATGGCGTTGCCGATGGCAGGGGCTACGGCCATGATCGGGGTTTCGCCGGCTCCGGCGGGGGCGATGTCTTTGCGATAGGCCTTGGATGTTCGCCCCGATGACTTGATTGCGCAGGCCGTCGGGATTGACGATGGCGCCGCACTCGAATGCGGTGACCAGGCGGACGACGCGCACGTTACCGGAGGTATTGTCGACGGCGATTTCCGCGCAAGTCGCTACGTAACTTCCCTTCTCGTGGCCGCCGGCGATGCCAAATCCCCGGTCTTCCTCTTTGCCGCGCGGCCAGCCAAATTTCTTTGCGGCGGCTTCGAGGACGGCTCGCAGCCGCAGGTCTTCGAGATTCTTCAGACGAAACTCGACCGGATCGAATTTTGCTGAGCGCGCGAGCGCGTCCATGTGCGTTTCGCGGGCGAAGTGATTGGCGGTGGTGGCGAGGCCGCGGTAGGAACCGCTGCGCAGAACCAGCGGCACAGAATGATATTCGGTGCGCACGTTGGGGACGACGTAGGGCGTTTCGATTCCGGACGAGCCGGAGTGATAGTTGTGAAAGTCCCAGGCGAGGAGTTTGCCGTCGGGAGCGATGGCGCCTTTGACTTCGATGACGCCGGCGGGACGGAAGTACGCCCAAGTGAATTCTTCTTCGCGGGTCCAGACGACTTTGACGGGGCGGCCTGCGGCGCGGGCGAGGCGCGCGGCTTCGATGGCGGCGTCGCCGGTGTGCTTGCCTCCGTAGGCGGAGCCGGTGTCGGGGACGATGACGCGGACATTGTTTTCGGGAATGCGGAGAGTGTCGGCGAGTTCGCCGCGGACGCCGAAGGGGCGCTGCGAACCGGTCCAGACGGTGAGCTTTTCGCCGGACCATTCGGCGAGGGCGGCGCGCGGCTCGAGCGGGGCGTGGGCGATGTAGGCGACGGTGTAGGTGGCGTCGAGACGATGCGCGGCACCGGCGAGTGCGGCGTCGACCGAGCCTTTTTGCTGACGATGGCGGTCGTCGGATTTGGCTTCGGCGTTGTTTTTCAGGTACGAGAAAATGTCGCGGCTGGAGACTTGCGGGACTTCTTTCCATTGCGCGCGAATGGCGGCGAGGGCGGCGCTGGATTCGCGCTCAGAGGGAGCGGCAGCGGCGACGAAATCGCCGTCGCGAACGATGGTGATGCCGGTGATGGATCTGGCCGCGGTGTCGTCATAGGAGGCGAGCGTTGCGCCAAAAGAGGGCGGGCGCAAAACTTTGCCGTACAGCATGCCAGCGGGATGCAAGTCAGGCGTGTACTGGTGGCGGCCGGTGACGAAATCGCGGGCGTCTACTTTCGGGACGGGCTTGCCGGCGATGGTCCAGTCCGGCGGCGGCGTGACGGGATCTTGCGCGGGAAGATTTTGCGCGAGCGTTTTGCCGCGGGCGAGGGACGCGTAGGTGAGCGAGCGGCCGGAGGCGGGATTGGTAACTTTTGCGTTTGCGGCTTTGAGATGTTCGGGAGCGACGCTCCATTCTTTGGCGGCGACGTCGATGAGGAGGTCGCGGGCGGCGGAAGCGACACGGCGGAGTTGCGGCGTCATGGAGGGCGTAGTGCGGCTGCCGAACGTTCCGGCGTCGAATGGGGTGAGCGCGGTGTCGCCCATTACCATGCGCACGCTTTCGAAAGGTACGCGTAGCTCGTCGGCGACGGTTTGCGACAGCGAGGTGCGAATGTTCTGGCCGATTTCGACCTTGCCGCAGAAGGCGGTGACGACGCCGTCTTCGCCGATGTGCAGCCAGGCGCTGATGTCGGAGGGTAAGTCTTGCGGATGGAAGCCATGCGAAGGCGCGGTTTCCTGGGCGGCCTGTGAATTCTTTGCAATGGCGAAGACGGCGATGCCGGCGCCGAGGAGCTTGAAGAATTCACGGCGAGCCAGTTCGAAATGGTGGATGGAACCGGAGGAGAATTCGTAGCGCTCCGGCTCGAGGATCAGGTTTTGCAGTTGGTCGCTCATCGTGGTCATCGGGCGCGCTCCTGCATGGCCTTGGCGGCTTGTTGCACGGCATCGACGATGCGCGGATGAGCGCCGCAACGGCAGATGTTCCCTTGCAAGGACTGAACAATTTCAGCGGAGCTGGGATGGGGATTGCTTTGCAGCAGGCCGACGCTGCTCATGATCATGCCGGGCGTGCAGTAAGCGCACTGGAAGGCGCCGGCGTCGATGAAGGCTTGCTGCACGGGATGCAGGCGGCCGTCTTTCTCGAGGCCTTCGATGGTGGTGACGGGCTTCCCTACCGCAGCGCTGGCGGGAATTTGGCAGGAGCGGCGCGGCTGTCCGCCGAGCAACACAGTGCACGAGCCGCACTGCCCTCCTCCGCAGCCGTATTTGCTGCCAGTAAGGCCGAGTTCATCGCGCAAGACGTACAGCAGGGGAGTTTCGGGATGGTAGTGAACGGGATAGAGTTTGCCGTTCACTTCGATTTCGATTGCGGTTGGCATGGTGGCTCCTTGCGCTCGAGAGACACGGAACAAAGCAGCGTAGAGTCTTTCCTCCAAAAGTATCGATGCAAGAAACGGAGCATGTCAAATCAGAAAACAACCGGTTACCGACGCGCGCCGCTATCTTTCAAATGAAAGGATGGCGCTCGACGATCCGCTAAGCGCCCTCGCCAAATTCAGTCTCCAGCTGCGGCAAGCGGTCGCCGTCGCGCGCAACCCACACGTACAGCGTCGGGAGCAAGAATATGCTGATAAGTAGCGCGCCAATCAGCCCTCCGACGATAACGATGGCAAAGGGACGTTGGGAATCCGAACCTATGCCGCGAGATAGAGCCGCGGGTAACAACCCTAGAGTCGCCACAAGCATAGTCATCATAATGGGACGCAGTCGCAGAACAGCGCCCCCCGTGGCTGCGGACTCGATGGTGTGACCTGCGGCGCGAAGCTGGTTGATGTACTCCAACATGATCACGCCCGTTTCCACCGAGACGCCAAAAAGGGCCAGGAACCCGACACCGGAAGACACACTGAGGTGCGTGCCGGTCATCAGCAGGGCCAGCAGTCCACCGATTGGTGCGATGGCTACGTTTGCCAGGATCAGCCCGGCCCACTTCGTAGAGGCGAACATGGCGTACAGAACGATGAAGATGACAAGGATGGTGATGGGCACCACAATCATGAGCCGCCGCTGAGAGCGTTTCTGGCTTTCGTACTCGCCCGCCCAGTCGATGTGATAGCCGTCTGGCAGTTTTACTTCGCTGCCCACGAGCTTCATCGCTTCTTCCACCGCGCTGCCCAGGTCCCGGCCTCGGACGCTGTACTTGATAGCGACGTACCGGGAATTCTCTTCGCGGTAGATTTCAGAGGCGCCGTCGCGCATTTCCACCCTGGCGAGCTGCTCGAGCGCGACGCGCTCTCCCGTGGGCGACATTAACCGAATATTTTCGATCGCCTCCCTGGTGCCGCGATACGGAGCCTGATAGCGAACCACCAGGTCATAGCGCTGCTCGCCCTGCAACACCCGGCTCACGGTCTTGCCGCCGACTGCAGTTTCCACGGCATCCTGTACGTCCACGGCGTTGATGCCGTGGCGCGCCGCGTGCTGCCGGTCAACGGTGATGTTCAAGTTAGGCTGCCCCAACACGCGAAACAATCCCAGGTCCTCCACACCGGGAACACGCCGCATAATACTGACCACTTGGTCGCCTTTTTCCTCCAGGATGCGCAGATCCTCGCCATAAAGCTTGATGGCCAGCTCGCCTTTCACGCCGCTGACCGCTTCCTCCATGTTGTCGGCGATGGGCTGGGAAAAATTCCACAGAACCCCTGGCATCTTGCTGAGCTCGCGGTCCATCGCGGCGATGAGCTCCTCTTTGTCCTGACGAAATGCGGGGCGCCACTCGTCCTTGGGCTTGAGGTCGACGAAGTATTCGGTGTTGAAGAAACCAGTGGTGTCCGTACCGTCATCGGGCCTTCCCACCTGGCTGGTAACCACTTTGACTTCGGGAAACGAAGCGAGCAGGACACGCGCTTGGTTTGAGACACGTACACCCTCAGTAGGTCCGGTGCTGGGCGCGAGTGTACCGCGCACCCAGATAGCGCCTTCATCGAGATGCGGCAGGAATTCCGAGCCGATCACGCCGCTGACCATGAGGAATACGGCGATGGTGAAAGCCGCAGCGCCAGTTCCCACGGTTAACAGGCGATGTTCGATGGCCCACTTCAGGGCTGCACGATATTTTTCGCGCAGGAAGTCCATGACGGGGTTGTGCCATTCGCGTACACCGTGACGGAACTGAAGCAGGGCCAGCACTGGCGCAATGAGTATGGAAAAGACAAGCGCGCCAAGCAATGCGAACGAAACCGTCCAGGCCATGGGTTTGAAGAGGCGCCCTTCGACGCTCTGCAAGGTAAAAATGGGAAGGTATGCAGCAATGATGATGGCGCGTGCATAAAAGACGGGCCGCAGAACTTCCCGTACCGCATCGCGAATTCGCTCCATCGGCGTCTTGTGCGCGCTGGCCGGCAAGCTGAAATGCCGCACGATGTTTTCAATGATCACCACGGTGCCGTCAACCACCATGCCGAAATCCAGTGCACCCAGGGAGAGAAGATT
>WNFO01002056.1_pt1 | contig 19821 bp, 24 predicted proteins | sample 5400251 | NCBI WGS metagenome assembly WNFO01 (sample SAMN13153354, study PRJNA577476) | soil metagenome | isolation source: 100 cm saprolite under Madrone tree | place: USA:California | collected 2016-06-14
CCTCAGCCGCCGTCCCTGCTTGCCTCCCGAGCGAACGCACAAAACTCTTGAGGAGCTGCTCCATCCGGCGCTTGCTCTGCTCGCTTAAGATCAAAGTGATCTCCTGCTGCGCCGCGATGGCGGCGGCTTCGGCTTCGCCCCGGTCCGAAACCAGGCAGATAATCTTGAGCGAGGGAAAATGCTGCCGCGCGTTGGTGGCCTGCTCCAGCGCCAGCTTCGACTCCCCTTCCACGACAAAAGCGTCGAAATTCTCGGCCAGAAGAAACGATACCGCTTCGGAAAACGTTCGCACAATGCGGATTTCCACCTCTTCCATCGCGTCAAGAATAGCCAGCTCCTTGTCTTGAAAGACAGGATCTGCGTTCAGGATGAGGAGGCGGGTTTGCACAATTGCCAATGAGCGCGTGAAAACACGTAGCAGGAACCTTGCCCGACGCTTCTGCAAACCGCGATCAGCCGCTACTTTCGCCAATCTCCTCGCGGAGGCCGCGCGGCATAGGCGTCTGGCGCAATCTCGTGCGCCGTCCGGAAATGCACCTTCGCCACCTCGCGCAGCCTCCGCGGCCCGCTCTTTTCCACGAGCTTTTTCGCGGTCTCTTTTACACTGGCCGATACCCCTCGCTCCAAGCGCAAACCAAGCTCTTTCCCCCGGCGCTCCAGCCAACCGATAAATGCTTCACGCGCCAGAATCGACGCTGCCGCTACCGCGATATCGGATTCCGCCTTCGGCCGCTGTTGAATGTCGATCTTGCGGCCATGTTGCAAAAGTGATTGTTTGATGACGCGCCCATCCGCGAATTGATCCGACAACGCGCGCGGACAATCCGGTTTTTTTGCCAGCAGATTTTCAATGACGCGCGCATGCCCCCAGCCGAGCAAACTGTTCAGGTTCCCGAACTTCTCATAAAGCTCGTTGTACCGTGCCGGACCGATCAGCACCGTCTCGATCAAGCCGCCGGCAGTTTTCCGGATAATTTGGCCCAGTGTCCGAATGCGCGCATCCGAGCCGATTCGCTTGCTGTCCTGAACGCCCGCGTCTAGAAGCTTGCGCGCGATCCCACGATCGACATACACGCCCGAAATCACCAGCGGTCCAAAAAAATCGCCCTTCCCGCTTTCATCCACGCCGAAATGCGCCTCGAACATCTCCGGCACATGCACTTCTTCGTAACCCAGTCTGGCTTCACCGAAAATTTTCGGCTCAAGGTCGAACTGCACAAACTCCTCCACTCCTTTGCCCTGCACCAAAACCTTCGGCCCCTTCTCATAAACCGCCACGCTCAGTTTGTTCTTCTGCGCAAAAAAAAGCGTGTACTGCTTTGGCGCAAACTGAAAACCGAGCTCCTCGAGCAGCGCGCGAAGTTTCGTCGCCTGCTCCGGTGTCAAGGCATGTGCGTACGAGTTCATCTTGCCAGCAGAAAACGCTCAACTTTCAACTTCCAACGCGCAACGTTCAATGATCTTCTGAATTCAACGCCTGCTCGCGAAAACATTCGGAGTTGGACGCTGAGCGCCTGCCACACCGTAGTCTTGCGAAGGCGGGTTGAGCGTTGCACGTTTCTACCAACCTGATCTCGCCGCCAGACTCCCGCAATTTTCGCGCCGCTTTGCTGCGCTGGTATCGCCGTCGCGGCCGCGATCTGCCGTGGCGCCGCACCCGCGACCCATACGCCATCCTCGTTTCCGAGTTCATGCTCCAGCAAACGCAGGTCGCCACCGTCCTCCCTTATTATAATGAGTGGCTACGCCGATGGAGCGATTTCTCCGCCCTGGCGCGTGCTTCGGAATCGAGCGTGCTACACGCCTGGCAAGGCCTCGGCTACTACGCACGAGCGCGAAATCTTCACGCTACTGCCAGGATTGTCGTGGATCGATACGGCGGACATCTTCCGAGAACAATCGCGAGCCAACACCGCTCGTGTCCTGTCCCGGCTTTTCAATTTCCGCACGCCAATCGATTGCACAGCGGGTCGCGAAGCACTCTGGAATTATGCGGAATCACTCCTGCCCAAGCGCTCTGCCCGCGTTTATAACTCCGCGCTCCTCGATCTCGGCGCGCTCGTCTGTCTTCCACGCCAGCCCAAGTGCGCAATTTGTCCCGTGAAGAAATTTTGTCGCCCCAACGATCCGCAAACTCTCCCGATCAAAAAAACCCCGCGGCCACCAAAAGAACTTATCGAAGCGCGCGCCTTCACTTTCCGTCACAATCGAATTCTACTCGAGCAATCAAGCGGCCGCTGGCACGGCATGTGGATTCTCCCGCCGGCGCAGGTAAGATCGGTAATCACCCGCCCAATTCATACGTCGATCTTCCCTTTCACGAATCACCGCATCACCTTGAAAGTTTTCGCGCAGCCGGCGCCTCGCACGCGGGCACGAGGGCAAGGTCGTTGGTTCTCAATCGCTCAGCTGGCCTCGATTCCGCTCCCTTCTCCGCACCGCCGGGCGGTCGAGCAACTTCTCGCCAAGCGACCACAAAAGCTTGGCAGCACCCTTGCCGAAGCCTAACTTCGTTTCGCATGAGCCAAATCGAAATGCTGCGCGACGCCCGCTTCGGTTTCAATGGAGAAACATCCTGACCTATGAGAAGCATGACCGGTTACGGCCGCGCCGAGACCGATCACGGCGGGACAAAGTTTAGCGTCGAACTCAATTCCGTGAACCGGAAACAAGGCGACATCGTGGTCAATCTGCCACGCGATCTCGCCGAGCTCGAGCCACGCATTCGCCAGACGATCAACGAAAATATTTCGCGCGGCCGAACCAATGTCGTCGTGACTTTTCACAACGGCCCAAACGGTGCGCGCAACCTCGCCCTCGATACCGAATTGGCCCGCTCCTATCACGAAGCGATGCGCGCCCTTCAAAAAGAACTCGACGCGCCGGGCGAGATCACGATCAGCACAATCCTCCAGGCGCCGGGCGTGATGCGTTTTCCGGAACAAGCAGTGAGGGCAGAAGAAGCATGGCCCGCGATCGATCGCGCGCTCCGCGCCGCCCTCGCCGATTTGATCAAGATGCGCGAACGCGAAGGCAGACATCTGGCCAAGGACTTGATTCACCGGCTGAAAGCGATGCGGAAAAAACTCAAAGAAATCCGCGCGCTTCATCCCGATGTGGTAAAAAGATATCGTACCGCGCTGCTTGATCGCCTGCAAAAGGCTGGTCTGCCGATCGCAACTGACGACGAACGTTTGCTGAAAGAAATTTCCTTCTTCGCCGACCGTGCCGACATCTCGGAGGAATTGACGCGCGTGGAAAGTCACCTCGCGCAGTTCGCCCATCATCTTCGCAAGAACGAGCCGGTCGGCCGCACGCTCGAATTCATCACTCAGGAAATTTTTCGCGAACTCAATACCCTCGGCGCAAAGGCAAACGATGCTGCCATCTCGCAGCGCGTCGTGGCCTGCAAAGCGGAGCTGGAGAAAATTCGCGAGCAAGTCCAGAACCTTGAATAAACAGTTCGGCCGTCACGGAATTCTTTTCGTCATTTCCGCGCCATCCGGCGCAGGAAAGACGACACTCGTCGAGGCGCTTCGCCAAAGCCTTGCACCACGCGGGCGCCACGCGCCGGAGAGATCGAAGGCGAAGATTATCAGTTTTTGTCCGCCGCCGATTTTCACGCGCGCGCCAAGGCCCGCGATTTTCTCGAATACGCGCAAGTCCACGGAGATTATTATGGAACGTTGCGCAAACCGTTGCTTTCGAATTTGAAAAACGGCGTCGATGTTTTGATCGACATCGACACGCAAGGCGCGGCCACCATTCGCAACTGCGACGATTCATTCATTCGCCAGGCGTTGACCGATGTTTTTATTATGCCGCCCGATCTCGACGAACTCCGCCGCCGTTTGATGAAGCGCGGAACGGAAACGGCCGAGCAGATCGACTCGCGTCTCGTCACCGCCGCGCGCGAAATGGAATTGTGGCGCGATTATCGCTACACCATCATCAGCCGGTCGGTCGAAGAAGATTTGCAAAAATTCCGGCATATCATGGGCGCGGAACGTTATTTGAGCCGGCGCCTCATCCAGAAGTAATTGTCGATCTTTCATGGAAAGAGATTCAAAACGCAGAAGCGAAAGAACGAGCGCGCGAAAAGTCGTGCGCCTTCGTTCGACCACGAAATCAATTGTGCTCGGAATCACGGGATCAATCGCCGCCTACAAATCCGCCGAGCTCGCCAGTCTGCTAGTCAAACAAGGTCATCAAGTTTTCGTTGTGATGACACAGGACGCGATCGAATTCATTTCACCGCTCACATTGCGAACGCTTTCCAAAAATCCAGTCACGACCAGCTTCTTCGACGAAAAAGAAAGTTGGCGACCCGGTCACATCGAGCTGGCGGATCGCGCAAATCTGCTCCTTATCGCGCCGGCCACCGCGCACATCATGGCCGAGCTCGCGCATGGTCTTGCCAATCATCCGCTCGCCGCCATCGCGCTCGCCACCCGCGCATCGATTCTGCTCGCGCCCGCCATGAATGGAAAAATGTGGTCGCATCCGGCCACGATAGAGAACGTGGAGAAATTGAAATCGCGCGGCGTCGAGTTTATCGGACCGGAAGAAGGAATGCTCGCCTGCGGTTACGAAGGCCTCGGCCGCCTTTGGAAAGTCGAAGACATCGCCTTTCGCGCGGAATTTCTGCTCGCGCGCCAGGAAAATCTCATCGCGTGAGATTTCTCATCACGGCGGGACCGACACGCGAGCCGATCGATCCCGTTCGCTATCTCAGCAATCGCTCATCGGGGAAAATGGGCTACGCGATCGCCGAAGCGGCCGTCGAAGCTGGACACGACGTCACTTTGATTTCCGGCCCCGTGCATCTCGATCCACCGCGCGCCGCGCGCTTGGTGTCAATCGTGACGAGTGATGAAATGTCCGACGAGATACATCGACATCTTCGCGACTGCGATGCCCTCGTCATGTGCGCGGCGGTCGCCGATTACAAACCGGCAGAAGTTTCTCCGCGGAAAATCAGGAAGCGTGATGAGAACCTCTCGCTCGAGCTAATTCCCACGCGCGACATCCTCTCCTCGCTGCCAAAAAAAGATCGCGAATTTCTCGTCGTCGGTTTCGCGGCGGAAACAAATGACGTTGAAGAAAGCGCCGAGAAAAAACTTCGCGCGAAAAATTGCGACGTGATTGTGGCGAACGACGTGAGCCGCGCCAACTCTGGAATGGAAAGCGACGAAAATGAGGTGACGGTTCTATTCCAAAGCGGTGAACGACAAAAAATTTCTCGCGCGCCGAAAAAAATTATCGCGCGCGAGCTCGTAAAAATATTTTCAAACATGCGAGAAAAATGTTTGACAAAAAAAATGTGATGGTTACTGAACCGTTTGTAAGTGAAGTTGAATTCATCTCGAACTCTTCACAACCCTCCGCATCTGCGGATTGAAAGGGGGGAATAGTCGATGGCAAAAAAACGCAAAAAGGCTGCCAAGAAAAAAGCAAAGAGAAAGAGGCATTAACGCCCCGCGCTTCATAACGACCCCGAACGCTTTCGGGGTCACAACTCCTAACTTCAACCCGGGAGGAGAATTTAATTTTCCTCCCGGTTTTCTCTTGTAGCCGTCGCGCTCTGCGCGACGCGACGCGCGCGTTGGATGGCAGATCTGCCCGGGCTTCGCAGAGCGAAAGGCACTACAGCGGGCAACGCGCGAACAAAATTACAATTTGATTTCCGTTGTGCACTTCGTGCTCTTTGTGCGAGGTAGTTTCGCCATGAAGCATTATCTCGACGCGGCCGAGAAAGCGGCCCGCGCCGCAGGCGAAATGCTCCGCCAAAATTTTCAGCGGCCACTCCGCGTCAATTCTTCGGAAGCGCACGACATCAAACTCGAAATCGACGTGCAGGCGCAAGAGTTGATCACACGGTTGCTTCTCAAACAGTTTCCGCAGCACTCGCTTTACGGCGAGGAAGGCATCGTCGGCGATCAATCGAGCGAGCATCAGTGGGTGGTCGATCCGCTCGATGGCACGGTGAATTATTTCTACGGCATTCCGCATTTTTGCGTCTCGATTGCTTTGCGATTCCAGGGCGAGATAATCGTCGGCGTCATTTACGATCCCGTGCGTGACGAAATGTGGAGCGGACAAAAGGGCGAAAGCCCACGCTTGAACGGACAGCATTTTCGCGTGAGCGCGCGCGCCGATCTCGCCGAAGCCGTCGTCTCGGTCGGACTTTCCAAAACCGGCGTGACCATTGAAGCGGGCCTGCCGCTTTTGCAACAAATGATTCATCGCGCGCGCAAATGCCGCTTGCTCGGCAGCGCCGCGCTCGACATGGCTTATGTGGCGTGCGGACGTCTCGACGCTTACATCGAGCAAGGCATCAGCTTGTGGGATATCGCCGCCGGCTGGATTTTGGTTGAAACGGCCGGCGGCGCGGTCGATCTGCGGCCGCGGCAAGATATGAAAAACAAATACAGCATCGTCGCCTCTAACGGCGTCATCGATTTGAAACTTTAAAAATGATTCGATGCGGAATCGGTTACGACGTGCATCGTTTGGCCGAAGATCGACAATTGGTCGTCGGCGGAGTTGAAATCCCGCACTCGCGCGGGCTGGAGGGACATTCCGATGGCGATGTTCTCTCCCATGCAATTGCGGACGCGCTCCTCGGCGCGATCTGCGCCGGCGACATCGGCCAGCATTTTCCAAACACCGACGAATCGATTCGCGGCATCAGCAGCATCAAGATTTTGCAACGGGTGAGCGAATTGCTCGCCGAAAAAAAAGCGCGTGCCGTGAATGTCGATGCAACCGTGATTGCCGAGGCGCCTAGAATTACGCCGCACATTCCGGCGATGCGAAAAAAAATTGCACAGGCAATCGGCGCGCCTGAGTCGCGCGTCAGCATCAAGGCGACGACAAACGAGCGGCTTGGTGCGATTGGGCGCGGCGAAGGCATCGCCGCGATGGCGATCGCAACAGTGGAGCAGGAGTAAAGAAGTGATGGAATATTGGAGTAATGACGTAATGCATTGCGCTGTTCCACCACTCGATTGCTCTAGCACTCCTTCGCTCCATTGATAGAAATGGCACTCCGCTTTTTTAATACGTACTCGCGACAACTCGAGGAATTCCGGCCGCGGGATCCGGCAGCGCACAACATCGACATCTACACTTGCGGACCGACGGTTTACAGCCGCGCGCACATCGGAAATTTTCGCGCTTACATCTTCGAAGATTTGCTCCAGCGTCATCTCGAGCTGCGTGGTTACAAGGTGCACCGCGTCATGAACATCACCGATGTGGATGACAAAACAATCCGCGGCGCGCGCGAAGCTGGAGTTCCGCTCTCGAAATTCACGGCCCAATTCAAGGAAGCGTTCTTCCAAGACATCGAAACCTTACGGATCAAACGGGCGGACGAATTTCCCGCCGCGACCGACCAGCGTTACATCGACAAGATGATTGAGATGATCAGCATGCTCATTTTCCGTGGGCTGGCTTATCAAGCCGAGGACAAATCAGTTTATTTCCGCATCAACAAATTTCCGGATTACGGGAAGCTCGCCCATTTCGATCTCACCCAATTGCAATCGACCGGCCGCGTGAAACACGACGAATATGACAAGGAACACATTGGCGACTTCGCACTCTGGAAAGCATGGGATGAAGAGGATGGCGATGTCGGCTGGCAGAGTCCATGGGGCCGCGGCCGTCCCGGGTGGCACATCGAGTGCAGCGCGATGGCCACCGCGCTGCTCGGCGATCAGATCGACATTCACTGTGGCGGCGTGGACAACATTTTCCCGCATCACGAAGCGGAGATCGCGCAAAGCGAAGGTGTGACCGGCAAGAAATTCGTGCGCTATTGGCTGCATTGCGCCCATCTGCTGGTCGATGGACAGAAGATGTCGAAGTCGTTAGGCAACTTCTACACGCTTCCCGATCTCCTGGAGAACGGGTACAGCGGCCGCGAGATTCGTTATGCGTTGATGCGAGTGCACTATCGTGCCCCGCTGAATTTCACGTGGGAGGGAATGGACGAAGCGCGGCAGGCGCTCGCCCGCATCGACGAGTGGTTAGCGCGATTGCTCGAAACCAGCGGCGATAAGATCGACGACAAAAACGTCGACATTGAACTCGGCCAGCAATTTGAAGAGGCGCTCGACGATGATCTGAACATTTCGGCGGCGCTCGGGTTTCTGTTCGAATCGATCCGGGAAACAAATCGCGCAATGGATCGAAATGAACTCGATGCCGCTTCGGCGAATACGTGGTTGAATTGGTGGAAGCGCTTAAACAGCGTGCTCGACCTTGAGCGCGAAACAGATGAGTTACCGGCCGCAGTCGCCCAGCTCGCCGACGAACGCGAGCGCGCGAGACTGGCGAAAAAGTGGAAAACAAGTGACGAGCTACGTGATCGGATCGCCGCGCTCGGATGGGACGTGCGCGACACCAAAGACGGCCAGAAACTTACGCGACGCCGCGAAGCACAATCTGGGTAGCGCACACGGCTCGCGTGTTGGCGCTGGCGTCCTCGCCCGCGCGAACTTTTCCCGGGGCATCCGCACGCCGTGAATTTGCGCTCGCCGAATGCGATGAGTTTTGATCATTTTAGGCGCTGAGGGAAAAAAATGTTTGCGCCCGCTGAATTTCTCGATCTCGAGCACACGGCTCATCCGAAGTTGTTTGAGAACCAGAAGTATGTCTGGGACGCACTCAGACAAATTGCGAGTTATCTACAGTTTCGCTTGAAACCGGCCGTGTTCGGCGAGCTCATCGGGAAACCTTTCATCAGCAGCAATGTGTTTGTCGGGCGTGGGACGATTGTCGAACAAGGGGCGGTTTTGAAAGGGCCGGCCTGGATCGGCGAGAATTGCCACATCCGCAGCGGCTGCTATGTGCGCGAGAATGTAGTGGTGGGCGATGGCGTGGTGATGGGAAATTCGTGCGAGTTCAAAAATTGCATTCTCTTCGATGAAGCAAAGGCGCCGCATTTTAATTACGTGGGCGATTCCATTCTGGGTCACGGTGCACATCTCGGCGCCGGCGTGATTCTTTCGAACGTGAAACTCGATCATGGCGAAATCACGGTGGCAGCGAGCGACGGCAACGTCGCCACCGGTCTAACGAAATTCGGTGCGATCGTCGGCGACCGGACCGAAATCGGTTGCAACGCGGTGATCAATCCCGGTTCGATTTTGGGACGCGATTGTCTCGTTTACCCCGGCGTGAACTTTCGAGGCGTCCTGCCCGAAGGCAGCGTCGTCAAATTACGGCAGGAAATTCAGGTCCTGGAGCGGCGCGACGGAAGAGAAACTTAGATTCGCGGCAGAACACGGCCCGCGCAGCGGGGAGAACTGCGACCAATTTGGTCGCGCTTTGCTAACTGGGGGCCCTTCTGTTCAGCTTGGGTTCCACGAAGCGGACCATAAGCCATTGGAATAAGAGCCCACCACAGATCACAAGGAGAATGAAGTAAATAAAGAAACCGTATTTGTCGAGGAACGCCGGCACGCCGGTGACCGGTCGCGGGATCGTCACACGTCCGACTCCCGCGCTGTGCGTTAAACGAACGTCGCGAGAATCGAGATATCTAAACCCGGCGCCAGACCATATTGATAATTGCACTGTTTCTCCTGGGCGTAGGTCGCCTATTGTCACCAGGTTCGGTATCGACTGCGAGGTGATGGAATTGTCGTCTCGTTTTATCCGTGCGAACATCGCACCACTAAGGTAAAGCTGAACTGAGGTCACCTGCGCGGAACTGGAGTTAGTCACCGACCCCGCGCAATAGCTTTCGATTCTGCGGAAGTCGTACGGGATTCCTCCAAAAATCGCCAATTCGTTTGGCAGCAGGAGCAGGACCCTACGAACTAATATCTCCCTTACATCATCTGGCAAATGGTTGACGCTGGCGGCGCTTTTGAAAGATTCGTCCGCCAAAACGCGATGGACGAAGGTATCGTCCTGCAATTTCGCTGCTAATTTAGCATAGAGGTCCTCCAGCTGCGGCGGCAATCCAAATTCCCCGAATTCTAAGCGAGCAACCACTTTCGGACTAAAGAACGAAGCACCCCAGGTAAAGAGCTGCGTGGCGCTGAGAATCACTCCGATGACAATTCCAGTGTTCCTCAATATGCGCATTAGCATTCCGTCCTTATTAGTCTGGCGCATGAGTTATTCCGATGATTCTAGTTAACGCGGGAGGCCCTGGCGAACGCGGGAGAATCATTCGATTCGACGCGATCCCCCCGCGCCACTGGATTTAGTTAATGCGCAGCAATCTCTTTATCGTTGCCTCACGACTGCCAGGCAAGCCTGCTATGGGTTGATTAGCCGACTGGTTCGAATGGCCCATCAGTTCGCCTGCCGCAGCAAAAACGTCCTCTTGAGGAGGAAGTCGAAAGATTTTTTGGAACAACCGATACCATATAATTAGGTTCAGCTTCTCTCGAATCGAACACGAGTGCTTTCTAAAAATGTCGCGCCACGCCTGCTGTTGTGCGGGTGCGCCGGTGGAAGGAAACTTGTTAGCCTGGAAATCCAGATCAAAGGCGATCGTTCCGATTAACCGTTTGAGTTCCAACGCTGGCTCGATCACGCCCCGCACAATAATCTGACCGATCGTAAGAGTCAGGGCGCCACCAATGATGGTCACTAATGCTGTGAGAAAAATTTTCACGATTTTGTCGAAATCTTTTCCTTCACGGATCGCGGGGATTCGAGCGATTTCCCTTGGAGCGCGGGGACGAAATGGCCTGTTGTTAAGTCAATCAGGTATTCGCCATCGTCTGGCAACTCATCTCGATGATTTCTCGCGAGGACGCGTACATGATCGAGAACTCGATCCGCCAAACCGGATGCAAGGTCTCCAATCGAAGGAATGATCGAACGCTGAAACTTTGTTTCGTGAATCCTCAATTGCACTCGCCGTCTTTTCACCACAAGTCCAACTGTGTTCGCCGGCAAGCCCCGCAAAAACATCGGCCCATCCGCGTCAGAATGGGCGATGGTTCGGTTTCGACCCAAAATAATTTGGTTATGAAGATGGCGATGTCGAGCTGGAACGAACTTCTTGGACAGAGATCCAATGCCGCGGCGCGTTCCTATGAACGGCCGTGTATACCAAGTGCAAATCCCTGCGACCAGACACCTATAAATTATCGAATCCGTGTCGAGATCGTGAGCAAGAATATAATCACAGGTCTCCCGAACAGTCTTGAAGGCCAACCAAGCGTGGCCCGCTTTCCAGAATTCTTTTTTGAGATGGGCTTCCATCTGCCAGTTATTTCGCCGGCCAGCCGGTTGGCTGCATCGCCTGGTTAGGCATTAAACGTAGCTGTCATAAACTCCTGCGACAAACGAAAGAAAGTGACGATCGCTTCGGCTCCCCACATCTGCACGATGTTCGGCACCAGTTGGTCGTGCTCTGTGGCTTGCTCGGTCAAGCGGCTGGCAATGGCATTGAAGGGATTCCGTGTCTCCCAGCCGGCCGCAATCATTGCGGCGGCGTAGGCGAAGAGAACGGGCGCAGACAGCTCCTCATCGGCGAATACCTTCCAAGTCTCGGCGGCAATGACCTGCGCGTTGCGACCTGCGAAAGTGGCAAGTGACGGCTGAGTGATCGGCTCACAGAACGTACTGTGCATGACACAATACGCGAGCGGGACTACTCGATCTGGGGTCTCCTGCAGGCGAAACCGGCGAGAAAGCCGAGTGAACAGAGCGAGCTTGATACTGGCGATGCCGCTCTCGATGACAGGCATCTGTTGCGTGTTCTCAAGTTCTTCTCGCGTGGGGTCGTTCGAAGGCATGCCTCCCCCAAAGGATTCGATTCCAGGCATTGTGTTCTATGGCTGCGGTGATCTCATTGCCTAACATGCGATTATGCCGACAATTCCGTCGGCTTATCGAGCGAAATCATTCTCGACCGCGCATCTACAGGTGCATCGCGTAACGGGAGTCGAAGCCGCAGGCAATCGAGATCCTAATCAACGGAAACACTTGAAGTTTTGGCTACTGCGCTCGCGATATGCTATGTGGCGGATGGGCGGGGATTCGAACCCCGGGTGCCTTTCGGCACACACGCTTTCCAGGCGTGCACAATAGACCGCTCTGTCACCCATCCCAGAAATCGGCGGTCAAAGTTGTAGCCGCCGGAACAATTCGTCGAGCGGCAGTTGAATGCCGATGTAAAACTCACCGAAGTCCGCGTATTCCGCGCTCACTGGGTCGAACCGCATTTGGTAAACGATCGCTTTGATCTGAAAGGTGTCGCGCGCAAAAAGAGTCACGCCCCATTCCGCGTCATCGAGACCGGTCGAACCGGTGATGAGTTGTTTGACTTTCCCGGCAAACTTGCGACCAACTGCGGCATGCCCTTTCATTAAATTGCGGCGTTCTTCGTAGGGGAGCGCGTACCAATTGCGCTGCTGGCCGCGCCGTTTGCTCATATTATAAAAGCAAACCACCGGCCAATCAGGCAGCGTGGGATAAACACGTTCCTGTCGATATTTTTTCATGCGTTCGCGAAACGAATTCATTGCCTCGGCAAATTGCTCCGAGCCGGGCTTGATGTTTTGCTCCTTCACGAGTGTTTCCGCGTACTCATCTTCAGTCGTGATATATTCACTTTCCTCCGTGAGCGAGAGATAACTGTAAACCGGCGTTAACACATCGGGGCCTAACGAGAGCGCAAGTTGCTTGTCGATCTTGTTTGCGATTTGCAAATCCGGCGTGAGCAACATGAAACCCATGTCCGCTTTCGGCGTGACCATGCTGAGCGTGAGCAATTGCGTCGATTCGATGGCGCGAACTTCCTGCACAAGCGACGCAAGATTTGTCTTGGCGGCGTTCTGTTCTTCGCGGCTGAGCACTTGCCATTGTGCGAACTCAATCCGATAAAACAAATGCAGGCAATGCCAGCCTTCCTCGGGAATAAGCTCGGCGTTCTTGTCGGTCATCGCGCTAGTTTCCGCCGTGGAGATTTGCGGTCAAGCTGCGGAACGGCCATCCGCTGGCACCTCCCGGCACTACAAAACACTCTGGGCGTGCGGCAAATGAGGTACGCAATATTCTTCGCCGTCGCGCGCGACGCGAAAGTCGAGATTCGGATCGCTCAATTCCGTCGCTCCGCAGACCGCGCATTTGTGAAGTGGTTCGGCCTCGCTGCGGGAGTGGACCTCGAAACGTCTGCGCCGCGTGGAAACTTCCTGGCGGTTTCGTGCTGCATGAAAGATTTCGCGGCCGAAAAAGATCAAATAATTGCTCAAGGCCGCCACCAGCGCCATGCGATACGAATTTGTCCCGATGAAAAAACCGTAGAACAAAAGTGCCCCCATCGCCCAGGCGACCCACTTGATCTTTACGGGCAAAATAAAAAATATGTAGATAACCACATCCGGATAAAAGCGCGCGAACGCGTAAAAGAGCGACGCGATCAGCATGCTATTGGAAAAATTTGCGCCGAAGAAAAACGCCGCGGTCGTGGTGCCGATCATCCCGACGAGAAAATAAAGAGTCAGTCGAAACGAACCCCACGCTCGTTCGAGGCCGTCACCGATGAACCAGAGAAACCACAAAACGAAAACGATCCACAAAAAGCTGAACGTTTGCGGGATAAAAATGTAAGTGACGAGTCGCCAGACTTCGCCGTGGCGAATGCGCGCTGGATCGAGATTGAGCACCGAAACAAAATCCGGATTCAGGCGCACAAGGACAAAGACGAGCGCGTTGAACCCGACGATGATGCGAATCAATCCGGGGATTCCGAGAAAACCGAAGCGGCGTTCGAGTTTATCGAGCCAAGCCATGTTGCGGCCACGTTAAAGGAACGCAGCGAGGCTTCAAGGTGGATCGGCCGCTCGTTCGGGCGATGCTATTCAAATATGCGGCTTCGCCGCCAAATGTAGCATCGAGTAAGGGACTGCTCGATCCACCTTTGACTGCGCAAACTCGCCGCTTAGCTTGCCGCGTGAGCGACGGCGCGCAAAAAACCACGCCACTTTACGACGAACACATGCGGCGCGGCGCGAAGATGGTCCCCTTCGGCGGCTGGCTCATGCCGGTGCAATACACGAGCATTGTCGAAGAACATCGCGCCGTGCGAAAGAACATCGGCATGTTCGACATTTCGCACATGGGACAATTGATTGTCGATGGAACCGGCGCACGCGACTGGCTGAATACGATGCTAACGAATAACATCGACAAGTTGGATGTCGGCACCGGGCAATACACTTTTCTGCTCAACGACGCGGGCGGGATCATTGATGACTTGATCGCTTACCGAATCGGCGACGAGAAATTTCTCCTCGTCGTCAACGCGTCGCGCACCGATGAAGACTTCTCATGGTTAGATCGACATCGTGCAAACGATGTCGATCTTAAGAATCGCAGTGCGGATTACGGCGGTGTCGCAATTCAAGGCCCGCGCGTCGTCGATCTCTTCCATGCGGTGCTCGGCGAACATCTCGATCTTCCACCGCGAAATCACATTGTCGATCTTGCGCGCAATGGAAAGGAACTCTTGATCGCGCGTACTGGGTACACTGGCGAAGATGGCGTCGAAGTTTTCTTTTGGGCGAGCGAGGCGACGTGGTTTTGGAATCTTGTTTTGGAAAAGGGGAAGCAATTTGGAATCGAACCGTGCGGACTCGGCGCGCGCGACACGTTGCGCCTGGAAATGTGTTATCCGCTCAACGGCTCCGACCTGTCGCCGGAGCGAAATCCAATCGAGGCTGGTCTCGGGTTCTTCGTCGATCTAACGAAACCGAATTTCACTGGTCGCGAAGTTTTGCTCAAAACGAAGGAGAATGGACCAGCGGAAAAACTTGTTGCGTTCCGAATGCAGGGCAAAGGTCCGCCGCCACGGCCGCATTATTCTATTTTCGACAACGGCGAGCGCGTCGGCGAAGTGACGAGCGGCACAGTTTCGCCGAGCTTGAATTACGGAATCGGAATGGCGTATGTCTCGGCGTCACATGCGAAGATTGGATCGAATATCGAGATTGAAATTCGCGGGCAGAAATTTCCAGCTACGATCGAGAAGAAACCGCTCTACAAAAGATCATGAACGTTCCCGACGATTTGCTTTACACCGAGACACACGAATGGGTTAAACGCGAAGGCGACAATGTCCGCGTCGGCATCACCGATCACGCCCAGGCCGAATTGACGGACGTCGTTTACGTCGAGCTCCCAAAGATGGATCGACAAGCAAACGCGCGCGAGGCGATCGCAGTGGTCGAATCTGTCAAAGCGGCGAGCGATATTTACGCGCCGGTAAAAGGCAAAGTGGTCGAGGTAAACAAAGCGCTCGAAGCAAATCCCGGCTTGATAAACCGCGAACCGTTTGGCGAAGGTTGGATTTTCGTTCTCCAGATCGACGACGCCGGCGATCTCAAACAATTGAGAGACGCAGCTGCGTACAAAAAGCAGATCAGCTAGAGCTTGTTGGCTTGCCGGAGATTCTGCGAATTCGCGGCTTTCGATTCTTCTTTTTCAGCCACGACGGCCCAGAGCCGCGTCATGTTTATGTCGAGCAGGCTGAGCGTTACGCCAAGCCGGTGGAGTCGATCGGCATCGGAGTTGACACCCATTTCCCGCTTAGAGAAGGCCGGAGACGGTGTTGATGAGGAGCGCGAGGATGACGGTGTTGAAGCCAAAGGAAAGCACGCTGTGCACCAGCGTTAGTCGCCGCATCCTTCGCGAAGTCACTTGAACATCCGAGACCTGGCAAGTCATGCCGATCACGAACGAAAAATAAGCGAAATCAAAATAGTCCGGCATTTGCTCGCTGCCTGGAAACAAGAGACCGCCCGCGTATTCATCGGCGCCCGGATCGTCGCTATCGCCATAAAAAGCATGAGCGTAGCGCAACCCAAAAACTGTGTGCACCACGGACCATGAAAAGACCACTGTGCCGAGCGCGAGGATCAGATGCGCAGTGACATGACCATGCAACTCGGCTTTGTTAACACTGATCAGAAACCCTACCGCAAACAATGCCGCACAAGCCGCCACCACGACAAAAACAAAAATCACCAACCGGCCGACGTCCTGCTCTCTGGCGCGCGAACGCAATTTTTGGACAGGCGTCGTCAGAATGGTGAGCCACGCGAGGAAAAGCACACAAAAGACGAAGGCGTCCCAAGTCGCGATCGCTTCGGTGGAAGCATGCACGTGACCGCGCAGAGAAAGAGTGACAGCGGTTGCGGCAAAAAGCGCGACGACCAGCCGATGGCGGGCGTCCTGCCGGGAAATCAAGTCGAGAACGCGCACCATACGCTCGACGCCAGTTAACAACATTCACGGCGAACCACGCAAGCCGCATTCGCGGCGCGGCCAAGATCGACCGCTCGCACAAGTCGCGCTTTTCTCTTAGGCGACGCTGTGCTTAGTTCTAAATTTGCCGATGAGCAGCAAGCCGAAACCGCCGGGCGCGCAATTGAACTTTGAAGGTGCAATGGATCGACTCGAGACGATTGTCGAGCAGATGGAGTCGGGGAAACTGCCGCTGGAAGATTTGATTGTGCGTTACGAAGAGGGAATGAATCTGGTAAAGATTTGCCAGGAAAGACTGGCCAGCGCGGAGCAGAAGATCGAGATGATTGCCCGCAACAGCGCCGGCAAAGCGATCGTGAAAGATTTCGAAGCAACGCAGGAGCCTGCTGCGCCGGCCAACGTGATTGATGAAACCGAAAACGAAAATGACGAAATCAAACTCTTCTAAGTCTGCTGAGACGGCCGCGCCCGCGCGCTTGCTCGATGGAATCCGTTCGCCGGCTGACGTCAAAGCGCTGCGCGAAGAAGACCTGCCACAGCTGGCGCAGGAAGTGCGCGACGAGCTGATCAAAGTGTTATCGCAAACCGGCGGGCATCTTGGTCCAAATCTCGGCGTAGTCGAATTGACCATTGCGCTGCATCGCGTCTTCGACACGCCGCGCGACCGCTTTGTCATGGACGTGAGCCACCAAGGTTACGTGCACAAAATGCTCACTGGCCGTCTCGATCGCTTTTCCACAATGCGACAATACGGCGGCCTCAATGGCTTTCTCTTGCGCACGGAAAGCGAGCACGATTGCTACGGCGCGGGTCATGCCGGGACGGCGCTTTCCGCTGCACTCGGCATGGCGGTGGGGCGCGATCTAAGCGGCGGGAGCGATCACGTGGTGGTGGTGGCGGGCGATGCCGCGCTCACGTGCGGAATCAGTTACGAAGCGCTCAACAATGTGAAAGCGAACACCAAGCGCTTCATCGTGGTGCTTAACGACAACGAATGGTCGATTGCGAAAAACGTGGGGGCGATTGCAAATTACTTGAATAACATCGTGACGAGTCCGACCTACGCGCATTTGCACGACAAAGCGCGCGGATTCATCGAGGCGATCGCCGGAAAAACCGGAGTTCATTTCGCGCACAAGGTCGAGGAAAGCGTGAAGGGCTTGCTCGTGCCGAGTGTGATTTTTGAAGAACTCGGCCTCCGCTACTACGGGCCAATCGATGGACACGACATCGCGTTGCTCACGCGGACGTTTGAGTTTTTGAAAACTCAGGAGGAGCCGGTGCTTCTGCACATCCTGACGAAAAAAGGCAAGGGCTACGAGCCGGCGATCAAGCAGCCGGACAAATTTCACGGCCTCGGTAAGTACAAACTCGAAACTGGCGAAACCGCGCCCGCGCCGACGCCGACTTATTCTGAAATTATCGGCAAGACGCTGGCAAAATTCGCCGAGACGAATCAAAAAATCGTCGCGATAACGGCGGCGATGCCAAGTGGCACCGGCCTGGCGCATTTTGCGAAGGCGCATCCGACTCGTTACTTCGATGTCGGCATTGCCGAAGAACACGCGGCGCTTTTCGCCTGCGGTCTCGCCACGCAGGGGTTGAAACCGTTTCTGACGATTTACTCCACCTTCATGCAACGCGCCTACGACATGACGATTCACGACATCGCGATCCAGAAACTAAATGTCGCGCTTTGCATGGATCGCGCCGGTTTGAGCGGCGATGATGGCCCGACCCATCACGGCTTGTTCGACATTGGTTACCTGCGGCACATCCCAAACTGGTTGCACATGCAGCCGAAAGACGAGGACGAATTTGTCGATATGCTTTGGACAATGGCGCACTACAACTCCGGGCCGATTGCCATTCGTTATCCGCGAGGTTCCGGCCCGGGCGCGCAAATCAAACCTCAACCGAAACTTCTCGAGATCGGCAAATCCGAAGTGGTGCAGCACGGTCGTGACGTGGCGATTTTCGGTTTGGGGAACATGTTCGAAGTCGCCGAAGAAGCTGCGCGGAAGCTGGAGGAAAAAGGGATTTCAGTCGCGCTGATCAATCCGCGCTGGATCAAACCGATTGACACCGGCACGCTCGAATTTTTTGCGCGCAGCGCCGAAGTCGTCTGCACGATCGAAGACCATGTCTTGCACAACGGCTTTGGCTGCGCGGTGATGGAGCATCTGCATTCGCAAATGATCAACACGCCGGTCGTGCGCATCGGTTGGCCAGATGAATTCGTCGAGCACGGCACCATTCCGATCCTGCGCAAAAAACACGGCGTTACGGCTGACGCGTTGGTGGAAAAGGTGTTGCCGCTTCTGAAAAAGAGAACGGTCAAGACACAATCGACCGCGGCGTAGCTGTCGATCTTGGGCGAACGTGAGTCGATCGTTCGCAAGGCCGGTTCATTATCCTGACGCATGAGCGCCATCGAAGCTCACGATCTTACAAAAGTTTACCGCACTTATCGAAAAGAGCGCGGACTGTGGGGCTCGATTAAGGGACTCGTTAGGCGGCGGCACGATGAAACCCGGGCCGCCGACAAAGTTTCATTTCGGATCGACGAAGGCGAGTTCGTGGGATTTCTCGGACCGAACGGCGCCGGCAAGACCACCGTTCTCAAGATGCTCTCCGGATTGCTTAATCCTACCTCCGGTGACGCACGCGTCCTCGGCTTTGTTCCGTGGGAGCGGCGGAACGAAATGAAGCGGCAATTCAGCCTGCTCATGGGGCAGAAGAACGCGCTCTGGTGGGATTTGCCGGCGCAGGAATCGCTCGAGCTCAATCGCGCCATTTATGGAATCGATCGCGCGCGCTTCAACAAAGTGGTAGGCGGATTGTCGGAACTTCTCGAAGTGCAGGACAAAATGAATGTGATGGTGCGCGAGCTGTCGTTAGGCGAGCGAATGAAGATGGAGTTGATCTCTGCACTCATCCATGAGCCGCGCGTGCTTTTTCTCGATGAGCCGACCATCGGTCTCGATGTTGTTAGTCAAAAGCGCGTGCGGGAATTTCTGCGCATCTACAATGAGGAGCATCGCATCGTTACCATGCTCACCAGCCATTACATGCAGGACATCGAAGAGCTCTGCCCTCGCGTCATCATCATTGACCACGGCAAGATCTTTTTTGACGGCCCGCTTACCTCGATTATCGACCGTTTTTCCGGTTACAAAATTCTCAGCCTCACGTTCGAGAACCAGGCGATACGCGATTTCTCAGAATTCGGCCAGGTAATCGAGCAAACCCCGGTCTCGGTGCAGTTGAAAGTGCCGCGCGCAAGAGTCACGGAAACATGCCGACAATTGCTCGACGCTTGTTCGGTGAGCGACATCAACGTGCAGGAATTGCCGGTCGAAGAAGTAATCCGCCAGCTCTTCGGCCAGCGGCATGAGAGCGAGCGCGTCGCCACCGCGGCCAGCGCAGAAGCCAGTGCGCCGGTGACCTAACGCCGCATCACGGCTTGTTTCAATTCGTGCACATAAGCCGGGTTCACCTCGAACGCCGTCACCGGCATTTCCGCGAGTTGGACTTCCGCGTAGTAAGGAATGCTCTCGACGAAGCCAGCCGCCA
>WNFO01007043.1_pt1 | contig 19806 bp, 15 predicted proteins | sample 5400251 | NCBI WGS metagenome assembly WNFO01 (sample SAMN13153354, study PRJNA577476) | soil metagenome | isolation source: 100 cm saprolite under Madrone tree | place: USA:California | collected 2016-06-14
ATCGCTGGGGCGCGGGCTGCACTTTTCTCGATTACGATCGCGACGGCCGGCTGGACCTTTTTGTTTGCAATTACATCCGGCTCGATCCTGAGAAAGCGCCCTCGCCAACGGATCCCTTGTGCCAGTGGAAAGGAATTCCAGTGATGTGCGGGCCGCGCGGACTGCCCGGCGATACCAATGTCTTGTTTCACAACAACGGCGACGGAACGTTCAGCGACGTGTCCGAAAAATCCGGCATTTTGAAACCGGGGCCGAAATATTCCATCACCGCGGTTTCCTACGATTTCGACAATGACGGCTGGCCGGATATTTATGTTGCCGTGGACTCCCAACCCAGCATTTTATTTCGCAACAATCACGACGGAACATTTTCCGATGTGGCGGTGATTGCCGGCGTGGCTTACAGCGAAAACGGCCACGAGCAAGCGGGCATGGGCATAGGCGTGGCCGATTACGATTGCGACGGCTGGTTCGACATTTTCAAAACCAATTTCGCTGACGACACTTGCAATCTCTACCACAACAACCGCGACGGAACGTTCAACGACGTGACGTTTGCATCCGGCATTGGCATCAATAATCAGTACGTTGCGTGGGGCTGCGCGTTTCTCGATTACGACAACGACGGCTGGCCGGACATCATGCAAATCAACGGCCACGTGTATCCCGAAATCGACGGGCAAAATATCGGGCAAACTTTCAAGAATCCGCGGCTCGTTTACAAAAATCTCGGCAAAGGGCAATTCAGAGACGTTTCCACGGAACTGGGCCCGGGAATCGCCGAGCGATTTTCCAGCCGCGGCGCGGCGTTTGGCGACTACGACAACGACGGCGACATCGACGCGCTGATTTTAAATATGAACGACCTCCCTTCCCTGCTGCGCAACGACGGCGGGAACAAACAAAACTGGATCAAGATTAAATTGATCGGCACCAAATGCAATCGCACGGCGATTGGCGCGCGGGTGCGCGTGCTTACCGGAACGCACGCGCAGATGGATGAAGTACACAGCGGGTCGAGCGTGATGTCGCAGAGCGATTTGCGGCTGCACTTTGGCGTGGGAAAAGCGCAGACAATTGATGTGATCGAAGTGAAATGGCCGACGACACAAAAAGTGGAGCGGTTTACCGCCGTGAAGGTCAATCAGATTCTCACCATTCGCGAAGGCAGCGGAATTGTGGCGACGGTTGCGCCCAAAGTGAAGTAGGAGTGATTTCATTTCAGTGGGGGCGCCGTGGCTTGTGGCTGGTCCTTCAAGATAATCAGGAACTGGCGGATTTCGCGGCGTTGCTGTTCGACAGCGGCGGCTTCTGACTTGTCGGCTTGCTTGTAGAGTTGCAATTCCTGCTCTGACTTTTCTTCCTCGCCGGTGCGCTTGTAGGCCAGCGCCAGGCGGTAATGGGCTTCGCCGGATTGCGGATTTACTTCCAGGGCTTTCTTGTAGGCGCTGATGGCTTGCGGGAAATTCCCTCGCGCGGAATACAGAACTCCTAGTTGCACGTAGGCTTCGTCGAGCTGGGGATCTGCGGCGACGGCTTTTTGGAGCAGCGCTTCGGCTTGCTGCAAGTTTGCGGAGCTTTCGCTTCCTCGCCCTCTTTTCCACAGCGAGACAGCGTAGTAGTAGTTGGCAAGCGCGTTTCCGGGCTGGTCGTGGGCGAAGCGCGCGAGCTCTTGCTCGGCGCAAGGCAGCGGATCGGGAGCGGCCTTTTCCATTTTGCCGAGAAAGAGATACGGGGTGGGATCGGCGGGCTGCAAATCGGAGGCTGCGCAGACGCGGCGCGCGGCGTCGGCGTAAGCGCCGCTGGCGTAGAGAGCGGCGCCGAGTCCTGCGAGCATTCTCGCGGATTTGGGGTGCGCGGCAGCTCCCTTGGTGAAAACTTCCGCGGCAGGTTTGATGGCTCTGTGGAGGAGCAACTCCGTGCCCCAAGCGAAATAATTTTGCTCGCTGGGATTGAGGCGAGCGGCCTGCTCGTATTCGCGGACGGCGGCGAGCGGGTCGCCGGAACGCTCGGCGCGACCGCCGGCCAAACGATGCGCGTCTGCCGCGCGCGCCGCCTCGGATGCGGCCGCGGAGGTTTCGCCGGGCTCGGCGGATTTCAGCGCGGCAGTTTCCTTGGCGAGCGACTCGCTGGTGCGCAGTTTCGTGTCCGAGCCGTGCCCGCCGACGTTGGTCCAGTCAGTGACGCCGGCTACGGTAAAGGTGGGCTTGTCGTCGAATTCCATCGCGGCGGACGTAGCGCCGGATTTTTTGGTGTTGGGAGACTGCGATGGGGTCGCCGGTGAATTTTCCAGGATCAGATCGATTTTCTTCTTTTCTCCAAGGGAGAGAAGCAGCGAGGCCGAGGCGGGCGCGCGCATGCCGGCTTTTTCTGCCCGGACGGTGTAGCTGCCGGGACGCATTGCCAGAAACGAGAAGGTGCCGTCGGTTTTAGTTTTGGACTCGACGGAGGCGGCGGTGGCTTTCTCTTCAAAGAAGACGGAGGCGTCCACAACGGGGCTGCCGGCGGAATCGCGGACGGTGCCGGAGACGGTGATCGCGGGGCGCGGCTCGGACACGGGAGTTTGCGCGAAAGCCACCAGGGACGCACACAATAACAACGCGGCGGCGGCGCAGAACTGCATGCCTCTGACGGCGTGCCCGCGCAAGTGGCTCATGGCTGGCATTTTACGCTTCCGATGAAATCGTGGCGAGTGGACGGCAGGATTCGAGCCACAGAGGCACATAGGCGCAGAAGATGGAGGAAAGTGTGAGTGCAAAAAATACTTACCGTTAAGGGCAAAAGAGTGCGCAAGTGATTGAAAGAGCGGCGGATAGGTTTGCGCCGTTGCGCCAAAGAGTGCGGAATTGCATGAAAATACAGGGTTTGCGGGGATGCGATAGGAAGCAAACGGCTTGCGGTGTCTGAACGTCGGAAGGTCTGAAAGTCTGAAGGTCGAGTGTCCCGACGGGGATACCCCACCCCGGGTGTTTTGGAAAAAGAGGCTGGATTTGCTTGATTGCAAAGGATTTGACTTTTTTGGAGCAGCGCAAGAGGCTGCAAATTATTGAAACGTTGAGGGTTAGGGGAGGAGCGATGGGAGCGGTATGCGAGGTTTGTTCGAGATAACACACGAAAGGGTATCGCAGTTCCTGACGTATGTCAATAGTAAACTTAAGTCCCTAGTTCTGAATGGATTGCGGAGGGAGATAGAGGACGACCACCCTTTGAAAGAAACAGAGGCGCCACAGATGAAAATCCCGCTTTTGTCACTACTCACCACGGGAAGGACGACATAGAGCGACATCTGCCAACAGAGCAATATTGGCGCAGCTTGTCGCTTGCGCGGCGCAAAAGGGGGTGCAACGATGCGCGCGTCTCGCCGCGAGGCCTTGCGGCTAGTAAGCGAGGAGCTACGAACACCGTGAAAATTGAGAAAGGGTTGCCAGGACCCGTGACACGGGCTTTTTTCTTGGGGGCAATGCTGGTTAGCTGCGCTCTGGCGGCGTTGTCCCTTTTGCCGCTGGCGAGGCTCACACAACACGTCGCCTCCGCTCCGACGGTCAGGTCTGAACCGAACCAGCGAACGCCCGGACGCTCCCGAGCGATGCCACTTGTCGGAGCGCGAACTGAGATCGCTGGGACACTGCGAGGCACTCCGCTGGGCTGGTCAGAACCGGCTACGAAGGCGAGGTTAGTCGAAACCTATGGCAAATTGCCCCTGCGCTTTGAAATTAATCAAGGGCAGTTCGACCGCCAGGTTAAATTTCTGTCTCGGGGGCGCGGATATAGCTTGTTCTTGACCGGGAACGAAGCAGTCTTAGCGCTGAGGAAGCCTTCCGTAGTGGCCTTGTCGGCGGTTGACAAAAACCTCCAGTTCAAAGAGCTTCTCCTCGGCCCCGACGACCTGGTTGGAGGACACGAGTCCCGAAACCCACGGCCCCAATCTCCGCCGCCAACCACAGTGCGCATGAGTCTTGTCGGCGCGAACGCTAAAGCGCCTGTGGTGGGCCTGGGTGAACTGTCTGGCAAGGTCAACTACTTCGTCGGCAATGATCCCGAGAAATGGCGCAGCAATGTTTCCACGTACGCGAAGGTGCAGTACAAGGACGTCTATCCCGGGGTTGACCTGGTCTATCATGGTAACCAGGGTCAGCTTGAGTATGACTTTGTGGTTGCTCCTGGCGCTGACCCTCGTCGGATAACGCTGGATGTCAAAACGCAACATTCGGAAGTCGAAGCGCTACGAAGCCAAACCGAGACACAGGCGCGAATAGATGTTGATGGCAATCTCGTGTTGCCCACAGAAGGCGGCGAGGTTCGCTTCCACAAGCCGCGCGTGTACCAACTCATTCCGGGCTCCGGAACGCAAACTGCGAGAAGGTATGTTGACAGCCATTACGTCCTGAAAGACGGAGACCAGATCGGCTTTGAAGTGGCGGCGTATGATGCGGGCAAGGCGCTCATCATCGATCCTGTCCTGGGTTACTCCACGTTCCTTGGCGGCAGCATGGACGACTTCGGGAACGCCATCACCGTGGATAGCGGCGGGAATATCTATGTGACCGGCGGGACCACCTCTTCCAACTTCTTCACCACGCCAAACGCATCACAGACAATTTACGCCGGAGACAGCGGCAGCGGATACCAAAGCGTGATAGGCGACGTCTTTGTGACGAAGCTGAGCCCCAGCGGTTCCACGGCGATCTACTCCACATACCTGGGCGGTGCCGGTGGTGACAACGCGTATGCCATCGCGGTTGACGCAGCCAACAACGTCTACCTGACGGGCGGGACTAATTCCTTAGATTTTCCTGTTACCCCTGGGGTTTATCGGCCGACTAGCGGCGTCGGTTTGAACGACGTATTCGTGACCAAGTTGAACGCGACAGGTTCCGCACTCCTTTACTCGACGCATATTGGGGTGGGCGGCGAAGGGATAAGGGGGTTTGGTATCGATGTGGACAGCGCAGGCAATGCCTACGTCGCCGGGGGCTGCGGTCCCGGATTTCCTACTACTCCTGGGGCCTTCCAGACTGGCTCATCGGCTTTCAGCAGCGCCTTCGTCATGAAATTAAATCCGAGTGGGTCGGCCGCCGCCTACTCCACCTTTCTAAGCGGAGGGGGCATCGATTACGCCGAGAGCATTGCCGTAGACACGAACGGCAACGCTTTTGTAACCGGTTACGCCTCATCGCCCACCTTTCCTACCACGCCCGGTGGCTTTCAAACCGTATTGGGGGGCGCCCCAGATGCCTTCGTTACGGTGTTGAATCCCACCGGCAGTGCGCTCGTGTACTCGACCTTTCTCGGCGGAAGCGTGTTTGACGACGGCCGTAGGATTGCGGTGGACTCTTTCGGCATGGCCTATGTGGCCGGAGTCACTTCGTCTTCCAATTTCCCGACGACGTCAGGCGCCTTTCAGGTGGCTTTTGGAGGCGGGAACGCCGACGCCTTCATCGCCAAGCTCGATCCCACAAAGTCCGGGGCGGCGTCGCTAGTTTATTCAACGTTCTTGGGCGGCAGCGGCGACGAGAATGCTGAGAATTTCCCCCGCGGCATCCTCGCCGTGGACAACGCGGGCAACGCCTACGTCACTGGAACAACTACCTCGACTGACTTCCCTACCGTGAACCCCATCCAGGCGAATCCGGCGGGTGGGTCCCACGCTTATGTCGCGAAGCTCAACGCCGCAGGTTCCAAACTTGTCTACTCGACTTATTTGGGTGGTAGCGGCGCCGACTTCGGCCACGGGATCTACGTGGATAGCGGAGGAAATGCGTTCGTGACGGGCCAGACCTACTCCGTTGACTTCCCGTTGACCTCCAACGCATTTCAACCAGCCTTCGGCGGTTCCTCAGACGCCTTCGTAATGAAAATCATTCCAGTCGCTTCTTTATCGCAAGCGAGCCTAGCGTTCGCCAATCTGGCAGTGGGCAGCACGAGCCCGGCGCAGGTCACTACCTTGACCAACGAGAGAAACACGCCGCTGAACATTGCCAGCATTTCTGCCAGCGGCGATTTTGCCGAAACCGATACTTGCGGCACCTCGCTTGGCGCTGGGCTGACATGCACTATCAGCGTTACCTTCGCCCCTACGTTTCCATTGAACAGGATCGGATCAGTCACGATCACAGATGACGCATCGAATAGCCCACAGACGTTGGCGCTGAGCGGCATTGGCGTCGGTCCGGCGGTCACTCTCGGCGGCGGGAGCCTTGGTAGTCAGCTCGTCACCACCAGCAGCACAGCGCAGGTAATAAGCCTGACCAACAGCGGCAATGCCCCACTAACCATCTCCAGCATCGCGATTGGTGGGACGAACAGCGGTGATTTCACTCAAACCAACACATGCCCGGGCAGCAACGCAACCCTCGCGGCGAACGCGAACTGCACCATCAGCGTCATTTTTACGCCAACGGCTACGGGCGGCCGCGGCGCCTCCATTGTGGTTACAGATAGCGCTCCCGGCAGTCCTCACAGCGTCACTCTCACCGGCACAGGAACAGATTTTTCTCTCGCCGCCGCGACGGGAGCCAATTGCCCGGCTGGCGGAAACTGCTCTGCTTCCGCAACAATTTCCGCGGGGCAGGCGGCTGCCTACGACTTGCAAATCACCCCGAACAGCGGCTTTAATGGCACGGTCGCCCTGACTTGCAAAGGTGCGCCGGGCCCTTCCATTTGCACTATTTCCCCGGCCTCCGTTCCTGCGAACGGCTCTTCAAGTTACGCTTTCGTCGTGACCGTGAGTAACACTTCTAACGCGATGGTCACGGCTCCTCTCCAAATCCCGCGTATTCCGACGTTGCCCGTGGCGTCCACCGTGTTAGCGCTGCTTTTGATCTTGGCAGCAATGTTGATCCGGCGTTCTGGCATCGCTGGCAATCATCCCGGTCGCGTCCTTGCGCCTGCGCTCGCCATACTCCTGCTTGGCTTGCTGTATGCGAACGGCTGCGGAGGGGGCGGCCCAACTGTCCAGCCTCCAACCAACGCGACGCTGACGATCACTGGCGTTTCCGCCGGAGTGAGCCGCACGCTCGCTTTAGATCTGACGGTTAAGCACTGACGCGCACTTCCTCGGGATAAACCGGCGCTCAAGGAAACGGGCGCAGAGGGGATACCGGCGGCTTCTCAGAGAAGAGGGATTCATCGCTCGCAAAAGGCGCGACGCGATGGGGCAGCGGTCCTCTTTGCGTCGAAATGACGAGTGCGCGGCGAGGGAAGGGAGGAGAGATTCCTCTCTGCGCAGGCCGACCCTTCACCAGGAGGTGAAGGGGAAGAGAAAGTCGGCCTGCTCCGTTCGGAATGACAGGCGGTGGGTGGGGCCTTATGTCGGAGCCCTTTCCGATAGGAATCGGAATCTGCGATTCCGACAGGAGTCGGAACCTGCGGTCGAGGCTCCCTTCGTTCTTGCTCAGGGCAAGCAGGGTGAACTGAAGCTCCGACCCCCAAAGGCGAAGATGGCGAGATTAACTCGCCGCTACAAAAGGCGCACGCGCTCGAGGGCATCGCGCTGGGCGCAGCCCCGCCTGCTGGGGGCAGGCATGCTGTGCCCCTACGTGCAAGTCATGGTGATGGAACGAATTTGGTTACTTCTACTCTGTTGAGAATCCACGAGAAATAGGGCTTACCGCTGCCATCGTCATCCGACGGGAATCGCACTTGGAGGAAGGCGGAGTACCACCCGCTTGCGGGGATGTTCCACACGGGCGCAACAAGATGATTGAAAGCGTTGGGCTGGGCCGGTTGGTGCACGGGCTCCGCACCCGGAATGGTGATTTGGAAATCGGAGGTTGGCTGAACGGGACCGATGTAGACGACAAAGTCCACGAGATAGACATTTCCGGGGTCGGCCTGAAAGTCAACCTGCACAGATTTTGCATTGAAGGCCGCAGTGTCGCCGCGGTCGTTAGGAAACTTGCCGTAAGCCGCGTAGAAGGGGTTGGTATACTCCGGCCAGCTGAGAATCAATTCACCGAGGGGATCGATGATGTGGATCGTGGAGACGGTAAGAAACGGCGTAGCCGACGCGAAGGTGTGCGGGATTCCGGAAATCCCCTGCAAGATGCTGAGCTTTTCCTCTTTGGAGAGGGGACGGAAAGCTGGCATGTCTTTGGGCCGTTGCGGGCGCTGCGCGCGGGAGGGCGTACCCTTGACGGGGAACACCACAACATTGGGCTTCTTTCCTGCTTGGGCCTCGGGGGCGGAGAGCTTGGACCGCGGGTTCGGCTTGGTTGCTTGGGCGAACAAGTTGCCCACTGCGAACAGAATCACAAAACAGAGTAGCGGGATGCGCTTCACGGGACTTACCTCCAGTGCAGGGCTTTGCGGTCGTGCCAGGAACCGGACGAGGGGTAGGTCAACGGGCGGAATCTACGCCCGCGATTTCAAGATGTCAACGGCTTCTGTGTAGGTAAGGGCGTGCGATTCCTGCTCTCTTCAGGGGCTCTCCTGCGGCGAGTAAAGTAAAGGCCCATCGATATCGCGCGGCTAATGTCGGAGCTGAAGCTCCGACCCCCAAAAACTTGAAGCGCTACTGCGGGGCTCGGGAGAAAGTCGCGTCTACTTCTTCCCGTCTGCCATTTCGAGGACATAGGTGCGCCGCCGGCTGCCAACGCTGTGCTCTTTCTGGCAGCAGATGCGGCCGAAGGTGCGGCGGTCGCGGCCTGCGTAGTAATCACCGGTCAGCGTATCGTCATCGGACAATCGCAACATGGCGGTGCCGTAGTGCATGTGCATGGTGCGCATGGCGTTTGCCAGGGGCTGATTCTGATACTGGTAGGTCAAGGAGAGGCCGTCGGGGTCGTCCACTTGAATGACGGCGGCGCAGCTACGCGACATGGACGCTTCGGTGGTAAGGAACACGGCGATTTGCGTCCAACTCTGAGAAATATTGATCATCAGGTCGTGGCGCTTCACATGGCCGTCAAAGGACGAGAGGAGGTAACCGCGCCAGCGCCCCGTCAGGTTTGGGACGCGGACCAATCCCAATTTGCGCACAAAACGGTTGCGCCAAAGATTCCTGTCAAACAGAGCGTAAAGCGCGCCGTAGAAGCCCAAAGTGGAGGGAGCGTCGAGCCACCACGGCAGGGAGAGGTGCACGACCGCCAGAATCTTGAACGACACCCAGGCAAGAGCAATGGCCACAGAGGCGAGCAAAAGAGGAATGACCCTCCTTTCACCCGAGTCCGTGCTGTAACCGTGCATACTTCACCTGCTCGACTCACCCGAGCCGAACAGGCCTTAATGGGCCTGCTGGGTCGCGCGCTCCACTCGCAATCGCTGCCGGGAGGGACCAGGGAGAACATCCAACTTCGCCGGTGAGGTCAGTTCCCCAAGAAGGAAGCCGTTGGTGCGCCCGGAGCGTGAGCAACTGCTAGATGGCAGCGCCTTTATGCCAGATTAGAGTACTGACTCTGAAAGAAAGGTTGGATGGCACGTTGTGCCGGGGCGGAGCTGAAAGGAGTGGCAAGCCCCGCGCCCGCGATGCCACTGAAGTGGTTATAAATCGACGGGCGGGCGCGTATGCCTAATAGGAGGCTGCGCGGGTTATGAGGCCGAGCCGCACGCTAGTACGATTCCTGTGGACTGCGGTGATTTTTCTGGCGTTCATCGGGATCGCGGTGGCTGCGCGGCGAAGCATTGTGCTGTTGAGGCCGGGGGCGCTTAGCGCGCGGAATAATCCGGCGGCGGATATGGACAGCTCGTTTGCGGACCGGCGCGTGCTTACGCTGACACACATTCTGCCGGCGATGCTGTTTATGGTGCTAGGGCCGCTGCAATTCGTGCGGAGATTGCGGTCGAAACATCCGCGGATTCATCGATGGTCCGGACGGATTTTCTTGACGGCAAGCGCGGTGGTGGGCGTCACTGGGCTGACACTGGCGTTTGGAAAAACCATCGGCGGTGTGGATGAGAAGGCGGCGATCACGCTGTTTGGGAGTTTTTTCCTTATCGCGCTGGGGCGATCACGCTGTTTGGGAGTTTTTTCCTTATCGCGCTGGCGAAAGCGCTGTGGCATGCGCTGCGGCGGGAGTTCGCGCAGCACCGCGAGTGGATGATTCGCGGGTATGCCATTGGGCTTGCGGTGGCGACGATCCGGCCGATCATGGGGACTTTTTTTGCAGCGGCGATGCTGCGCGGGCACCGGCCGGACCCGCACGAATTTTTCGGCACAGCGTTCTGGATCGGATTCACGCTGCAGATGATCGCGGCGGAAATCTGGATCAACCATACGAGGCCGGGCGCGGCTGCTCAGACGGCCCTGGCTTCCGTAGAGTAATGCCAGAAAATCTGGACTTTTAACGCAGAGTCCACAGAGTAATGCCGCAGAGGACACAGAGGAAGTGCGGGCCGCCAAAGCCGGAGGCGGTTACGTTCCGAACGGAGCTGCGTCGGGGGCTTTGACGGGCCAGCCCGCAGGCGGGTTCTGAAGGTGAACGCCGAGGGCGAACTGGTTCGCATCGCAGGGGAGCGCCTGGCTGTAGATGATTTCGGCGTTGGCAATGCACCCGGGGGCGCACAGCATGACAATCTTTTCGCTGGCGGGCCAGCGCGTCGGGGCGACGATGCGCGCCCCGGCAGGGCTGATGTTTTCGGTCATCGCTCTTTCGAACGGTCCAGGGTTAGTGAGGCTGGTCAGCCAAACCGGGACATGTAGCGGCGATCGTTTTTCAATCCTTCCACTCTGCCGATCCATGGACCCGTGCTTTCTTTTTTTCAGTCTTTTGCGGCTGAGGGTGCAACAGTGGGCCGGCGGTATCACGGCTACGTTTGTTTTGATACATGTTGCGGTCCGCCTGGGTGAGGAGTTCGGCGAGCGAGACCGGGGCGTGAGGATCGAATCTCGAAACACCCATGCTTAGCGAGAGGGCCGTTAGTCCTCCTCGGGTGTTTACTTCGCGAATGTGTTCTTCCATGCGGCGAAGGATGACTTCGCAGGAGCGGTCGGCACCCTCGGCAGCCAGGACGGCGAACTCATCGCCCCCCAAGCGGGCCACGATGTCGGATTCGCGAAAAGTGTTCTTGAGGACCGCGGCGCAGCGCAGCAGAAGAGCGTCGCCCTCGTCGTGGCCGTGAGCGTCATTGGCGAGTTTGAGATGATCGACGTCCACGAAAAAAAGGAGCAAGGGCTCGTCCCGGCGGCGGGACATTTTCAACTGCTGCATTCCCAAGACGAGAAAACCGCGGCGGTTGTAGAACCCGGTGAGCTCATCGGTGAGGGCGAGCTGGTGCAATTCCTCGAGCAGTTCGGACTGCATCATGATGGAATGCGCCGCTTTTACGAGTAATGTACGAATCTCGCGCAAGCGCTCCATGTCGGGCTCGCCATCCAGGGAGGCTTCGATTTCGCGGAGCAGACTCAGCAATCCGCCATTTACCGCTTCGACGAAAGTCGAGGACAAACCGTCCTGGAGTTCAAGATCGAGAAGCTTGTTGGAAGAAGCTACGGACCAGGTGAGAGGGTCGGCCTGAGAGGCAGATTTGGCGGGAAGCGAGCGCTTGGCGGGATCATTGCCAACCTTCCTTGCCGCATTGTGACCCATCCGCCCCCGCTTATCTGGATATCTGGCAGCGCCGGGGCCCGGGTGTTCAAGCCATGGTCGCAAGCGAACTCAGGAATGGGCCTGAACGGACCGGGCCGGCGCAGCTACTCGAATGCTAATGGAAGGGGAAAATTTAACAATCAGGTAAAGGCCTAGAATTGTCCGCGGGGAATCTCTGGAAGCTACAGGATTAACTGTAGGAAAACTTATACCTGGACAAGACCGCGCTTTACGGCATAGCGCACAAGGCTGGCGGTTTCATGGATGTCGAGTTTCTGCATCAGGCGCGAGCGGTGAGACTCGGCAGTTTTTACACTGACGCCCAGGAGCGCAGCGACGTCTTTTGTCGACTTGCCTTCGGCAATCAATTGCAGCACTTGGCGCTCTCTGCTGGTGAGAGGATCCACGGGCCGTTCGGCCTTGGAATGATAGGCAGCGATGACCGCGCCGGAGATTCCAGGGCTTAGGTACACCTGGCCGCGCAAAGCCTGCTGAATGGCAAGGAGCAAGTCGCTGGAAATCTGGCTTTTCAAGACATAACCCTTAACACCGGCCTCCAAGGCAGCGGATACATATTGAGGCTCGTCGTGCTGCGTCAAAAGAATGGCTTTTGTTTTGGGGGAGGTGCGCGCGAGCTCACGGGCCGTATCCATGCCGTTGAGAGTGGGCATGCCAATGTCGATGACCATCACATCCGGAGACAACGCCTGGGCGTGGCGCAGGGCTTCTTGTCCGTCGGAAGCTTCGGCCACGACTTGCAGGCCTTCGCGCTCGAGAAGGGACTTGATTCCCTGGCGCACCAAGACGTGATCATCCGCGAGAATGACTCGGATCGGCATCACTATTCTCCATAGGCAACTGTATCATCAATTCTGTTCCCTTGCCGGGGATGGATTTGATTTGCAGGCTGCCGCCGACGGCGTTGAGGCGCTCGCTCATGCTGGAGATTCCGAGGCCGCGGGGTCGCCCTTCGGCACTGAGGGCTTCGGTGCGGAAGCCGCCGCCATTGTCGCGGATGGAACAGCACAGGACGCCGTGTTTTTTTTGGGCGATGATCCAAACGTCCTTGGCTCCGGAATGTCGAACGACATTGTTCAGGGCCTCCTGAATGACGCGATAGATGGCCGTCTCGGCGGGACCAGGCAGGCGGTCGGCAAATTCGGCGAGCACGTGAATAGCGACGTTGGCGCGCTTGGCTACGCCATCGGCAAGGAAGCGAATGGCGGGGATCCAACCAAGATCGTCGAGCAAGGTGGGCCGGAGCTCGTGCGAGTATTGGCGAAGCTGGCTTTCGACGTCGTTGAGCAGCTCCTCTATCTGAATCACCTGGGCCTTTCTGTCGTCGGGTAAATCGACAGCTAAGCTGGCCAGACCGAGATGCACCGCTGCCAGAAGTTGGCCTGCTTCATCGTGCACGGCATAGGCGATGCGCTTGATTTGCGCCTCAAGGCGATCGTTCATTTGCCGCAGGGCGCTGACCGCTTCCTGAAATCCGCGGTGGGCCATTTCGTACGGGGATAGAGCTTCGCTGAAAAACCGCGCGCTGGCGTGAAGCACGCGTTCGCCAGAACCTTCTTCCCGCTGAGAGCCAAGGATCTTCTCCAGGGCTGCGTGATGGACGGAAGCAAGCTCGATCAGGCTTTTTCCTGCAGCCATAGCCTGGCGGCCGATTTCATACCCGCGTCCGAGAGCGCTTTCGTCGCCGTGCGCGAGGTATTGCTCCAGCGCGGAGAAATAGTTTTCGTGCAAACCGGAGATTTCGCGGGCTTCGGTTACTCTAGAAGGGGAAGCACTCATTTCTGATTCTCCAGATAACGCGTCACGACGACGAGCGCGTCGTCGCTTCCGCGGCAATATTCGGCCAGGATACGATCGGCGGACTTTTGCGGAGGCTCGAGGGCGGATAGCTTGTCCGCGAAACCGCTGCGAATTCCGTCGGTGACAAACACCAGGGTGTCGCCGCGCGCGATGGGAAGCACGGCGCCCTGCAGCGGGGGCAACTGCGCGCCGACAACTCCAGCGCGCAAGAGCAACTCCTGCTGTGCCGGGCCAGGAGTTGCGTTGCGGCGCACAATCACGCCTTGCACGTTCCCGACGCCGATCCAAGTCATCAATCCCTGGGCGGAATCGACGGAGGCGACGCTCATGACGACCCCGCGGGTCGAGCGGAGGCCCTCGTGGCATCGTTCCAGAAGAGCGATGACAGAATCCTGCGCATTTGCTTTCATCAAGATGCTGACAGCTCTTTTCGCGGCCAAAGCGGCCTCATCCCCGTGGCCCAGCCCATCGATGGCAGCGATCAGCACCACGCTGGGCCAATGCCGGACGATGTGGCGGTCGCCGGATTCCTTCTGACCGGGCAGCGCGTAGGTCGCCACGCCAGACTCGACGATGGGATGAAGGCTCAATGTCGCCATTTTTTCACCGTCACCGTGGTTCCGCGTCCGGGGCGCGAATTGATTTCGAACTCATCCATCAAGCGACGCACGCCGGGCAGGCCCAGCCCGAGGCTTCCGGAAGTGGAGAAGCCGTCGCGCAATGCCTGACGAACGTCCGGAATGCCAGGACCTTCGTCGGCGGCGACAACAATGATTCCATGGTGGCCCGAATTCTCTATTTTCTCGAGCCGGATCTCACCTTTCCGGGCATAGGAGACAATGTTGCGCGCGAGCTCGGAGATAGCCGTGGCGATTAGGGTGGCATCGGCCGAGGAAAAGCCCAGTTCGGCCGCCAGCGCCCTGCCGCTTTGGCGCGCGCCAACGATGTCCTGATCCGAGTTGATGGCCACCCGGATTTCTGCTGCAGGCACGGTGGCTCTCTTTCAGTTCACGGTCTTGAACTTGGCGTTCAAATAGGCCAGTCCTTCTTCGAGGTCCAGAGCAGTCGAGACGCTTTCCAGCGTCAGGCCGAGCTGAACCATGGCTAGAGCCACCTCCGGCTGAATCCCCACAATTACCGTCTCCGCGCCGCGCAAGCGGATCATGTGCGCGATATCTCTTAAGGTGCGGGAGGCGAAAGAATCCATGACATCCATGGAAGTGACGTCCACGATTACGCCCAGGGAGCGAAAGCGCACCACCTGCTGGACGAGTCCGCGCCGCAGATTCTCCAGATCGGCATCGGAAAGAGCGGCCTGAATGGTGGCGATGAGGACCTTTCCTTGTTTTAGGACAGGTACTTCCATGTGGTTCCTTCGTCGAGCTTACTGCGGTTCCGGCGCCGGGCTCACCTTGTAGCCCAACAATCGCTCGGCTTGCTCGATGCCGCCCTGCAAATCGCCGACAGTGTTCATTTTGCCGAGGTCCACGCCGATGGTGACGAGGGTTTGCGCGATTTCCGGGGAAAGGCCGGTGACGATCACGGTGGCGCCGAGCAAACGTGAGGCTTCCACGGTCTGGACCAAGTGATTGGCTACGGTGACGTCCATGGCGGCCACACCGGTGATGTCGATGACCACGACCTTAGCGCGATTGGTGCGGATGCCGCGCAGAAGCTGCTCGGTCAACTGGCGCGCGCGCTGGGGGTCAATAACGCCGATGATGGGAAGAATCAGTAGGCGCTCGCGAACCTGAAGCACCGGAGTGGAGAGCTCGCGAATGGCTTCCTGCTGCTGGCGAATGGTGCGCTCGCGCTCTTGAACGAAACCCACGGCCACGGTGTTGGCAATTCGGTTCGCGGCAGGTTCGTAGGCGTCCAAGATGCGGTTCAGTTTGTGGAAGTCCGCTTGATACTTGGCGAACAGCGAGCGCGCCAGGACGTCGCGCAACAGGAGCACGATGCCGACAACCTCGTGCGTTTCGACGCCTCGAGGAATGATGCGTTCGGAGAGATTCTGGGCGTAGGCCTGCAGAGCTTCGAAGGTTTCCGTCTCCAGGGCTTCGACGTAGCTGTCGTACACGGAAGTGGCTTCCGCGAAAATCTCTTCCTTGGTCATGGCCGTCAAGAGGCGAGTTTCAGAAATGCGCTGAACCCATTCTTCGCGGAGTTGCGTGCGGTTTTGCCGCAAGTGTGCGACCAGTTCGCGTAAAAGCTCCGAGGTAGCTTCGCTTTGCGCCAACTCCGCGGCACGGTCCGTACGGGGGACTTCCTTAATGGAAGCAGGCTTTGCCATGAAGATTTCTCCTGAAACGGCGGACGACGCCCTCAGTCTCGCGTCAGCTCTATTACCGACAAGGGATACCATCGAAAAGGTAGGGGCTCAATCAAGTAAACGCCTGTATCTGGCTCGGGTAAACACCTGAGCCGCAGCCCCGGCCGTATTACAAATCCGAGACACCTTTTCAAACAACCATCAACGGGGATTCACTCCAGGTTCACACTCCCTGCCTATAACCACAGGCGGGTGCTCGTCCGAGTTTGTTCGGTTTTCTTTCGTGCGAAAGAAAAAGCTTGCAAATTAGGAGGTGAGAATGTCCACAGCGAAGTGCTTTCTTTCAAAGTGGTTAACAATCTTATTGCTGGCGATGCTCATGGCGGGTGGAGCGCTGGCGCAGGGCGGCAAAGGTGCGATCCGCGGGCGCGTCATGGACGCCTCCGGAGCGGCTTTGGTCGGCGCGCAAGTGATTTTGGAGCAGAGCGGCGCCAGCGCGGTTTCCGATGCGCAAGGCCAGTTTTTCATCAACGACATTCAGCCGGGAACTTACACGGTGGGGATTTCTTACGTCGGCTTTACGCCCATGAGGAAAGAGGTGCCGGTGGTCGCGGGTCAGACTGCGGGCGTGGAAGCCAAGCTAGACGTGGAGTCCGTGAACCTGGAAGTACTGGTCACGGCGGAACGAGCCGCGGGAGAGGTAGAGGCGGTGAATCGCGAGCGAATTGCCGACAATGTCGTGCAGGTGCTGCCGGCGGACGTAATTCGCAGCTTGCCCAACGCCAACTTGGCCGATGCTCTTGGGCGGCTGCCTAGCGTTAGCATCGAACGTGACGAAGGCGAAGGGAAATACGTGCAGGTCCGCGGGACGACTCCGCGGCTCACGAACACTACCATCGACGGCGTGAACGTTCCGTCACCTGAGTCTGGCGTGCGCCAGATCAAGTTCGATGCCATTCCCGCCGACCTAGTGGAATCCGTGGAAATTAACAAGACGTTGCAGGCGAACCAGGATGGCGACGGCATCGGAGGCTCGATCAATCTGGTTACCAAGACCGCAGGTGAGCGGCCCACGGTTGCTTTAAGCGGAGTGGGCGGGTACATGCCAATTCTTGGAGGGAGGCCACAGTATGAGACCGCCGGCACGATCGGCCAGCGTTTCGGTCGAGACAAACGCTTCGGCCTCCTTATCGGTGGCACGTACGATTGGAGCGGCCGCGGGATTGACGACATCGAGCCAGTATCCGACCTCGCGAACAACTCGACACTCTGGAAAGACTCCATCGACATCCGCGAATATCGCTACTATCGCACACGCTGGGGTATCGCGAGCAGCGCGGACTACAAACTTGGCGAAGGATCAAACATCTACGCGCGCTTGCTGTATTCGGATTTCCAAAACTACGGCGACCGCTGGGTGTACTCGTTCAATGACAATACGCCCAACGTGACCTTGTTGGGCAGCAATGGCGGCACACCATCCTTTAACAACTCCGACCGCCGGCCGGACATCGCCATTGGCAGCCTTCTCATCGGGGGTAAGCACGTGCAAACCAGCACGTGGTTTTCCTGGGATGCGGCAGTTTCGCGTTCGCGAGACGTTAATAGGGCAGCCGGGCAGGCAAACTTCGACAGTACTCTGGCGAGCAGCAATTGCCAATATGACCCTGCCGCTACCGAAGACATTTACCGCCCGCAATGGACGCCGGCCTGCTATGCGGAGGCATCCGATCCCTCGACCTTTACCTTAAACCGGACACAGGTTGGCCACGGGCTGAGCGCGCAACTGAATTTGCAGGCTACGGCCGCAGTGGCAAAGCGATATCACATCGGTTCGCGCCTGGCGAGCATCGAGGTGGGCGGCAGATTCCGGAACGCGCACAAATTCGATGACACCTACAACGTCAGATTCGTGCCGAACGGAACCGTGCTGCTCAGCCAGTTCCCGAACGGATTCACAGGCGACAACTACTACGGCGGCAGCTATAAGCTGGGCTACAACCCGAACTACCAAGCCGTCCGGGACTTTGTGAACAGCAATTTGGCTGCGTTCACCATCAGGAGCACGCAAGGGATCGATCCGGCGAACTACAACCTTAACGAGCGGGTTGCCGCCGGTTACTTGATGAATACCATCGACTTCAGCAGCCGGATTCGCGTGGTGGCGGGCGTGCGGTTTGAAGGCACGCAACTGGATACGGTCTCCTTTGACGAGGGAACGGGTAGTCTCTCGGACAAAGCCAGCGGCTCCTACGTGAAGGTCTTGCCCAGTGTTTCGCTGCGGTACGCCTTCACACCGAGCACGAACCTGCGCCTTGTGTATGGACGCGGACTCTCGCGCCCTGATCCGCAGGACATCGCGCAATCCGTAACGTTCACCACCAACAGCAGTCCGGGCAGCCAGAAGAATACGGCGACGCTGGGCAACCCGAATCTGAAAGCGGAAACAGCGGACAACTTCGACGTCCTGATCGAACATTATCTGAATCCGTTCGGGATGATCTCAGCCGGTTACTTCTACAAACGGTTGACGGACCCAATCGTAACGCAGAGCTCAGTGCTTCAGAACTTTCAGCCGTCACCCATCGCGCCTTCCGGCACTTATACGGTTACGCAGCCAATCAATGCTGGAGACGCGTGGATCTCCGGATTTGAAGCTGCCTACTTGCAGCACCTAACGTTCCTTCCGGGCAAGCTGGCAGGTCTGGGGATCTCGGCGAATTATGGCTACACAGCATCGCGAGCCAATGGATTGCCAGGGCGCTCGGATCACCCACGACTTCTGCGCAATGCCCCCAACACCTGGAACATCAGCCCAACGTATGACCGTGGGCGAGTCTCCCTTCGCGTCGGTCTTTCCTATAACCAAGCCAACATCGCTTTTTACACGTATCAGGACGGCACTCCCACGCTCGACGGCACGCCTTCAAATCCAACGCCGGGCGGACTCAAAGGGCCGTTTAGCGATGGCTACTTCTACTCGCACTTGCAAGTAGACGCGCAGGGGAGTGTGCGGCTGGCGCGCGGGCTCACCTTTGTGGCTTACGGGCTGAATCTGACGAACGAGGTGTTCGGCTTCTATCAAGGCAGCCAGCAATTCATGATTCAGCGGGAATACTACACGCCGACAATCGCCGCGGGCTTCCGGTGGTCGCCGACGCGCGAGAAGTAGCAACTTTCGTTTCAAAAGCTCGCGGCGGACCTTGCGGTTCTGTCGCGAGCTTTTTTTCTTTCATCGGACCCCTGGGGCACTATATTTAGCCTATGTTTAGGTCGGTGGACGCAAACTCCAAAGGACAAGCCGGCAATGCGGAGCACAGTTTCCATGCGGAGAGTATTCGTCGCGGCGGTGTGTGCGGTGTGCGTGGCGGTGCCGCTGCGGGTGTCCGGCGGCCGGGCGAATCTTGCCTCTCGCCCTGCTGCGGCGGATGAGCCCGCAATTCTGGTGGGCGCTGGCGATATTGCCGACTGCACAGATCTTTCGGGGGCGGAAGCCACGGCGAAATTGCTGGAGCAGATTCCGGGCACGGTGATGGCGGTGGGCGATCTCGCTTACCCCGACGGTTCGAAAGAAAACCTGGCGTGTTATGACAAGACGTGGGGCCGCGTGAAGGCGCGAACGCGGCCTGCGCCGGGCAATCACGAATTCCACGCTGCGGGCGCGAGGCCGTACTTCGATTACTTCGGCACAGCGGCGGGACCCAAGGGTGGCTATTACAGTTATGAGCTGGGAACGTGGCACATCGTGGTGCTGAACAGCGAGTGCAAAGACATTGGCGGTTGCGACGCGGGTTCGCGCGAGGTTAAGTGGCTGCGGGCCGATCTGGCTGCGCATCCCGCGGCCTGCACGCTGGCGTATTTTCATAAGCCGCTGTTCAGCTCCGGCAGCGCGCATGGCAACGATTTGGAGATGAAGCCGCTGTGGCAAGTGCTTTACGATGCGAACGCAGACGTCGTGATTAACGGGCACGATCACAACTACGAGCGTTTTGCCCCGCAAAATCCGGACGGTGTCAGCGATGCGGCCCGCGGCATTCGCGAATTCGTGGTGGGCACCGGCGGGAAAAACCACCGGCCGGTCCTTCTGGCGAAACCGAACAGCGAATCCAGAAATGCCGACGCGTTTGGCGTTTTGAAGCTCACCTTGCGGTCCGGCGGTTACGATTGGCAATTCATTTCCGAGCCCGGCAA
>WNFO01001318.1_pt1 | contig 19792 bp, 23 predicted proteins | sample 5400251 | NCBI WGS metagenome assembly WNFO01 (sample SAMN13153354, study PRJNA577476) | soil metagenome | isolation source: 100 cm saprolite under Madrone tree | place: USA:California | collected 2016-06-14
CTTGTACGCCGAGTGCTCGAACTTGCCGCCGGCGTGGAGCATGGTGAGGACCACCTCGGCCGCCGGCTTGCCGCTCTCCTTGTGGGTATCGACGGGAATCCCGCGCCCATTGTCCCCCACCGAGCAGGAGCCGTCCGAGTGCAGGACCACCCGGATGTTGTCGCAGCACCCCGCGAGCGCCTCGTCGACCGAGTTATCGACGACCTCGTAGACCAGGTGGTGGAGCCCGTACGCCCCCGTGTCCCCGATGTACATCGCCGGGCGCTTGCGGACCGCCTCCAGGCCCTCGAGGACCTTGATGTCGCTCGCGGTATAGGTCTCGGCCGTCATGCGGCGACGAGGTCCCCCGCCCGCACTTCCCAGCGCGCGCCGTCGGCCGCCGGAAACGCGGGGTCTGCGGTCGTGAGAAACACCTGTTCGGCCGCCCGGAGCTCGGCGAGGACGCTCGCCCGCCCCGGCGCGTCGAGCTCGGAGAGCGCGTCGTCCAGCAGCAGGACGGGCGGCGGCGCATCCACCCCGTCGAGCTCGATCAGCAGGTCGTCTCGGTGCGGCCCGACCAGTGTCTGACCCCGCCGAAGCTCCTCGCGCCGGCGGCGCTCGAGCCCCGCCAGGAAGGCCCCCGGCTCAGTCGCCTCAAGCGACGCGCGATACCGGATCTCGACCTTCTGGGGACCACCCGCGAGAAGGGGATAGATGCGGGCCAGCTCGGTCTGGAGCGCCGCCGCCGCCGACCGCCGGCGTCCCAGAAGCTCTGTGCCGACGGTCGCCAGCTGCTCGTCCCAGGGCGCCAGCCGGTCGGCCTGACCCCTCTGGAGGAGGACGGCCCGCCGGGCGAGGATCTTCCGGTACTGCACGAGGGCGGCGAGGTGGCTCGGATAGAGCCGCCCGGCGAAGCCGTCCAGGAAGTTCCGCCGGGCTCCGGGCCCGCCGGTGAGGATGGCCAGGTCCTGCCAGCTGAACGGGATCGCCCGGGCCCACTCGCAGTGGTCGCCGACCGCCTGCCAGCTGCCGCTCTCGGTCTGCTGAAGGGTCCGACGAAGAGTCCGGGTGCTGTCCCCGCGACTAATCTCCCCCGCGATCGACGCCGATGGAGATCCCCACCGCGGCAACTCGGCGAGGCGTGGGGTGCGGAACGAGCGGCCCACCAGCAGGACCGCGATGCCTTCCAGAAGATTCGTCTTGCCCTGGGCGTTCCGCCCGACGAGGAGGTTCAGCTTGGCCGAGGGACGATAGGAAAGGGTACGGTAATTACGGAATTCGAGTAACTGTATCCATCGAATCTGCACCCTGTTGAACTCCCGGTTTTCAGAGCCGAATCCTCTCTAAATTCTCATAGGCATTATAACACAGAGCGTCCCCTCGTCCTCGAAGCTTTTGATCACGGCGGGGCTCATCCCGTCGTTCAACTCTATCGAGATTTCGTCGGCCGAGAGCGGCGCGAGCGCTTCCAGCAGGTAGCGGGAGTTGAAGCCGATGGTCAGCTCGTCCCCCGCGTAGCCGACGTCCAGCGCTTCCTCGGCCTCGCCAAGCTCCGGATGGTACGCCATCAGCCGGAGCGTGCCGGGAGCGAGGACCAGCTTGACCGGCCTCGTCCGCTCCTCCGACATCACCGAGACGCGACGGAGCGCCGCCGTGAAGGCCGCCCGCGAGAGGGTGAGGCGCCGCGGTTGGCCCTTCGGCAGCACCTGCTCGTAATTCGGAAATTGGCCCTCGATCAGCCGGGCCAGCATCACGAAGTTCGGCATCCTCAGGACAAACTGGTTGTCCGCCAACGCAATCTGGACTTCCTCGCCGACGCCGAGCACGCGGCCGACCTCCTGGATACCCTTGCGCGGCACGATCCCGGTGACCGCCGGCGCCACCTCCCTGAGCACGCGCGTCGAGATGGCCAGCCGGTGACCGTCGGTCGCCACCAGACGGATCTCCTTGCCCTGCAGGGTGAACAGGATCCCGTTGAGGGCATAGCGTCCCTCGTCGTGGGAGACCGCGAAGCTCGTCTGCTCGAGCATCTCCTTGAGCACCTTGGCCTCGAGCGGAATCCACGTCGCCGACCCCCCCGGCGTCACCGCCGGAAAGTCGTCCGCCGAGAGCCCGACCAGCTTGAAGGCCGCGCCGCCACATTTGAGCGCCACCCAGGCGTTGTCCTGGACCTTGAGCGAGAGCGCGGCCGCCGGCAGCTCCCGCGCGATTTCGGTCAGCTTGCGCGCCGACAGCGTGATCGCCCCCGGCGCCGCGACCTTGGCCGGGATCGAGACCGTCGCGCCGACCTCAAGATCGGTCGCGGTGAGGCGCACGCTCTCGTCACCGGCCTGGATCAGCACATTGGCGAGGATCGGCAGGGCCTGGCGGGGCTCGACGATGTTCTGGACCATCTGGAGCCCTTTGAGAAACGAGTCGCGGTCAAGCTGGACTTCCATGAGGTTCTCCAATGGTTTGTAGAAGAAGAAAGGATAAAACTCGTAAGAGACGGAGCCGTCGGTCCGGTGACCAGTGTGAATGGCGGCTAAGAGAGGGGAAACGCGGGACGCGGCAGGGGTCGGTCTGGTGGAAAGGCCGGTGGACGAGGGCGGGACGGCCGGGGATCATAGCGTGATCCCCTGGATGAGTCCGTCCACGGTCTTGCGGAGCTTGGGATCTTCCTGCAGGAGGGTCTGGATCTTGTCGACCGCGTGGAGGACGGTCGTGTGGTCCTTGCCGCCGAAGGCGCGGCCCACTTCGGCGAGCGAGGCGTGGGTGAGCTGGCGCGCGAGGTACATCGCGATCTGCCGCGGGAAGGCCACGGCGCGCGTCCGGTTCTTCGCCTTGAAGTCGGAGAACTTTACGCCGAAGAACTCGGCGACGCTCCGCTGAATCTGCTCGATGGTGATGATCTTTTCGGAGTCCCCCCAGAGATCGGCCAGGACCTCCTGGGCCAGGTCCACGCTCATCTCGCGACCGGTCAGCGCGCAGAAGGCGACCATCCGGGTGAGAGAACCCTCGAGCTCCCGGATGTTGGACTTGACGCGGCTGGCGATCAGGTAGGCGACGTCGTCGGCGAGCCGGACACGCTCGAGCCCGGCCTTCTTCTTGAGAATGGCGACGCGCGTCTCGAAGTCCGGGGGCTGGATATCGGCGATCAGGCCCCACTCGAAGCGCGAGCGGAGCCGCTCTTCGATCTCGGGGATCTCCTTGGGCGAGCAGTCGCTGGAGACGACGATCTGCTTGCGCGACTCGTAGAGGTCGTTGAAGGTGTGGAAGAACTCCTCCTGGGTGCGCTCCTTGCCGGAGATGAACTGGATGTCGTCGATCAGCAGGAGATCGATCGTCCGGTACTTGGCGCGGAACTCGGCGTTCCGGTCGTAGCGGATCGCGTTGATGAGATCGTTCGTGAAGCGCTCGGAGGAGAGGTAGAGGACCGCCATCTGCGGGAACCGCCGGAGCACCTGATGGCCGACGGCGTGGAGCAGGTGCGTCTTGCCGAGCCCGACCCCCCCGTAGATGAAGAGGGGGTTGTAGGCGCGGGACGGTAGCTCCCCCACCGCCTGGCTGGCGGCCTGGGCGAACTGGTTTGAGGAGCCGACCACGAACGTGTCAAAAGTGTAGCGGGGGTTGAGCTGGCCGGGGGCGTCCGGGCCGCTCGTGCGGACCGGCTCGACCGGCGCCTCGGGGCCCGGAAGGGCCTCGGCGGACGCCGCCTCGTCGATCACGACCGCGACGCGGGGCTGGCCGCCCAGGCACTCCTTGGCCGCGGCTTGGAGGGCCTCCAGGTGGTGCTGGGCGAGCCAGTCTCGGGAGAACTTGTTGGGCGCGCCGATCTTCAGCAGATCGCCCTCAACCGCGAGGAGGCGGCTCGGCCGGATCCAGGAGTCGAGGACGGCCGAGGGCAGCTTGGATTCGAGCGACGCCAGCAGGCGGAGCCAGAGAGCATCAAGCACGGTCCGCACCCCCACTTACGCACACTGTTATCCACAGATGTGGATAGCCTGGAACCACCGGTGTGGCAAGGACATCCCTAGCAGGAGCTCCGACCATCAGGACACCGAACACCTCGTCGGGTTGAGCCGAACGGGACAGGACACTCTAACCAGGGTGCGCACGTTAGCACACGCTGAAAGAGCGTGGCAAGGGGCTTCGAACCCTGGCGCCGAGTTGACTTGGAGTGCGGCGGCGAATAGACTGCCTAGGTTGTACGACTGAAAGGGAGACCTCGATCTAATGAAGCGTACGTTCCAGCCGAACACGCGCCGGCGAAAGAAGACGCACGGCTTCCGGAAGCGGATGAAGACGCAGGGGGGCCGGAAGGTGCTGAAGCGGCGGCGCGCGAAGGGGCGAAAGCGCCTGACCGTTTAGCGGTGGGTGGTCCGGTCAGCCCCGGACGGCTCCCGCGGCGCGAGCGGCTGACCGGCAACCGGGATTTCCAGGCAGTCTTCCAGCAGGGCGCGCGCATCGAACGGCCGTCCTTGATCGTGTTGTGGAAGGAGAGCGATCGGGGGCGCCGTGTCGGGTTCGCGGTGAGCCGGCAGATGCGGAGCGCGGTCAGACGAAACCGCGTCCGGCGCCGGCTGCGGGAGGCATATCGCGTGGCGCGAGGCGCCGAGCCGATCCCCGGTGACCTCGTCATCGTCGCGCGCCGGTCCGCTCTGACGGGCCCATTCGAGGCGCTCGTCCGAGACCTGAGGGGCGCTCTCGGCGCGATCGCCGAGCGCTGGCGCGCGGGGCGCCCGGCGTGAAGGCGGCGGCGCGAGCCGCTCTGCTCGGTATCACCGCGTATCAACGGACGGTTTCGCCCCTCCTGCCGCGGACCTGTCGCTTTGCCCCGAGCTGCTCGGAGTACGCACGGCGAGCGATCATCGAGCACGGGCTCCTCCGAGGCGGCGGGATGGCGCTGAGGCGCTTGCTCCGCTGCCATCCGTTTCACCCGGGGGGAATCGATCCGCCCCCGCCGGCGCCGAGCCGCGAGAGGGCCTGAGAGGAATGGAGAATCGAGCGGTCCTGGCCGCCGTCCTGATGGCGGCGCTCCTGATCCTGTACCAGATCTTCTTTGTTCCCGCGCCTGCCCCCCCTCCCCCGGCCCGCGCTCCGGAGGGGGTCTCGAAGCCGGTACGGCCCCAGGAGAAGACCGCGGCGCCGCCGCCCGCCGTCCTGCCGTCGGCGAGGGTCCTGCCGCGGCTCCCCGAGCGGACGGTCTCCATCGACACCCCCCTCTACCACGCCATCGTCGGGAGCGAGGGCGGACAACTGCTCGGTTGGACGCTTCACTATCGAGGCGAGAAGGTTCTCGCCGAGCGCGGCCAGATGGGGCTCCGCGGCTTGATTCTCGAGCGGCCGGGCGTCGGCGGCCAGGCAGTCGAGTTCAGCATCACGAGCGGTCCGGTCGTACTGGACGGCAAGGCCGGCGAGGGTACCCTCGTGATGACGGGCGAGGACGCCTACGGCGTGCGTGTCCGCGAGACGGCCACCTTCAGGGCGGACCAGTACGCGGTCGACCTCGCGGTGAGGCTCGAGAACGGCCGGAGGGTGCCCCAGACGCTCAGGGTCGCCCTGCCGTGGGTCGCGCCCGTCAAGCCAGGGACCGACGGGGCCCAGTGGCCCTCCGAACTCGTCTGGCAGGTCGATGGGACCGTCCATCGGGAGCCGCTCGACAAGGCGACCGTGGCGGAGGAGACTCCCGGCGACTGGGCCGGGCTCGACAGCCTCTACTATCTGACGGCGCTCATCCCCAAGAGAACTCCCAGGAGCCCGGGGCTCACCCTGGCCTTCGGCAAGGTCGGGGGGGACCGGGTCGAGGTCGGGCTCCGGGGCGCCGTGACCTTGGCGGCCGGTGAAGTCTGGGAAGCGCGGGCTCAGCTCTACGCCGGTCCGAAGGAGTACCGGCAACTCCGCGCCCACGGGCTCGAAGGCGCGATCAACTTCGGCGGGTTTCCGCTGCCGCGCAAGTACGGCGGCCTCCCGATGGAGTGGCTCGGCGTCCCGGTCCTGCTCGTGATGAACTTCTTCTACCGGTTCATCGGCAACTACGGGGTCGCGATCATCCTGCTCACGGTGGTGACCAAAGTGCTCTTCTACCCGCTCACGATGAAGAGCATGACATCGATGAAGAAGATGCAGACGATCCAGCCCCAGGCGAACGCACTCCGGGCCAAGCACAAGAGCGATCCGCAACGGGCCCAGCGCGAGACGCTCGAGCTCTACCGGCGGGAGGGCGTCAACCCGCTGGGCGGCTGCCTGCCGATGGTGATCCAGGTCCCGATCTTCTACGCGCTCTATATCGCCCTGTCGGTGTCGGTCGAGCTGCAGAACGCCGGGTTCATCTGCTTCGGCCGGGCCCCGGCGTGGGTTCCGTTCGTCGGCGGGACTGACCTCTGGATCTGCGACCTTGCCGCCCTCGACCCCCTCTACGTCCTGCCGATTCTCATGGGCGTGACGATGTTCGTCCAGCAGAAGATGCAGCCGACCATGGGCGATCCTAACCAGGCGAAAATGATGCTGATTATGCCGTTCGTCTTCACCTTCATGTTCCTGAAGCTGCCCTCCGGCCTGGTCCTCTACTGGACAGTGTCCAACGCCCTTCAGATTCTCCAGCAGCGCCTGATGAACCGGAAGCCGGCTCGCGTCGCCGGGCGTGGAGCCAAGGATGTTGCCCGCGTATAGCCCGCCAACCCTCCTACCCTTCCCGGGCCCCGCACGCGGTCGGACAGAACCTCTGCCGAATTCGTGATGTATCTATCTGAAAATATGAATTATTTATTGACTACGGCCCAATCTCCGGAGGACGGCTCAGGGCCTGCTTCGGTCCGAGCCTGACCGGTGAGGCGAGGCGGGAGTAGACCGACTCCCCGAAACCTGGGCCGCAGAGCGGCTCTGGGTGACCTCGACATCCGGCTGGCGGCTGGGGCGCGTCCGATCCTCGAGCGCGAGCTCTCACCGACGGAGCAAGCCGCCTTCCTCACCTACATGGAGTTGCTCCTGACCTGGCAGCGGACCTACCGGCTCGTCGGCTCCTCCGATCGTCGGTGGATCATCGACGAACTGATCCTAGACTCACTCTTGTTTGTCCACTTTCTCCCCGCTCGAGTCGTGTCGGTGCTCGACCTCGGCTCTGGCGCCGGGATTCCCGGAATCCCGTTGAGCATCGTTCGGCCGACGGTCAGGTTCACGCTCCTCGAGGCTCGTCGTCGGCGAGCGTCGTTTCTCGGCGCCGCCATCCGCGCTCTCGAGCTTGAGAACACCGAGGTCATCCAACTCCGAGCCGAGGACGCGCTCGACCGGCGGCCGGAGCTGAAGGCGGGGTTCGAACTCGTCGTGAGCCGCTGCGCCGGGGAGCTTCAGAAGGTCGTCCGGCTTGCCACCCCCTTTCTCGCCGCTGGAGGTCGACTGGTCGTCTCGGGCCCCCCAGAGCCCCCAGAGGTCCACGTCCCCGGCCTGTGGATGACAGTCTGTCACCCTGGCAAGGACCAGCCACGGACCTTTTTTGTCCTTGATTCTCCAGAAGCTTGACCTCACCGGGAGGGGCAGAGGAATATGTTTCACGTGGAACGCGCTAAGGATGACGTTTCACGTGGAACACGCCGGCCAGGCCGGGTGATCACGGTCGTCAACCAGAAGGGCGGAGTCGGCAAGACGACCACAGCGGTCAACCTGGCCGCTGGTTTGGCATGCGCCGAACGATCAACCCTCCTCGTCGACCTGGATCCCCAGGGAAATGCGACGACGGGGCTCGGGGTACGGAAGGAGGGCCTCTACCCGACGATCTATTCAGTCCTCCTGCAGAGCGATTCGATCGATCGAGCCCTCCAGCCCACAGCGCTCCCGACGCTTTCCATCGTCCCGGCCGATATCGACCTGGTCGGGGCCGAGATCGAACTCGTCGGGATGGCCTCGCGGGAAAGGCGGCTCCGCGAGGCGATCGACCCCTGCCGAAAGAGCTTCGAATACCTGATCATCGATTGCCCGCCCTCGCTCGGGCTCCTCACGATCAACGCGCTCACCGCCTCGGACTCCGTACTCATACCGCTCCAGTGCGAGTTCTATGCGCTCGAGGGGCTGGCGCACCTCGTCAAGACGATCAGACTCGTCCGGGAGCGACTCAACCACGCCCTCGAGATCGAAGGGATCCTGCTGACGATGTTCGACGGCCGGACGAGCCTGGCCGGTCAGGTGAAGGACGAGGTCCACCGCTTCTTCGAGGGCCAGATCTTCGAGACGATCATTCCAAGGAACGTCCGGCTGACCGAGGCGCCGAGCCACGGCAAGCCGATCGTCCTCTACGACCTCCGATCAAGCGGCTCCTTGGCCTACCTGGAGTTGACACGGGAGGTGCTGAGCCATGAATAGGCGCGGGCTCGGTCGCGGCCTTGGCGCTCTGTTGTCGTCGACGCCGGCCGAGGGAGAGGCGCTCCTCGAGGTGCCGATCGACCTGATCGCTCCCAATCCGAACCAGCCAAGAAAATCATTTGATTCCAATGGGTTGTCAGAGCTGACCGCCTCGATCCGGAGCTCAGGCGTGATTCAGCCCGTGGTCGTCCGTCGCCAGGGCCAAGGCTACCAGCTCATCGCCGGCGAGCGACGATGGCGGGCTGCGAAGATAGCTGGGCTCGAGCGGATCCCCGCTCTCCTGCGGGAGGCGACCGACGGCGAGAGCTTGGAACTCGCCCTGATCGAGAACCTGCTCCGCGAGGACCTGAACCCGATAGACGAGGCCGAGGCTTACCAGAAGCTCTTGGCGGAGTTCGAATGGACGCAGGAGGAGCTGGCGCAGCGAGTCGGCCGCGACCGCAGCTCAATCGCCAACTGTCTCCGGCTCCTGAAGCTTCCCGAGCCGGTCCAGAAGGACCTGCGGGCGGGCCGGCTGACGATGGGTCACGCGCGCGCCCTGCTCTCCTTGACGTCCCCCGCCGATCAGCTGAAGCTCAGGGAAGAGATCCTCGCCCACTCGTGGTCGGTGCGGGCGACGGAGGAGGGTGTGCAGAAGCGCGCGGCCAGCCGCGCGCCCCGCCGCCGTTCGGCGGAGCTGGCCGCCCTGGAGGACGCGCTCCGGCAGAGCCTGATGACAAAAGTGCGCCTGGTCGGCAGCGACCGGCGGGGACGGATCGAGATCCTGTACGCGTCGACCGACGAACTGGATCGGCTGGTCGGGATGATCACGAAGAGACGGTGAGCGATGGCTCGGGAACGAATCGTCGTCGGGATGAGCGGCGGCGTGGATTCGTCGGTCGCGGCCGCGCTGCTGGTCGAGCAGGGCCACGACGTGGTCGGCGTCACGCTGCGCGTGTGGCCCTGGAAGGGGGACGAGGATCCGACCCGGCGCTTCGGGAGCTGCTGCTCGCCCGAGAGCGTCGACGACGCCCGTCAGGTGGCCCGCCGCCTCGGGATCCCCTACTATCTCCTCAACACCGAGCGTGAGTTCGACCGCGCGGTCATCGCGGGCTTCGTCGACGAGTATCGCGCGGGCCGGACGCCGGTGCCCTGCGTCCTCTGCAACCGCGACGTCAAGTTCGGCTCGCTGCTCCATCGCGCACGCGCCTGGGACGCGGTCGCCGTGGCGACGGGACACTACGCGCGGATCACGCACGATGGGCAGTCGGGCCGGCACCTGTTGTGGCGGAGCGCCGATCCCGCCAAGGATCAGTCAGACTTCCTCTGGCCGCTCACGCAGGACCAGCTCGCGGCCGCGCGGTTCCCGGTCGGTCACCTGACAAAGGCCGAGGTTCGCGGCGCGGCGCGGCGGCTCGGGCTCGTGACGGCCGACAAGCCGGAGAGCCAGGAGATCTGCTTCGTGCCGGACGACGATTATCGGGGCTTCCTGCGCCGGCGGGATCCGGCGATGTTCCTGCCCGGCGCCATCGTCGACGCCGAGACCGGAGCGACGATCGGGGAGCACCGAGGTCTGCCGAGTTACACGATCGGCCAGCGGAAGGGGCTCGGTCTCGCGACGAGCCGCCCACTCTACGTGGTCGACCTTGACCCGGCGCGGAACGCCGTCGTCGTCGGGACGGCGGGCGCGCTCGAGCAGGAACGACTCACCGCCGACCAGGCCAACTTCATCGCCTGCGATCCGCCGCAGGCGCCCCTGCGCGTCGCGGCCAAGATCCGCCACAACCACGCAGCCGCGCCCGCCACGATCCGGGCTCTCGAGTCCGGCCGCGTCGAGGTCGTCTTCGACCAGCCTCAGCGCGCGGTGACGCCCGGGCAGTCCGTGGTCTTCTACGACGGAGACTGCGTCATCGGCGGCGGCGTCATCCGGCGCGGCCGCCCGGGGTGAAGGGCCGCGGCGCTTGACAGTCGGCGCCGTTGCGTGATAGTTTTCACAAACCTACAGGTCTGACCTCCTGCGCAGGAGACCTCGGCATGCGTGAACGCGTTCGCGGGCGGTGGGGGCGCATCGCGCCCGCGGCGGTCATGCTGCTCTGGCCGCCCGCCGGCGCTTTCGCCGCGGAGGCCGCGGGCGAGGGCGGCGGTGGGATCATCAGCCTCGACCTGTCGCTGGTCGTCCAAGTGGTCAACTTCCTCGTTCTCCTGCTCATCCTCTGGAAGCTCCTCTACCGACCGCTCGTCGCGAAGATGGAGGAGCGGACGGCCGCCATCAAGAAGTCGCTCGACGAGGCCGAGCAGGCGCGCGCCTCGGCCCGGCGGGAGCTGGAGGAGAACATGGCGAAGTTGCGCCAGGCCTACGCCGAGGCGCAAACCATCCGGGAGGCGGCGCGGAAGGAGGCCGCCGACGAGCAGCGCAAGCTCATCGAGGCCGCGCGTGCGGAAGCCCAGCGCCTCGTGGAGGGCGCGCGGGCCCAGCTCGAAGCCGACGTCCGGCGGGCGCGCGACGAGCTGCGGCGCGAGGTGGGCGATCTGGCGACCGCCGTCGCCGAGAAGCTGATCCGGAAGAGCCTGCGGGACGAGGACCACCGGCGGATCGTCGCGGAGGCCGTGCGCTCGCTCGAAGGGCGCCCCTCGTGAGGGGCCGCGAGGCGACCGCCAAGCGCTACGCGAAGGCGCTCTTTTCGCTGGCCGAGGAGCAGGGTCGCACGGAGCCGGTTGGCCAGGAGCTCGGGGTCGTGGTCGAGGCGTTCGGGGCGAACCCGGGCCTCGGCGAGTTCCTGTCGCGGCCGTGGCACGCCGCCCCGGTGCGGCGGCAGCTCGTCGCCGCCGTCGCGGCCGAGCTCGCGGTCTCGACGCTGGTGCGGGACTTCGTCGCGCTGCTCGCCATGCGCGGGCGGACGGACCACCTGCGGGAGGTCGCGGCGGCCTACGCAGGGCTGGTCGACGCGGCCCTCGGCCGGGCGCGAGCGCGCGTCCGCACCGCGGTGCCGCTCACCCCCGCGGACCGCGCCGCGCTCGCGGCAGGTCTCGGGCGGGCGCTCGGGGACGGGCCGGTCGTGCTCGACGAGCGCGTGGACCAGAGCCTCCTGGGGGGGTTCGTCGCCCAGGTCGGCAGCATGGTCCTCGACGGCAGTCTGGATGGTCAGCTCGCGCGGATTCGCGAGCGTCTGGCAACGGGGTAGGGGTCGACTCTCGAGGAAGAAAATGATCAAGGCGGCGGAGATCAGCGAAGTCATCAAGCGCCAGCTCGCGGGCTACGAGGCCGAGGTCGATCTGCAGGAGGTCGGCCGGGTGGTCGAGGTCGGCGACGGCATCGCACGTGTCTACGGTCTCGAGAAGGCCATGGCCGGCGAGCTGCTGGACTTCCCCGGTGGCGTCGTCGGCATGGTCCTGAATCTCGAGGAGGACAACGTCGGCGTGGTGCTCCTGGGCGACGACACGCTCATCAAGGAGGGCGACGCCGTCAAGCGGACCAATCGGATCGCCCAGGTTCCCGTGGGCGACGCGCTGGTGGGGCGGGTGGTCAACGCGCTCGGGGTGCCGATCGACGGTAAGGGCCCGATCCAAGCCCGCGAGTCCCGTCCCATCGAGCGCTACGCGCCGGGCGTCGTCGACCGCCGGTCGGTCAAGGAGCCGCTCCAGACGGGGCTGAAGGCGATCGACGCGATGATTCCGATCGGCCGCGGCCAGCGCGAGCTGATCATCGGTGACCGGGGTACCGGGAAGACCGCCATCGGTGTCGACACGATCATCAACCAGAAGGGGCAGGGGGTCTTCTGCTTCTACGTCGCGATCGGCCAGAAGCGGTCGACGGTGGCCCAGGTCGTCAAGGTCCTCGAGGACGCGGGGGCCATGGCGTACTCGACCGTGGTCGTCGCCTCCGCGTCGGAAGCCGCACCGCTCCAGTACATCGCGCCCTACGCCGGCTGCACGATGGGGGAGTTCTTCCGGGACAGCGGCCGCCACGCCCTCTGCATTTATGACGACCTGTCCAAGCACGCGACCGCGTACCGGCAGCTCTCGCTCCTGCTCCGCCGCCCGCCGGGGCGGGAGGCGTATCCCGGCGACGTCTTCTACCTGCACTCGCGGCTGCTCGAGCGGGCGGCCAAGCTCAACGACCAGCTGGGCGGCGGCTCGCTCACCGCGCTGCCGATCATCGAGACCCAGCTGGGCGACGTCTCGGCCTACATCCCGACCAACGTCATCTCGATCACCGACGGCCAGATCTACCTCGAGGCGGACCTCTTCTACGGCGGCATCCGGCCCGCGGTCAACGTCGGGCTCTCGGTGTCGCGCGTCGGCGGCGCGGCCCAGGTCCGCGCGATGCGGCAGGTCGCGGGCAAGCTGCGTCTCGACCTCGCCCAGTATCGCGAGCTCGCGGCGTTCGCCCAGTTCGGCTCCGACCTGGACCGGGCGACCCAGCAACAGCTCGCGCGTGGCCAGCGGATGGTCGAAGTGCTGAAGCAGGGCCAGTACGCCCCGCTCGCCGTCGAAAAACAGGTGGTGGTCATCTTCGCCGGCACCCAGGGGCTCCTCGACGACCTCCCTGCGGACAGCGTCCGGGCGTTCGAGGAATTCCTCTACCCGTGGCTCGAGCGGCGGCAGCCGAAGGTTCTCGCCGAGATCCGCGAGAAGAAGGAGCTCGCGGACGCGTTCCGGGAGACGCTGACCAAGGCGATCACCGACGCGAAAACGGAGTTCGCCGCGGCCAAGGGCATCAAGGCGGCCTAGCGATCGATGGCGACCCCCCGGGACATCCAGCGACGCATCCGCTCCGTCCAGTCGACCCAGAAGATCACGCGCGCGATGAAGCTCGTGGCGGCGGCGAAGCTTCGCCGGGCGCAAGAGCGGGTCCTGGCGGCGCGGCCGTACGCGAGCAAGATGACCGAGCTCCTCGGCCACCTCCCGGCGAGCGCGGGTCCGGAGACGCACCCGCTGCTCGCGCGGCGGGAGGGGCCGCGCCGGCTGATCGTCGTGATCGCGGCCGACAAGGGCCTCGCGGGGGCCTTCAACTCGAATATCATCCGACGCTCCCTCGAGTTCATCCGTGAGTCGCGCGCGCCCGACGTCACGCTGGTCCTGGTGGGTCGGAAGGCGCGCGATTTCTACCACCGCCGGCCGTGGACGATCACGAGGGAGATGGTCGGCTTCTGGGAACGGCTCGCGTATTCGCACGCCTGCGAGCTGGCCGACCTGCTCATGGCGCGGTATCTCGCCGGCGAGGTCGACGAGGTGTACCTGATCTATAACGAATTCCGCTCGGTCGCCGTGCAGCGTCCGGTCCGGCAGCAGCTCCTCCCGATCGCCCCGGGCAGCGAGGGCGCACCGCCGGGCGGCCCGGGCGCGGTCATCGACTACCTGTACGAGCCGGGCCCGGACGCGATTCTGGGCGAGCTCCTCCCGCGTCACGTCCGGACCCAGGTCTTCCGCGCGCTCATGGAGTCGCTGGCGGGCGAGTACGGGGCGCGGATGACCGCGATGGAAGCGGCGACCAAGAACGCGAAGGAGATGATCGAGATCCTGACCATTCAGTTCAACAAGGCACGGCAGGAGAAGATCACCAAGGAGCTCCTCGACATCGTCGGGGGCGCCGAAGCTCTCACGCAGGGAGCGGAGGCCTGAGAGGGGGAGCATGAACCGGGGCAAGATCGTTCAGGTCATCGGTCCGGTCGTCGACGTCGAATTCGAGCCCGGGCACCTGCCGGCGATCTACAACGCGCTCGACGTGACGGGGGTCGAGAACAAGGACATCTTCTCCTATTCCAAGCGCCTGGTCCTCGAGGTGGCGCTGCACCTCGGCGAGAGCCGCGTGCGGACGGTGGCCATGGCGGCGACGGACGGCTTGGTGCGCGGCATGCCGGTGACCGACACCGGCGGCCCGATCTCGATCCCGGTCGGCAAGGAGACGCTCGGGCGGATCCTCAACATCATCGGCGAGCCCGTCGACAAGGGGCCGGCGATCGAGGCGCGGAAGTACTACCCGATCCACCGACCCGCGCCGCCGTTTCTCGAGCAGTCCACCAAGGTCGAGATGTTCGAGACGGGAGTCAAGGTGGTCGACCTCCTCGAGCCCTACACCAAGGGCGGCAAGACCGGTCTCTTCGGCGGCGCGGGCGTCGGCAAGACCGTCATCATCCTGGAGCTGATCAACAATATCGCCAAGCAGCACGGTGGCATCTCGGTCTTCGCCGGGGTCGGCGAGCGCACCCGGGAGGGCAACGACCTCTACCACGAGATGAAGGAGTCCGGGGTCATCGACAAGACCGCGCTGATCTTCGGCCAGATGACCGAGCCTCCCGGCTCGCGCCTGCGCGTGGGGCTGACGGGGCTGACCGCGGCCGAATACTTCCGCGACGAGGAAGGCCAGGACGTTCTGCTCTTCATCGACAACATCTTCCGGTTCACGCAGGCCGGCTCCGAGGTCTCGGCGCTGCTCGGGCGAATGCCGTCGGCCGTGGGTTACCAGCCCACGCTCGGCACCGAGATGGGCCAGCTCCAGGAGCGCATCACGTCGACCGTCAAGGGGTCGATCACCTCCGTGCAGGCGATCTACGTGCCGGCCGACGACCTCACCGATCCCGCGCCGGCCACGGCGTTCGCGCACCTCGACGCGACGACCGTCCTCTCGCGCCAGATCGCCGAGCTCGGTATCTATCCGGCCGTCGATCCGCTGGCCTCGACGTCACGCATCCTCGACCCGAATATCCTGGGTGCCGAGCACTACGGGACGGCCCGCGCCGTGCAGTCGATCCTGCAGCGGTACAAGGACCTGCAGGACATCATCGCGATCCTCGGCATGGAGGAGCTCAGCGACGAGGACAAGCTGACCGTCGCGCGAGCGCGGAAGATCCAGCGCTTCTTGTCGCAGCCGTTCTTCGTCGCCGAGGCGTTTACGGGTCAGCCGGGCCGCTATGTGAAGCTCGCCGACACGATCCGGAGCTTCCGCGAGGTCGTCGAAGGCAAGCACGACGAGCTGCCCGAGCAGGCGTTCTACATGGTCGGCGCGATCGACGAGGTGATCGAGAAGGCCAAGAAGCTGCGCGAGCTCGGCTAGCCCGATGGCGCTCGCGCTGGAGCTGGCCACGCCGACGCGCCTCGTCGTGTCGGCCGAAGCCGACGAGGTCGTGGTGCCCGGGGTCGAAGGCTACTTCGGCGTCCTGCCGGGCCACGCCGCGTTCCTGACCACGCTCGGCACCGGCGAGCTCACCTACACCGAGCGGGGGCACCAGCGGCCCTTGGCCGTGAGCGGCGGGTTCGCCGAGGTGCGCGACGACAAGGTGATCATCCTCGCCGACACGGCCGAGCGCCCGGAGGAGATCGATCGGGCCCGCGCCGAGCGGGCCCGCCAGCGCGCCGAGCAGCGCCTCGCCGGTCGCGCCCAGGGGGACATCGACTTCGCCCGCGCCGCCGCCGCGCTCGCACGGGCGGTGGTGCGGCTCCAGGTCGCCTCGCGGGCCGGCGGCTAGCGACCGCGGTCTCTCGACCCGATTGCCCAATTTTCTGGGCAGGACCGCACGGGAATCGTTGCAGTCAGGCCACGGGCCGTGCGGTATCTTCCCGTGAAATCGATGCGCACGGCTGGCACGGAGATTGCCACACGGAGTGGCGATGCTCCAGCGTCTCGTCATCGCCGCGCTGCTCTATGTTTGCCCCCCGCGGTACGACGGCGTCGCCGCAGGCGGGCGCGGCTCGAGCGATGGGGCGCGCCGACTGGAGCGCGTGAGCCAGTGCCTCACCACCCCCCACCTGTTCGAACCGGTCTTCCCCGGACGGGACGGTTGGCCTCCCCCCTAGCGCGCTTCGCAGATCTCGCCGCCAAGTACCGGCGTCTCCAGGCGTCGTACCAGCGGTCGCTGTTCGACGCGCGCGAGGTCCGCCACCTCTACACGCGCCTACAGCGCGCGAGCCTCTTGGGGCTCGAAGGGCTGGCCGACGCCCTCGAGTCGCGGGACCGGTACACGCGTGGGCATTCCGGACGCGTCGGCGCCTGGGCGCGCCAGACGGCGCTGGCGCTCGGGTGGAGCGTGGATCATGCGGACCTCGTCGGTCAGGCGGGCCGACTCCACGACATCGGCAAGATCGGCGTGCCGGAGGTCCTGCTCCGGAAGACGGAGGCACTGTCGGCCGACGAGTGGCAGACCAGGCGTGGCCATCCGGAGATTGGCGCCCGAATCGTCGCGCCCTTCGACTTCTTCGCGGAGGGGGCCGAGATCATTCGGCATCATCACGAGCGCTGGGACGGGAGCGGGTACCCCGACGGGCTCACCGGGAGTCGGATTCCCGTCGGCGCGCGCATCGTCGCGGTCGCCGACGTCTTCGACGCGCTGACCTCCGACCGTTCCTATCGAGTCGCCCTGCCGGTCGAGGCGGCGGTGAAGGAGCTTCAACGCGAGGCCGGCCGCACACTGGATCCGCGGCTTGTCGAAGTGTTCGTTGCCGCTCGGCCGTCCGCGTGACGTGCCGGTGGCGCTCGCCGGCGTCGCCGCGGCTGACCCGGGACCGCTCCTCGCCGCGGCGCTCGGGACCCTCGCCGTCGCATCCCCAGTGCGCGGCGCCGTTTCCGGCGCCGTTCCTTGACACGTTGCGTCGGCCGCGTATAGTCTGAACGGCGTATGCCTCGACGTGACGAGATCGCGGAACGCGTCGCCGGCGCCGTGCTCAAGCGGCTCGTCCAGAAGAAGCAGGTCGAGGTCAAGGACGAGCCGGCCGCGCGTGCGGCCGTGCGCCGGGTCATCCTGGAGAACCTGCAGGCCGAGGAACGGCTGGACGCCGACGCCCGCAAGCTCCTCCTCGACCACGCCAAGGAAATCCGGGAATCGTCCGCAGATTACCGCCAGCTCCTCGGCAAGGTCCGCGAGAAGCTCGCGCGCGACCGAGGGTTCATCCTCTGATGCGGATGAGCCGCGAACGGATCTTCTACCTAGCGGACATGATCGTCAAGGAGCTCGGCGGGTCGGACGCCGTGACGGTCAAGGCTCCCGACGAGCTTCGGACCGAGGTCATGCGGGCGCTCTCCGACGAGGCCAAGCTCGAGGAAACGATCGACACCGAGGTGCGCCGCACGCTCTCCTCATACGCGCGCCCGGTACCGGAAGGCAGTCGCGAGTGGGAAGTGATGTACCAGAAAACGCGCGAGGAAGTTCTGCGTCGCCGGTTCCGCCTGTGAAGCGGCTGGTCGTGGCGATCACGGGCGCGACCGGCGTGATCTACGGCATCCGGTTGCTCGAGCGGCTGCGCGGGCTGCCGGGGGTCGAAACCCACCTGGTCGTGTCGGCTCCCGGCAAGCGGACGATCCTCGAGGAGACGGACTACGCGCTCCGGGACGTGGAAGCGCTCGCGCATCATGTCCACGACAACCGGGACATCGGCGCCGCGCTCGCCTCGGGGACCTTTCGCACGGCCGGGATGGTGATCGCGCCGTGCAGCATCAAGACCGCCTCGGCCGTGGCCTACTGTCGCTCCGACAGCCTGATCGCGCGCGCGGCCGACGTCACGCTGAAGGAGGGCCGGCCCCTCGTCATGCTGGTCCGGGAGACGCCGCTCCACGCGGGACACCTTCGCTGCCTGCTCGCGCTCGTCGAGATGGGCGCCGTCCTGCTGCCGCCGATGCCGGCCTTCTACCACCGTCCCAAGGACCTCGAGGACGTCATCGCCCACACGCTCACGCGCGCGCTCGACCGGCTCGGCCTGCCGCTGCCGGGCGCGCCCGAGTGGCAGGGGACCCAGCCGCGGCCGGGGAGCGGAACGGTCGATGCTTGACCTGTCGGTCGTCATCCCGGTCTACAACGAGGAGGAGAACCTGCCTCTCCTGTGGCCCGAGCTCCGGAGCGTGCTCGAGCCGCTCGGGCTCCAGTTCGAGGTGGTCTTCATCGACGACGGCAGCCGCGATCGGAGCGCCGAGATCGTCCGCGGCTTTCGGGACGCCGACCCCCGGGTACGGCTGATCCGCCTCAAGGTCAACTCCGGCGAGACCGCGGCCACCGACGCGGGCTTCAAGAGCGCCCGCGGCCGGTGGCTCGTCACGATGGACGCGGACCTGCAGAACGACCCCCACGATCTGCCGATGCTGCTCGCCCACCTCGACCAGTGGGACGGCGTGATCGGGTGGCGGGTCAAGCGGGACGACCCGTTCCTCCGGCGCGCCTCGTCGCGGATCGCCAACGCCATCCGGAACTGGGTGAGCGACGAGAGTGTCCAGGACAGCGGCTGCACGTACCGGGCGTTTCGGCGCGAATGCCTGCGGAGCCTGGTGCTCTATCGGGGCTTTCACCGCTTCCTCCCGACGCTGCTCCGGATGCGCGGGTACCGAGTCCTCGAGGTCCCCGTCAACCACCGTCCCCGACGGTTCGGCCAGTCGAAGTACGGCATCGGCAACCGCGCGGTCGCGGCGTTCAAGGATCTCCTCGTGATCCGGTGGATGAAGGACCGGGTCCTCCGCTACGACATCGCCGAAGACCTCGGTGGCGATCCGACGCGGGAATAGGCGGCCGTGCGCGTCCTGCTGATCGGCCTCGGCCGCTGGGGGGAAAAGCACCTCCGCGTCCTTCGTGATCTGGGGGCCGACGTCTGGGTGGCAGACGTCTCGCGCGAGCGGCTGGGCTGGGCGGTGAGGCAGGGGGTGGCGCCGGCGCGCGCCGTCTCCGACTACCGCGCGGCCCTCGCTCAGGTGGACGCCGTCGACATCGTCACCCCCGCCGACAGCCACCTGACGCTGGCGATCGAGTGTCTGGAGGCGGGCCGGGACTGCTTCATCGAGAAGCCCGTGACCCGCACCGTAGGCGAGGGGCGGGCGCTCGTGGAGCGGGCGCGGGCCGCGCAGCGCCTGGTTCAGGTCGGTCACATCTTCCGGTTCCATCCCGTGACCGAGTGCCTCCGCTCGGCCCTCGCGAGCGACCGGATCGGCGCCGTGCGGTATGCGACCGGCCGGTTCGCGGGGTTCAAGCGCCCGCGCACGGATGTGGGCGTCACCCAGACCGACGCGATCCACTACTTCGACCTGTTCGCGTTCCTGCTGGGCCGGGACGCGACGTCGGTCACCGCGCTCGTCCGCGACTACCTCGGCCGCGAGATGGACGACCTGTCGTTCACGACGGTGGAGTACGGCCAGACCCCCGTCGTGGTCGAGGCCGGATACTTCGTCCCGGGGACGCACCGCGAGTGCGTCATCGTCGGGGAGCGGGGCAGTCTCGTGGCGGACTTCGGCCAGTCCACCGTGACCGCGCACGCGGGAGAGCATCGCCGGCACGCTGACGGGTGGGAGGCGGTCGAGACCGGCGTCGACGAGCTGAAGGTCTCGGGGGACGAGCCACTGCGCCGCGAGCTCGCGGCCTTCCTTCACTGCGTGACCGCGAGGGTCCAGCCGCCCGTCGACGCCCAGGCCGGCGTGCGCGCGCTCGGGGTCGTCGAGGCCGCGGCCCGCTCGTCCCGCCTCGGCCGGCGAGTGAGCCTGGACGAGATCTGAACCGCCCGAGCGCATTGACTTTTCTGGCGGCCCCGCCGG
>WNFO01002363.1_pt1 | contig 19787 bp, 14 predicted proteins | sample 5400251 | NCBI WGS metagenome assembly WNFO01 (sample SAMN13153354, study PRJNA577476) | soil metagenome | isolation source: 100 cm saprolite under Madrone tree | place: USA:California | collected 2016-06-14
GTGCAGTCGTCAGACTGACCAGTTGCATGAGCAACTTCGTCTTCAAATGTCCCCGGACTGGCATGAACGTGCAGCATCGGCTGGCAGACGAGCCCGTGCCCGGCGATCAGCGTTGCTCTTACGAAACGGTGCTCTGCCAGGCCTGTGGCCGGCTTCATTTCATCAATCGATCGAGCCACAGGTTGCTCGGTGAAAAAGAGGAGTAGCCGGCGCCATGTGTCGGCCCGCGTCCACCCGCGCCTTCGGGCGATGCGAGGGAACTTCGGATTGCTAGTCGGCGCTGCGCAGCCGTCGCATCGTGAATTCGATGTCGCCATCGGGTAGTTCGCGCCAGCTTTCGACCCCGCTCATATAGGCGGCCTTGGGGTAGCGGGTGAGGAAGTCGCGCGCCCTGGTCCGCGCCTTGTCGCGAGGCAGGGTGAAGGTCTCGCGCAGATAGCCGTCGTCGAGCTTCTTCCGTCGGCCGGCCATCCGGTCGGCAAGATCGCGCGGGCGAAAGGCCATGTCGCAACTCCAGACAGGTATCGACCGGCTTAATATAGCGCTTGCGAGAGCCGATCCGAGTCCCGCCACACCGGCGGGCGGGCGAGAAATTGAGTCGCTTACCGGACATAAAATCGGTATAATTTCAGCATTGTCGGCAATAACTCTAGGGCGCCGGCGACTGAGAGCCCCAAAAGGGGGGACTCCCGCCTCGTTGCGAGCGAGTCCTATGGATCAGCCTTTCTACCTTCGCGAACAGGCCGAGCGTTGCCGCCGTCTGGCCCGCGATTGCACCGATCCAATGTTGCGCGACAGTCTTTATTCACGCTCGCCGAAGAATACACCGGGCGGGCCGGCGCCCAAGAATATCACGAAACGGCAGTTTGGCACGCAGGCTCAGGCGACGATGACCAGGACGCTGACTGACCGGCCAACAACGATTGGCGCCGCCATCAACCACGAGAGACAAGAGTATGCCCGATCGACGGACGAACCGACTTCTCTCGCTCTTGCCGGATGACGAATACGAGCGGCTGCGGCCGCATTTGTCGCATGTCATTTTCGATTACAGAAAAAGCCTCTATGAGGCTTCGCGTCCGATCGACCATGTGTATTTCCCGATCGACGGCGTGGCGTCCCTGGTGATCACGATAGCCAATGGTGCCAGCGCGGAGGTCGGCACCATCGGCAGCGAAGGATTAGTGGGATTGCCGATTTGTCTCGGGGACCGCAATGCACCTTCATCGGTTTATGTGCAGGTTCCCGGGACGGCTCTCACCATGGACGCCCGCCTCTTCCGCGGCGAACTCGACCGGAGCCCGGCATTGAACCTGATCATGCTCCGCTATGCCCATGCCTTCTTCAACCAGGTCGCGCAGTCGGCAGCCTGCGCCCACCTGCATAAGGTAGAGCAGCGCTGTTGCCGCTGGCTGTTGATGACCCGCGACCGGATGCCATCCGGCGACTTTTTGCTCACCCATGAATTCCTGGGGATGATGCTGGGCGTGCGGCGAACCACGGTCACCGATGTGATGGGCGCCCTGCAAAAAGCCGGGCTTATCCGCTATCGGCGGGGGCACGTCACGATTCTCGACCACGAGGCTTTGCGGCAACGAGCCTGCGAATGCTACGAGATCTCGAAACTGGAATTCGATCGGCTGCTTGGCGATACCGCCGTCGCGCCAAGGACCGATAAGAGGCATCGATTGATCAGCGAAGTCGGATAGAAAACATAAATCCGTCATCAGCTCAGTCCGTTTTCCGACAATAGATTTCAATCCGCGAAAACGGCCCCTGCTACCAGAAACCTTGCGGCGCAGTTGCCATTCAAGCGAGATAACGCGCCCCGGAAACCGACGCTATGACGGCTACCGGACCGACAGTGCCCGGTCATGTTCCTATACATGAGCCTTCCCGCGGATCGCCCTCTCGGAGCGTCCTTCACCCCTGCGGTAAATCGGCCCGACCGACCGGGCAGGATATCGCAGTGGCACCACCCGTCTCAAACGCCGGTCATCCCCTGGACAATAAGCTCCTCGCCTCGCTGCCGCGCGATCACTTCGATCGGCTGCTGCCGCACTTCACGTCCGTGCAACTGCCGCAGGGGCTGGTGATGTTCGAATCCGGCGACGAGGTCGATCAGGTTTACTTCCCGCATTACGGCATGCTGTCGCTGCTCGCCGTGCTGCGCGACGGCAAGGCGATCGAGACCGCGACCGTCGGCCGCGAAGGCGTGGTCGGCGCGATGGCGGGGCTCGGCCTGTACAAGTCGCTGGTTCGCGTCGTGGCGCAGATGCCGGTGGCCTGCAGCAAGATCGCCGCCACCCATTTCAGGACTGTCGCCACCGGCAGCGATCCCGTCCGCAATCTCTGCATCCGCTACAACGAGGTGCTGTTGTCGCAGGCGCGGGTGACGGCCGCCTGCAATGCGCTGCACTCGATCGAGGCGCGATTTTGCCGCTGGCTGCTGCAGAGCGCGGATCGGGCCGCAACCGACACGGTCACGCTGACACAGGAGTTCCTCGCCGAAATGCTCGGCGTGCGGCGCACCTCGGTGACGGAAGTCGCGAGCAAGGTGCAAAACGCAGGCGCGATCACCTATTCGCGCGGCGTGATCAGGATCCTGGACCGGCCCGCGCTGCTGCGGATGTCATGCGAGTGCTATGAAACGCTGCTGGACCAATCGGCGGTACTGGGCTGATTTTTCCGCGCAAGCCCCGCTGCTTGAGCTGACAAACATCAGCAGCAGGAAATAAGGCTCCCTGCCCTCGTCCGAAAGCCGCGGACGCCCGCCAGCCTCGCCGGCGTTCGCATCCTCGTTCAACCATTTCGTCTTAATTCGCGGTGCTGCCGGTTTTGGTCCGCGGCTTTGCAGGGGCTGATGCCTTGGGCGTATCCACGCTACGCACATTGCCCCAGGGATCCGAAGAGGCCTTGGCGTCCGGTATTTTCTTCAGCGATTCCTTGTAGGCCTTTTGCTGGGCCTCCTCCCGCTCCTTTTCCTCAGGACTTTTCGATTGAAACTCCGGCATCAAATTGATGTTGGGAGTCTGTGCGTAAGCCGGCGCTGTCAGCAACGCCACCAGCGCGGCTATGCGAAAAACTTTCATGGAACGCTCCCTGCATCTTCCCATCGATATACCACCGCGCCGACCTCGACGCCAAGCGTAGCAGCTTGCGCGCCAAAGATGGCCCGACTTGCAGGACTTCGGCGCAGGACTTCGGCGATTGCGTCGAATCGTCTAGATCGGACCGCATCTGGTGCAGCCGTTGAGGGCAAGATCCACGGCGATCACGCTGAAAATCAGCGCCAATCGCGTCAACATGGTCGACCTGCTCCCCGCCCCCTATTATTCGGCCTCGAGTTTGGCATTTTCAAGCTACGCGGGGCGCCGTCCATTGCCATCAAATGCGCCCTGGATGAGCCACCCGCACCCATGTGAGCGCCCGCAGGTTCCGCAATCAGTATCCGCCCCTCGATCGGCCTTGATAGCCGCCTCCGCCCCGTCCGAACCCTCCCAAGCCTATTCCGATGCCAATCGAGGGTACTGGCGATGGCGATGGTTCGTAATAGTCGGGCGGCGGCGGGCGACGGTAGACCACGACATCGTCTTCCGGCTGACGCGGACGCCGCGGCGGTTGCGCGCTGGCGCGCTTGGGCGGATCGGGATCGGCGCGCTTCTTGGGCGGCAGATCGACTTTCTTCAGCGGCAGGGGTGGCGCGCCACAGGGGCATGTCGGAGCGGCAAGCGAGGCGTTGGTCGGCAGAGCAGTTCCGGCCGGTGCGGACGCGGCTGACGCGTTCGGCGCGCCGCCGATGGCGGCCAGGCTGGCTGCGATGTTGGGGCGATTGCGCAGGCGGTCTTCCAGCTTGCGCGCTGTCGCGGTGAGATCGCTATCGGGGTACTGGAGAAGGAATGAGCGATATCCCGCCGCCGTGTTGATAATCACCGCATTGTTCCACGCCACCATCCGGCGATGACGATCGAGCCATTCACGGGCCTGCGGGCCGAACGGCGGTTGCGCGAACAAACCGACAAACGCCTCATAGGCCTCGTCGGTGCCATCAGCGACGATCATTTCATTGGCGATCTCGACCCGCTTGCCCTGCAATTCACGACGCCATTGATCGACGGTGCGCTTGGCCTCAACTTGCTTCGGGGCCACCGCGCCGGATCCGGGAAAGAATCTGAAATCGTCGGTTAGCGAGGAACTATCCCAGGGCGTCTGGCGTCCCTCGGTCGCCTTGTTGACCGAAACCCGGACGCGCTTGAAGGTATCTTCGATCGAAAGCCCGGGCTCTTTGGCTGCCGAAAGCAGCGCTGTCGTATAGGGACTGTCGGCGCCGCTGCCGTCCTCGGCTTCGGCACCAGGTGACGTCGAAAACGACATGAACGTGCCGGGAGCGCCGGTCTTCGCATCGACGATCGCCAGCCCGTGGCCTGCGCTGCGGTTGATCGCGGGGAATGGGTTGAATCGCCTGCAACGGAATGTCGGTTTCCCGCTTCGGATCGACGTCCACGGGTACGAGAAAATTCTCGCCATCGATCTGGAGGCCATGGCCCGCATAGAAGACGAGTGCGACGGTATCGGGGCCTTTCGCCGCCACTTTTGCCGCGAAGTCGCCGACCTTCTCACGCATCTCGTTCTGCGAGAGATCGGCAGCATCCATCACTTCGAACCCGGCATTGCCGAGCAATTGGGACATCGCCCTGGCGTCGTTTGCCGGATTGGGAAGCGGAACTACGGCACGGTAATTGGACTGGCCGATGACGAGCGCAACACGACTCTCGGCAAATGCCGCGTGCGAGCCCAATAATATTCCCGCTGCCATCAGCGTATGGTGAAGGAAGGGACGATACATGCTGACACCTCCAGGGTAACAGGTTGGTCAGTCGTTATCGTCCGCAGGTTCAAGTCCAGATTCAGAAACCTACCTATTTCGGTTTCCTGGCAGGCTCTGCAGGACGCATGCTGCCCCACGGATCGTACTTTTCCTTGGAATCCGGGATTCTTTCGAGCGCGGCCTTGTAGGCCTTCTCATCGATTTTCTTTTCCGGCCGCTCGGTCTTTTTTTCGTCGCCTTGATGACGCTTGGCGTTCATCTGGGCGTGCGCTGGCATTGCGATCAACGCCAGCGTGACCGCCGCGACCGTGAGGGTCTTCGCCACCTCTGCCTCCCCTGCCATTCTGCCGGCAAACCTACCGCGACCCGATCATGACAAACAAGGGAACGTCGTGGCGGCACACGATAGCGTGCTCGCCGCCCGCTTCAGCAATTGTTGATGGCCAAGGGGCGTCAATTGACCGCACCGCGCCCAATCCTGGCCACGACGTAGGATAATGTCGGCGAATGCGGTGGCGAATTGTTTATGCGGCGTCGATGGCGGGCGCGGCGCTCGCGCAGGCGGGCTGCGGCATCGCCGACAGCCGCTCGCCGGTGCCGGAATTCATGCGCGCCAGAGCCACTGAGCCGATGCCGCCCGAACCGCCGCCCGATGTCAGCCGACTGGTTCGCGAACAACTGGATTCAGTATTCATCGCCGCCTCGTACCCGCGCCAAGTGCAGGTCTCGCCGCCGTTGCACGAGCCGCAAGGCTCGGGCTGGACCGCTTGCGTCAGGGCCGAACTTACTTCCGCCACGGGCCAACCGCTGGGGACCCAGACCTATCGCATCACCATCAGCGGCGGCGCCATCATCGACCGGCGCCGCGCCGAGGCCGAAGACAACTGCGCATCCGAGACCTACCAGCCGATCTGACGGCTCGGCGCCGTTCCCGGCCGAATGGCTCAAGCCGGCGGCTGAACGCGTCAAACAGTTCAGGATTGGCGATGCCACCGCCACCGCGATGCCGACATTGACGCGCCCGAGCGCGGCCGTCACGACATCGGACCGGCTTCCATAACTTCTCCCCGTGCAATTCAGCGAGGGCTAACATCTGGTATAAATGTCCGTGGAGCTTGACCTCGGTCGACCGCGATTGAACAAAATCCGGGCGAAAATGACAAAATCGAAGGGGGTACGGTTGAGGGCCGTTCTGGACTCCAGGTTTGGTGCGGCCGATTACCCTGTGCCCATGAGGGATCGAGTTTAAATGGATGTCGGGACATGGCTAAGCGGTCTGGGCTTGGGTCAATACGAAGCCGTCTTTCGTGAAAGCGAAATTGACGCCGACGTTCTGACAGAGCTGACCGACCAACACCTCAAAGACCTGGGTATTGCACTCGGGCACCGGCTGAAGCTGCTGCGCGCGATCCGGCAGCTTGGCGGCGAAGCAGCGGTCAAGGCGTCGGAACAGCCGAAGCCGCAAGACGCGGCCGATCGGCGTCAACTGACCGTGATGTTCTGCGATCTCGTCGATTCGACCGCATTGACGGCGCAACTCGATCCGGAAGACATGGGCGACCTGCTCCGGGCATTTCAGCGTGCCGTCGCGGCCGCGGTAACCCGCTTCGACGGCCACGTCGCCAAGTGGACGGGGGACGGCGCGAGCGTCTATTTCGGCTATCCCCGCGCCCATGAGGATGACGCCGAACGTGCGACGCGCGCGAGCATTGCGCTGATAGAAGCCGTGGGAAGACTTCGGCGCGAGCACAGCGTCGATCTTGAGGTGCGGATCGGTATTTCAACCGGCCTGGTCGTGGTGGGCGAATTGATCGGCGAAGGCGAGGCGCTCGAGCGCGGCGTCGTCGGGGACACACCGAATCTCGCCTCGCGGCTGCAGGCTCTGGCCCAGCCTGACACCGTCGTGGTCTCTGAATCGACGCGAAGGTTGCTAGGCAGGACATTTGAATTGAAGGCGCTTGGGCCGCTGGAACTCAAGGGCTTCAAGGCTCCGGTTCCCGCCTGGGTGATCGTGGGCGAGCGCGAGAACGTGAGCCGGTTCGATGCGTCGCGCTCGGAGGCCATGACGCCGTTTGTTGGCCGCGAGCAAGAGGTCGCACTTCTCGTCAACCGGTGGCGCCGCGCCGCCAAGGGCGAAGGTCAGGTCGCGCTGTTGTCGGGAGAGGCAGGCATCGGCAAGTCGCGCATTCTGGCGGCGCTGCGCGAACGCATCGGCGACGAACGGCATCTTACGTTCCGCTATCAATGCTCGCCGCATCACGTCAACGACGCGTTCTATCCTGTCATAGGTCAAATCTGGCATGGTGCGGGTTTTGTCAGCGGCGAGCCGGCCGCTTCGCGGCTGGACAAATTGGAGATGATGATCTCCCACACGGGTCTCGAAAGCGGCGAGATCGCGCCTTATCTGGCGTCGTTGCTGGCGATCCCGACCGACGGGCGGTATCCGGCGCTCGAAATGGCTCCAAGCGAACAAAAGGAGCGGACCATTGCCGCGATGATCGCGCTGGTGGTCGGATTCGCGAAAACCGCGCCGCTGCTGATGCTGGTTGAAGACGCGCATTGGATCGATCCCACATCGCTCGATCTGCTCGGCCGGATCGTCGACAGAGTGCAGCACCTGGCCGTGCTGTATGTGGTGACATCCCGAACGGAATTCACCGCGCCATGGGTCGGGCGTCCGCATGTCACCGCCCTCTCGCTCAACCGTTTCGAGCGAAGTCAGGCGGTTACGATGATCGATCGCATCATGTCGAGCAAGGCGCTGCCGGCCGAAGTGCTCGATCAGATCATTGCCAAGACCGACGGCGTACCGCTGTTCGTGGAAGAGCTGACCAAGAGCGTGCTCGAATCCGGCCTGTTGCGCGAGGAAAACGGCGCCTATGTCCTTGCCTCCGCGCTGACGCCGCTGGCCATCCCCTCGACCTTGCACGATTCCCTGACGGCACGGCTCGATCGCCTCTCACCCATCAAGGAGATCGCTCAGATCGGGTCGGCGATCGGGCGCGAGTTCTCCTATGATCTGTTGGAAGCGGTAGCGCCGATCACCGGACAGGCATTGCTGGACGCCCTGCGCCAGCTCATGGAATCCGAACTGATTTATGGCCGCGGCGCGCCGCCCAAGGCGACCTACATTTTCAAGCACGCGCTGGTGCAGGACACCGCATATGTTTCGCTGTTGCGCGGCCGGCGTCAGCGCATTCATGCGGATATAGCGCAGGCGCTGAAGCAGCGCACCGGCGACGAGGAATGTCCGCCCGCCATCATCGCGCATCATTTCACCGAGGCCGGCCTGGCTGAACAGGCGGCGCCGTACTGGCTCGCGGCCGCAGAGCTGGCGCTCTCGCAGTCGGCCCCGGCGGAAGCGGAGGGTCATGCCAGCGTAGGCATCGCATTGATCCCGCGCGTCACCGAGAGCCCGGAACGCGACGCTCTCGAACTGGGACTTTTGGTCGCACGCGCCAATGCAATGATACCTTTGAAAAGCATTTCCGCGCCGGAAACATTCGAAGCCCTTGCCGCGGCGAAGCGGCTGCTCGACAGAGGCGTCGGCACGGATTTGCAGCGCGTGTCCATTCTGTACGGGCTTTGCTCAGCCAGCACCCTCTCGTCACGATTGAAGCAAGCGCTCGATTTTGCCCACCAGATCATCGAAGTCGCGGAGCGCCTGGATGACCCGACCTACCGGGTCGTCGGATACCGTCAGCTCGGGACGCTTCAGTTTTATGCCGGACAGAACCGCGAAGCGCTGCGGAGCCTGCAAAAGGGTTACACATACCGCGACCCACGCCGGCAACGGGCGCTCAGCTATCGGTTCAGCTGGGATCAAGGCCTCGCTATCCTTTCCTTCGAAGTATTGGTGCGGCTGTCGCTCGGCCTTCTCGACAGCGCCGCGCAAGTCAGCGAACAGGTGCGAATTGAACTGCTGAGCCACGGGCACGCCACGACGATCGCTTCGGCGACGTTTTGCACACGGACCTGGCCCGAGCTCGTGCTGGACGATCTTGAAGGGCTGGAGCGGGATAGCGCCGAACTCGCGGCCTATTGCGCCGAAAAAAAGGTGGAGCAGATTCGCCTGTTGGCCAGCCTCCACCAGGCCTACGCCCGCGCCGCGCGCGAACCTGTCGAGAGAAACATCGCGACCTTTCGCGCTACGCTCGGCGCGTTACGCAGATCAGGTGGAAATGCCGGAAGCTCCATCATCATATGCAATCTTGCCGAAGCGTTGTTGGCGGCGGGAGATCTCGAAGGGGCCGAGGCGGCTCTGCAGGACGCCTTCGCCTTCGTCGAGCAATCCGGGGAGCAATACTGGCTCGCCGGTTTACACCGCCTGAGCGGACACGTTGCGCTCAAACGGCGACAGCCGGATCGGTTGCGCGCGGAAGCCTGTTTCAGAAAAGCAATTGAGATCGCCCGTGGCCAGGAAGCGCGTTTGCTCGAACTGCGCACAGCTATCGACCTCGCCCGGTTGTGGCGTGACACCAGGTCGGACAATGATCCCCGCGCGCTGCTGGAGCCGATCCTGGCCGCGATCGAGGGCGGCGAGACGACGCACGACGTTCGCAATACTCGCGCCTTGCTGGCCGAGCTGAGGGTGAATGATTTCAATCATCCACATGGCAAGATAGCCTTGGCGCATTCGCGAGCATCTGCCGGATCGACGAAAGATTCACGGCTGAATTAAGGGCCGGTCGCAATTTGCGTTGCAAAAATGAACCTCTGATTGCAAAATAGCAGGACCCGTTCACGGTCAGGTCAGATCACCTTCTAAAAGGGGACCGGATCGACAGCGGACCGGCAATACAAAACGACAGCGTTTTATTTCTTCTCCGTGACGAATTTCTACCGAATTCGGAAAAATTCCTTTTCGTTTCAGGCCTGCGACGACGGCGGCCGCGTCATCAGGGCAATTTCAATGCGGGCCATGACTTCGGCAACGCTCAGCTTCATGAAGGATGAAGGAGGAGGAAAAACGTCAATCGCCGGCCTGAAGACATTTTAACTTAATCAATCAAGTGCATCACGGCGCGAACTACACCGCGCGATAATTTTACAGGAGAGCCCGATGTCGCCAACCACTGCTGGAAAGACCCCCCTCGACGCCCTGCGCTCGTTTGAAAGGACGACCGCTCAGGGCCTCGGCAGTTTGTGGGGTATGACGCTCGAACACCTGTCCGAAAAACAGGCCAAGGCCGCGGCGGCCTGGACGCCAGATCCGAAAGGCGGTGTGGCGCGAACCCCTGACGGCGTCGTGGTCACCAGCAAGGAACTGGTGATGCAGGTTCTGCTCAACAGCGACGGCAACTACACCATCGAGGGCTATCAGGATCGCATGAATCAAAGCATCGGCCTGATTTATCTCGGCATGGATTGGGGGCCCGAATACGTCAAGCAATCCACCAAATCCAACGAAGCCATCGGACGCGTCACCAGAAAAGAGGCATTCGACTTTGCCCTGAAGGAGACGCGCGCGGCGCTGGCGGCCTTGCAAGATCCCGGCGCCTTCAACATCGTCGAGGTTTCGGACACCGTCTTTGCGGGTATCTGCAATCACTGGTTCGATATCCCCGATGGCGAATTTGTAAAGGCCGGCGGGTTTCAGATGTCGAACCTCGTGGGGCCGGCGCGCTGCCCGGGCGATTACACCCCGCCTTCCGGCTACATCGTTCATCCCGACCCGGACCTGTTGCTGACCCACATCGGGCAGCGAACCGGCCAGATCCTCCGGGAAGCGGTCGGCAAGCTCGTGGCTTCAATGCGCAAATCGGGAAAATCTCCCGTCGGCTCCATCACCAAGGCTCTGTTCGAGGAATTTCCGAACCCTGAGGATAACGACCTGCTGGCGCGAACCATAGTCGGGGTGATGATGGGCGCGCTGCCGACCATCAACGGCAACCTGATCACCATCGTCAAGACCTGGCAGAAAACCGCGACGCTCTACGTCCTGCAAGCCAAACTGAAAAAGAGCGCGCAGAGCGACGAGTTCGCGCGCGCCCATGAGGTGGTCGAGCAGCCGATGCAAGAGACGATGCAGATGACGCCGACGCCGGACTCGCTGTGGCGCCTGGCGGCTAAAGACCACACGCTCGGGACCAAAGACCCGGTGCAGGTCCGTGCCGGTGACAAGATCTATCTCAGCGTCGTGAAGGCGACCCAGGAAGACCTCCGCGCCGGCATCACCGATGTCTGCCCGCTGTTCGGCGGCAACCGAAGCGTGTCACCTCATCCGACCCACGCCTGCCCGGGATTCGAAATGGGGTTCGGCATCTTGCTCGGCATCGTCTACGGGGTTGTGGAGTGGCATCCCTAGCGAGGCTTCGCCTCAGACCGACGAGGCGTGTGGATTTTGTGGCTCCGATCGCCGGTGCGGCGCTGATGAGCCCGATGACGCGAAGCTTTGTGGCGGGCGCGCGGTTCGCGAGCTACGGCTTGGCAAGCCATGCTGCGATCATCAACGGGAAAGACAGCCGCAAGGGCCGACGCGGCTCTGGCTTCCAACTAAAATATCGAAAACAACCCCATGCAAAGTAGCATGGCGGTCGCTGGCATGGATGCCTTGAGCTATCCCTGCGAAAACAATTTGACACGTCGGGCAAATCAGCGGCACTATTCCATCATCGCGCCATTTGCAAAACGCCCATGGGCCCTGCCCGACAACGGGCTCCTCAAGCGCGATTGCAGGCAAAAAATCCTTACCCACAATTCAGCAGAAAACGATTCATTTGGCATTTCTCCCTTGGGCCGCGGTTGCGCGGCACAGGGCAACGTCCCTGCTCCCCGGATGCGGTGGTCGCCGACGTCCCGCTCTAAAGGCAGCGCGCTTGCGCTCTTTCGGGGCAGAGCTTGAAGGAGTTCGACAGCGAAAACAGCAGCCTGGCGCTGCGGCTAGAGTTGTCGGGTGCGCGGTAGCCAAGCGGCACGGCCACACCGATGTCAGCCCGCAGGTCGCCGCCCAGAAAGAACCGCACGCCGCCGCCGGCCGACGTGAGCGACAGACCGTCGGCGTAGCTGTAGCCGTCGTTCCAGGCCGCCCCGGCGTCGACGAAGCCGTAGAGTTGATAGCCGGTCAGGTACTGAAAACTCGTTTTCTGATCGAAACGCAGTTCGAGCGAACCGGCGACGCCGTTGTCGCCGCTGATCTCGGCGCTGCCATAGCCACGTCCGAAAGCCGCGCCGCCCAGGTAGAATTGCTGCGACGTGAAAAGCGGGCCGGACGCGATCTGGCCAGCCCCTGACATTTTCACCGACCAGGCGTCGGACAGCGTCTGGTAGCGTGTAAACCAGAAATCGATCACCGAGAAATTGCCCGATGCGCCGTCGCGCGACAGAAAGTCATCACCCTTGTGCGAGGCACCCAGGATATCGAGACCCTGACGCCACATCAGCGTGAAGTAATTGTTGCCGCCGAAATTGTCCTGCAGCCGGTAATCGGAGGTCAGGCTCACGGTGCGGATGTGGTCGTTGTAGAACGGGCCCAACACATCGCTCTCGGAGACGTTGCTGAAGCCAGCCGCTGCGGTGAGCGTCAGCGTCGAGTTCTGCGATTGCAGCGGAGCGACGCTGCCGTGGACCTCGTAAGACTCGGTCCTGGTGTTGTCGTTATACAGGCGCCTGAAGTCGCCCGGCCGAACCTCGCTGTACAGAGCGGACCCGCCGATCCGCATTCCGTCGGTGCCGACCGGAACATCGTAGGACAGCCGGCCGAACGCAAGCTCTCGCGGATCGCCGGGTGTGGTCGAAAGATTGAGCGCCAGCGTGTCGCCGGGCAGCAGATAGGAATTGAATGCGCCCGTTGCGTAGGTCTGCCAGGGGCCGACCGTTGATGAGCCTAGATTGTCGATCCCGAACCAGGTGTAGACGCGCCAGGTTTTCAAGTGGACGACGAGGCGGAAGCGACCTGTCGCGACGCCGATCTCCTCGAGCCCGGTGTCGACGATGCGCACTCCCGGCCGGCCGTTGATCAGCAACAGCTGCCGTTCCAGCGTCGCCAGCCGCGAGGGCTGCTCAGCCACGACCGGGTCGAGAACGGGCCGCACACCGAAACGCTCCACGTCTTCGCCTTTCAGCGCGACTTCCGTGATGCTGCCTTCGATCACCTGAAGACGGAGGTGGCCGTCCCTGATGTCCTGCGGTGGAACGATGGCGCGGCTCAGGTGAAAGCCAGCCGCGCGATAGAGGTCGCTGATGGCTGCAGCGATGGCGACAAGATCGGCCTGGGAGACTTTTTTCCCGAGATAAGGTTGATAGGCCGTTATGAGCTGATCGGCTGGTATCGTCAGGGCGCCGGTCACTGAAACCTGGCGCAGCGTCACCAGCGGTTTCGAATCCGCTCGCGCCTCGGGCCGCGATAGCAGCGGCATCTGCAGCGCGGATCGGGTTGCCGGCGTCTGCCCGGATTGCGATGCGTCGAAACGTTTTTCTGTCTGTCGCGGATCAAAGCCGGGCTGGCTCGCCTGCTGTGCCGTTGCTGGTACCGACGACACGATTGCCGAAATGATCAGCACCAGGGTCGCGAAAGCGAACCGCGCGGTAGCGCGATGCCGCCCTGCTCCCGCCCGGGATACCGATCGTCCGTAGTTCCACGGATGACATAGAGTGAACGTCGGGAAAACCATTAGCCCCATGATTTTTCATAGTTTTTTATGGTCAACGAACCGTTAACGCGCGCGTAAATTTGGCCGACCTTCCACTCATTCAATGTTGAAACATTTCAAGTAAGTCTGCGGGTCAATTGCAGGCTGACGGAGGGTTGAATGACTCGATCTGGTGGGTTTGGGCGCATCCTGGCGACGGCGCTCGCTCTCGGCGCGGCTTCCATTGCGCACGCCGGCGACGGGGAAGCCTGGTCAGTCAGCAAATCATCCGGCGAAGTTTGGATGATCACGACGGGCGCCCAGACGGTTTCGCTGAGCCAGCAAGATGTTCTGAAACCGGGCGACACCATCCGAACCGGCCGCAACGGTCGTATACTTCTGGTGCGCGGCGCGGAAACAATTCTGGTCTCGCCGAACTCGGTGATCGGCCTGCCCACAGAGAACAAGGACGGGCTGTCGACGACGATCGTGCAGCAGGCCGGCTCGATCCTGCTCGAGGTGGAAAAGCGCAACGTCAAGCATTTCGAAGTCGAGACCCCCTACCTCGCCGCAGTCGTCAAGGGCACGCAGTTCCGTGTCTCCGTCAACACCGCCAGCACCAGCATCGAAGTCATCAGAGGACAGGTCGAGGTCGCGGACTTCAGGTCGGGCCAGGTCGCGCAAGTGATGCCCGGACAGCTCGCAACCGCCTCTGCGCATGGCAAGCCTGGTCTTTCATTGAGCGGATCGGGCACGTTCGCTCCGATCGAACAGGGCCGGCCGCGCGCATCGACCATCGAGCGGATCATGGTTCCAAAGACCGGACTTTCTGCACCGCGCCACGCGGCGAACGGGCAGTTCAACCGCGCGCTTGGGCACGGCAATCACGCCGCGGCCCGCATCAATTCGAGTTCGCACGCATCGCTGCAGCCGCAGCGGAATGCCGGCAGCCCTGGGCATGGTGCGACGCGAATATCGGCCTCGCTCGGCGAAGTCAGGCTGAATTTCCACAAGGTCACCCACGGTCTCGCCCACGGCGCGATCTCGACCTCCGGTTCGGCGAGAAGTGCGGCCAACAAGGACACGGTTTGGGCTTCTCGCGAAGCCGCCGCGACGGTGGGCGCCGGAAGCGGCTCTAGCCAGGGCAATTCAAACGATGGCAGCAGCGCCAACGCCGCGGCCGGCGTCAGCGCGGCGGCGACATCGGGCGTGACGGGAGCCATAGCTGCCGTCACGGGGGCTGGGAACGGCAATGGCAATGGCAACAACAACGGCGCGAACGGCAACGGCAATGGCCACGCCTACGGCCATAACAAATAGGTCGAAGACTTTTTTGAACCGCTGGGCCGGGCACGCCGGCGGTTACGGGATGCAAAGGTGGGGGACAACGTGAAACACTACCGGCCGCACATCTTTGTCGTGGTTGCACTGGCAATCGTGCTGTCATCCGGCTGGCACGGCATGCTCCGCGATGCACTGACTGATTTGCGGTTCGGCTGGCAATCGCGTCAGGCCAGCGGCGATGTTGTCGTGATTGCGATCGACGCCCCCTCGATCGAGAAAATCGGTGTCTGGCCATGGCCACGCCGCCTCCACGCCGACTTGCTGCGGCGGCTGGAAATCGCCGATGTCCGGGACATCGTATTCGACGTCGATTTCAGCACGCCGTCGGACGCGGCCTCAGACCAGGCATTCGTTGACGCGCTGCGGAGCGCGGGTGGATCGGTGGTTTTGCCGTCCTTCAAGCAGCCGGGAGCAGCCGACGGCAATGGAACGGCGGTCTATATCAATCGTCCGCTGAAGCAATTCGGCGACCACTCATGGACCGCGGTCGTGAATGTCGCCGTTGAACGGGATGGCCTTGTCCGCCGCTACCCGCTTGGCGAGAACCTCGACGGGCAGTTTCTGCCGTCGATGGGCGCTGTATTGGCGGGGCAGTATAATGCGAAGCGCGAGCCGTTCCTGATCGATTTCAGTATCCGTACCGCGTCGATTCCGAAAGTGTCCTACATCGACGTGCTGCACGGCGATGAGGCAACGCTGGCCAAGCTGCGGAACAAGAAGGTCATCATCGGCAGCACCGCGCTTGAACTCGGCGACCGCTTCAGCACTCCGAACGGCGGGGTTGTTTCCGGGCCGCTGCTGCAGGCCCTCGCCGCCGAGTCGATATTTCAGGACCGCACCCTGCGCCGGACCTCGGATATCGTCACGCTGGCCGGGCTAGGCATGATCTCGCTGATCATGATGTTCTCGTGGCGCCGCCTCTCCGCCAGCATGAGGGTTGTCCTGCTTGTCGGAATGGCTGCAGCTGTTGAGACAATCGCCATTCTGCTGCAGGCAAAGCTGCCCCTCATTCTCGATACCTCGCTGTTCCATACCGCTATCGCCGTCTACATGGCCGCCATTGCGCTCGATGAAATCGACTTGCGGGATTGGCTCGGCCGGATTGCGGAGAACCGCTTTCAACGCATCGCGATGTCGCTGGGCGACGGTCTCGTATGTACCGACAAAAATCACCTGATCACGGTATGGAATCCCGGGGCGGCGGCGATTTTCGGTTATGACCCTGCGGAAATGATTGGACGTCCGTTCGATCAAATTTGCGCCACCAAAGCCGAAGCTGCGACAGGCTCGCTTTCGCGGTGCGAGGAGGCGCGCGCCCGATCACGGCTGCCCGGCGGGCTGGTCATGGAATTCGACGGCCGCCGCAAGAACGGCGAGGTGTTTCCGGTCGAGGCATGTTTTTCCGGCTGGCAAGGCACCGATGGCTTTCAGTATGGCGCGGTCCTGCGCGACATATCGGTGCGAAAGCGCGAAGGCGAACGTATCAGATATCTGGCGGAATACGATTCGCTGACCGGACTCGCCAACCGCGACACCCTTCACGCACAGCTGGCGGCGATGATTTCCAGCGCGGAAACGGCGGCGGGCGAGGTAGCGCTGCTGGTCGTCGGCCTCGACAGCTTCCAGCACATCAACGACATGCTGGGCCATGCCTGCGGCGACCTCGTGCTGCGCGCCGTGTCCGGGCGATTGAACGCCGAGACCGGGGGCGCGGGAGTGGTCGCGCGCCTGAGCGGCGATGAATTTGCCATCGCGATCCCGTGCGCCGATATGGCCGAAACCGTCGCGCAATTCTGCGAACGCATCGGCCTAGCATTCAGCGCGCCGCTGTTGGCCGGGGCGCGTCAGCACCGCGTCACGGTCAGTATCGGCGCGGCCACATATCCATTGGGTGGCAACACGGTCGACGAACTGTTGAGCAATAGCCATCTCGCTCTCTGTCGCGCCAAGGCGGCAAGACGCGGCGGTCATGTCCTGTTCGAGAAAACGATCAGGGAGGAGTTGGAAGCGCGACTAACCCTTGAAGCCGAATTGGCACTCGCCGTCGAGCGCAATGAATTCGAACTGTTCTATCAGCCGCAGGTCCGCCTGGCGGATGGCGGCCTGCTCGGCGCGGAAGCCCTCATTCGCTGGCACCATCCCGTCCGCGGCATGGTATCGCCCGCCGAGTTCATGCCGGTCGTCAACACTTCCGCCATTTCGGAGCCGATCGGGGGCTGGGTTCTCGAAACCGCATGCCGGCAGGCGCGGATCTGGGAACAGGCCGGACATAACGTCTGCGTCGGCATCAACCTTTCGCCCTCGCAACTTCAGTCGGGTGACCTCGCAACCTCGGTCGCAGAGATGCTCGAGATCACCGGCCTGTCGCCCTCTCTGCTCGAACTGGAGGTGACCGAGGACATTCTGCTCGTGAACGAGGACAAGGCACTCGACACGTTCCGCAGAATTCAGGATCTCGGGGTTCGCGTGGTTTTCGACGACTTCGGCACCGGCTATGGCAGCCTCAGCTATCTCAAGAAATTCCCGCTCAACGGGCTCAAGATCGACAGGTCATTCGTGCTCGAACTGCGCGCCGATTCCGGCGATGCGGCGATTGTCGGTTCGACCATCGGTCTCAGCAAGCAACTGGGCTTGTCGGTGATGGCAGAAGGCATCGAGGACCGGGCGACCGCCGATTTGCTGATGAGCATGGGATGCGAACAGGGACAGGGCTATTTCTTCGGCCGGCCGATGCCGGCTCAGGCATTCGAAAGCAAATTCCTGACGACGCCCGACGCCGCGGCCAAAGTGCTTGAACGCGGCGAGGCGGCTTAGCCTGCGGTTTGCTTCGCCTGACGGCGTTCAAGGCGGTCGAATGCTAAACGATCGGTTAACACGACCGCTCGAATTCAATCCCCGCACCAACGGGATTTTCCAATCTTTCCGCTAGCATTTTTCGCAGATCAAGGCGGTGGAAGGAGCGGCGTCACGCGGCTCCGCGGGTCACCGCGACGGGGAAACGGAGACGTGGCCGAGATTACGAATTCAGCGGTGGTTGGTCGGGCATCGGTGAAAGATCTCATCGTCAAGCGCCCGCAGGGCGCGGCTTCACCTGATGTCGATGCGCTTGCGCCGCTTACGGCTATCGCCGCGGGCCAATGGCGCGCGCTGGCCGAACGCGCGGTCGAGCCGAACGGCTACTATTTGCCTGACTGGGAGTTGGCGGTGAACGCCTCCGCACGCGGCCGCACCGGCGTGTCCGCGCTCGGCGCGTGGAGCGATGCCGCGTTGGCGCTGGACGGCACGACCAGCCTGATCGGCCTGGTGCCGGTGATTTCGCTGTGGCGCGCCTACCGGATCCCCCTGCCCGGCTTCGTGAGTGCCGACCCCTACGGCACGCTTTGCACGCCGTTGCTCGATCGCGGCGCGGCGGATGATGCCATAACCCGGTTGATGCAACAGGCGCGGAAAGCAGGCGCCCATGCGCTGATCCTGCGCGATGTGTCGCTGGATGGCGCAGCCATGAAAAGCTTCACGGAAGTACTGCGGCAAGCCGGCATGCGTCCGCGGCTGCTGCAATCCCATATCCGCGCCTGCCTCGACGCGACGCGCGATGCCGATGAATTGCTGCGTGACGCCTTGGGCGCGAAGAAACTGAAGGAATTGCGCCGCCAGCGCAACCGGCTTGCCGAGCATGGCGACATTCATTTCGATGTCGCGCGTACGGCTGAAGACGTCGGATCGGCGATCGAGATATTCCTCAACCTCGAAGCCAGCGGCTGGAAGGCGAAGCGCGGCACGGCGCTGATGCAGGACGACGGCGATGCCGGCTTTGTCCGGCGCGCTGCTATCGCGCTCGCTGAAACCGGCCAATGCCAGATCGTGAGCTTGCGTGCCGGCGACACGCCGGTCGCGGCCGCCGTCGTGCTCCGGCATCAGGACCGCGCATTCTACTTCAAGCTCGGCGTCGACGAGCGTTTTGCAAAGCTGTCGCCCGGCGTGCAGCTGACGCTCGATCTGACGCGGCATTTCTGCGCCGACCCCGCCATTGCCATGGCCGACTCCACGGCGAGCGCCGATCATTCGATGATCAATCCGATCTGGCGCGGCCGCCTTGCGATCGGCGACGTGCTGATTCCGTTGCGCAGGGGTGATCCCGTGGTGTCGCTGATCCAAGCGGCAGTGACGCTGCGCAGGCTGGTGCGCGAGCCGGCGCGCCGCGCCGCTCATTTCATCCGTAAACGCCAGGAGAAATCGGCATGAATACCGTCACCGAGATAGCGCCGGTGATTACAGCCGCCAATGAGGCGCTGCGCCGCGATTTTCCGTTAAAACCGTTTGCGATCCGCCACAAGCTGGCGGGCCATCCGCTGCTGACGCTGCCGCGCATCGCGCAGCTCGCCGCCGAGCTGCCGCGCGACCTAATCGAATATAATTCAGGCAAGGTCGCGATCAGCCAGGACCCGGATGCCATCGCTTCCGTCGATCTCGATCCGGTCGAAGTGGTGAAGAGCATCGAAACCGCCGGCGCCTGGATGGTGCTCAAGCGCGTGGAGAATTCACCGGAGTATCGCCGGCTGCTGGAAGACACGCTGCTTTCGGTGGCGCGGGCGCGCGGCTTCAACAGCCTGCTTGACGCCGGTTTCGAGCAGGTCGAGGGGTTCTTGTTCGTGTCCTCGCCGAATTCGACGACGCCGTTCCATCTCGACAGCGAAGACAATTTCTTCGTGCATATCCACGGCGAAAAATTCTTCACGATCTTCGACAACAACGACCGTGCCATCGTCTCCGACGAAGAGATCGAGCGCTCGATGACCAGGCATCGCAACCTGAAATACGACGAGCGCTTTGCGCCGCGCGGCACCGAGTTTCGCCTGTTCGCGGGCGACGGCTGCTATGTGCCATATCAATGGCCGCACTGGGTGCGCACCGCGGATTCGCATTCGATCTCGATGGCGATCACCTGGAAGACGCGCGAGGTGCGCCGCCTCAACGATCTGCATTTCTTCAATTCGATGCTGCGCGGCATCGGCCTGCCGCAGCAGCCGCCGGGTACGCAGCCGGTG
>WNFO01002042.1_pt1 | contig 19784 bp, 15 predicted proteins | sample 5400251 | NCBI WGS metagenome assembly WNFO01 (sample SAMN13153354, study PRJNA577476) | soil metagenome | isolation source: 100 cm saprolite under Madrone tree | place: USA:California | collected 2016-06-14
TTCAATCTCAGCCACTCCTTTTTTGGTTGCGAGAAATCACACGGAACGCCTACCGGATTTAATAAACCCTTTCTTACCTGTACTTTCGACCGTAGTAAGGATTCGGCACGGTTTCTGGACTTCTGCAACTTCTTCGCCGGGCAAGGGTTATTCTATTGGTGACCGGCAATTGGCCCAATATGCTGTCCGGCAGGAGAGTGCCATGAGGCCGCAAGAACGTCCCGCCTGGCCGTCTCTTCAACGTATCCCTGCGATATCCGCGACGCCCAAGTCTCTACTCGCGGCAATCCTCTCTTTGGCTTGCATTTTGTCGCTCAGCGTCGAGTCGCCGGCGAGCGCCGCGATTCCCGCAGCGGCGAAGGACAAGAAGCCTAAGACTGATCCTGCGCTTAAAGGGTTGCCGATTACAGAACTCAGTCCCGATGAAGCTATTCTTCATGCATTAAACCGTCTCGCCTATGGACCGCGTCCGGGCGACCTCGAGCACGTGCGCCAAATGGGACTCGCCAAGTGGATCGAGCAGCAACTCAATCCCAACTCCATCGATGACAAGGCCATGGAAGCGCGCCTGCAGGACTATCCGACGCTGCACATGTCCACCGCGAAATTGATAGATGAATACCCGCAGCCCAAGCAAGTGGAAAAGCAAGCTGAGAAGCAGGCGCAGGCACGCGCGCAACAAGAGCAGCGTCGCCCCGATGCGGCCGCCACGGTCGTAGAGAAAGACATGCAGACTGCGCCAGGGCAGCCTGCCAATTCAGAAGCGCCGGCCGCCACTCCCGTTTCGGCACCGCAATCCTGGCCAGACAATCCCAACGCGCCGGCTCCGATGAAACAACAAACGCGGGGCAACGCGGCGGCAAATGGCGCCGGCAGGCGCGACGTTTTGGGCGGTGGCGACCCCAACAACGTTCCGCGCGCGATTGCGGACGACAGCAAAAGGCCGCAGCGCGTGGTGGCGGAACTGAGCATGGCCAAGGTGACGCGCGCGATTTACAGCGAGCGGCAACTCCAGCAGGTGATGGATGATTTCTGGTTTAACCACTTCAACGTTTTCGCGGCCAAAGGCGAAGACCGCTACTACCTTACGTCGTATGAACGCGACGTCATCCAGCCGCACGCGCTGGGAAAATTCAAGGACCTGCTGACCGCGACGGCCAAGAGCCCGGCGATGCTTTTTTATTTGGACAATTTTCTGAGCGCGGATCCGCGGGCGGCGCAGCGGCAGGCCGCCGAGCGGGCCATGCGCCAGCAGAGGCGCCGTGGAGGATTTGGCTGGCCTCCGCGTCCATCGGCAAACCCGCAGCAAGCGAAAAAGAATGAGCGCGGGCTGAATGAGAATTACGGGCGCGAACTGATGGAGTTGCACACCCTCGGCGTGGACGGCGGCTACACGCAGAAGGACGTCACGGAAGTTGCGCGCTGCTTCACGGGCTGGACGATTGACAAGCCCAGGCAGTACGCGGATTTCAAATTCGACGACCGGCTGCACGATCCCGATCCGAAATACGTGCTGGGGAAAAAGATTCACGCGGGCGGGATGAAGGACGGCGAGCAGGTGATCGACCTGCTCGTGCATCACCCGAATACGGCAAAATTTATTTCCACAAAACTGGCGCGCCGTTTTGTCTCCGATACTCCACCGCCGGCACTGGTGGAGCGCATGGCGCGGACGTTTCAATCGAGCGACGGCGATATCCGAGCGGTGCTGAAGACCATGATCTGGTCGCCGGAATTCTGGTCGCGGGAATCGTACCGCGCGAAGATCAAGACGCCGTTTGAATTGGTGGTTTCCGAGGTGCGCGCCCTGGGCACGGATGTGGATACGCCCCTGCCGCTGGTGCAGTGGGTGGGGCGAATCGGTGAGCCGCTGTATCAATGCCAGCCCCCAACCGGGTATGCGGACAAGGCCGATGCGTGGGTGAACACCGGCGCGCTGTTGAACCGGCTCAACTATTCCTTGGCTCTTGCGGGGAACAAAATGCGGGGAGCGCGCACTGACGTGCCTTCGCTGCTGGGCCTGGATTCCTCGGCGGACGCGAAGAGCGCGCTCGACCGCGCGGTGCAAGTATTCCTCGGCGGGCAGGCGGGACCGACCACGGTTGAGACGCTCGAGAAACAACTCGATAACCCGCAAGTATTGCAGGCCAAGCTCGATGATCCACGCAAGCAGGTAGATCTAGGCGTCGTCGCGGGCTTGGTGCTGGGCGCGCCGGAATTTCAGCGCCGCTGATCTGGAGTGCGGGAGCTTGCTCCCGCTCTTCCGGCGGCCCGGGCGTTTGTGAGTGCGACAAGCGGTCGCGGAAGTAAGAAGCGGCGGCAAGCCGCCGCACTCCATAGGGCAAGTGAGGTCGCGATGAGTTACAAATGCTGTGAAGGCGTGCGAGGCTTGAAATTTTCGCGGCGCTATTTCTTGAAGCAGGGCGGTGTGGCCATGGTTGGCCTGAGCGCGATGCCCGCGTTTTTGCAGCGCGCCGTGGCGGCCACGCCGATGCCGAACAAGAAGCAGCTCGTCGTGTTGTTTCAGCGCGGCGCGGCCGACGGCCTGAATATCGTCGTGCCCTTCGGCGAATCGAATTATTATCGCCTGCGTCCGACGATTGCTATTCCGCAGCCCAATCGCGGCGGCACGGATGCCGCGATCGACCTCGACGGGTTTTTCGGTTTGCACCCGAGCCTCGCGCCCCTGGAGCCGCTCTTTCACAAGAATCAACTAGCCATCGTGCACGCCGCCGGATCACCCAATCCGACGCGGTCGCATTTCGACGCGCAGGACTTCATGGAATCGGGCACGCCAGGCCTGAAAGCGACCGAAGACGGCTGGCTGAATCGCGCCCTGGAAACCGTTCCGGAGGAGAACGCTTCGCCGTTCCGCGCCGTGGCGATGGGGCCGAACCTCCCGCGCATGCTGCACGGAGGAGCGCCGGCGATTGCGCTGCCGGACCTGAAGCAGTTCAAAGTGATGGCACAGGCGCCGGGAACAGGCCAAATGGTCGAAGGCGGCTTTGAAGCCATGTACTCGCAGACCGTGGATCACGCGCTGCACGGCACGGGCACGGAGACGTTTGAAGCCATCGATCTCTTGCGCAAGGCCGATCCCGCCAAGTATCAGCCGGAAAACGGCGCGCAGTATCCCACGAGCCGCCTCGGCCAAAGCTTGCAGCAGATCGGGCAACTGCTTAAAGCGAATATCGGCGTGGAAGTTCTTTTCGTCGATTGCGGCGGATGGGACAACCACGTCAACGAAGGCGGAGTGCAAGGCCAGCTCTCGAATTTGCTGAAGGATCTCGGCCAGGGCCTTGCCGCGTTCCATCAGGACATGGGCCATCGTATGCAGGATATCGTCGTTGTGACCATGAGCGAGTTCGGGCGCACCGCCAAGGAAAACGGCAATCGTGGTACCGACCACGGCCATGCGAATTGCATGTTCATCATGGGCGGCGACGTGAAGGGCGGCCAAGTCTACGGCAAATGGCCCGGCCTGAACGATCACCAGCTTAACGAAGGCCGCGACCTTGCGCTCACGACCGATTTTCGCTCCGTCGTCGGCGAAATTCTCACCAAGCATATCGGCGTAAGCGATCTGAAGCCTGTCTTCCCCGGCTTCGACAACAATCCCCACAAATACGCAGGACTGATCCGCTCGTAAGACGCAACAAAATGCCGCCAGCGTCCGCGCGTCATGCGGGCACCGGAGTCTCTATTTCAGCTCACGGATCCAAATGTTGCGATAGTGCACGGGATTGCCGTGATCCTGCAGCGCGAGCGGCAATTTGTCGGGCTGCGCTTTGTAGGGTGGGCGCTCGCCATGCGCGGTCGGTCCGCTGAGTTCCACGTTGTCCTGCACAAGCACGCCATTGTGCAGGACAGTCACGCGAGCGGGGCGGGTCAGTTTTCCTTCTTTGTCGAAACGAGGACCGTGGAAAACGATGTCGTAGCTCTGCCATTGGCCGGGCGGGCGCGAAGCGTTAACGAGCGGAGGATATTGACCGTAGACGGCTGAGGCCATGCCATCCGCGTAAGTTTTATTTTCATAGGTATCGAGCACCTGAATTTCATACAGTCCCATCAGAAAGACGCCGCTGTTGCCGCGCTCCTGGCTTTCCCCTTTTGGGGGGACTGGTTCGGCAAATTCGACATGTAATTGGCAATCGCCGAAGGAATCGCGCGTGTAGATGTAGCCGGTCTTCGCCGCGACTTCGGCATAGCCGTTTTCCACTTTCCATTTCGCCGCGCTGCCATCTTTGTGAACCCAGCGCGAGAGATCCTTGCCGTCAAAGAGTACAACGGCATCAGAAGGCGAGCGTCCCGGCAAATCTTGCGTGCTCGAAGTTCCTGGATCGATCACCGCCGGCAGTGGTCGATTGAGATCGTGAATCTTCCAGGTGGTTTGGACCTGCGCAGAGCATGCGTGGGGCGTAGCGGCGAAGAGCAAGCAGTTCCGAGCAATCAAAAGCCATTTTTTCATGAGCAACTCCTCAACGTGACAGCGGGTGGATTCTACTTCCGAACCGTTCACAAGTGTAGGCCGGAATTGGAAGGCGTCTTGTCGGTGAACTGCACGTGCGTCAGCGCAAGGCAATGTACATGGATCACAGCTTCGCTTTTCGACTGTCGTCTTGCCAAGTGAGCCAGGGAGCCATGGTTTCTTCTTCAAGGAAATGTTCGAGGGCGCGCAGTGCTTCAGCGGTGGTGATATTCCAGTCGGCGGGGTACTCATCGCGCTGGCCGTTCGAGAGGTAATACTCGATCATCGCTTTCTGCGGGCCCGTATACTGTGGATTGCGTGTGGAGAACCCTGCGTCGCCTTCGTGGCGCACGAAGGTCAGCCACGCCGCTTCCCCATTGATCAGCGCACCGATCGCTGGCCAGTCTTCTGCGTGCTGCAACCAGACTTCAGAGAATTGCGTGCGGCGGACCTGCGCGAGGCGCAACTGGAGTTCATCCGGGTCGGTGACTTCGTACTGGACCTGATTGATCTTCAGTTCCATGACTCCTTCTCCGGGGATGGCAGCAGCGCCTGCCGAAATCTTCGCATATCGGAGTGCACGCTTGAAGAAAAAACGGGGCGGCCAAAGGCCGCCCCGTTTTTTCTTTCTTCACCGAAAGCTGAATGGTTTGTTCAGTGGGCCGCGCCTTCACGGATGCGCATGCCGTAGAACGAACGGTAGACGAAGAAGAAGGAGACGACGAAGAAGGCCGCCGCGAGAATGTGCGTCAGGGCGCTGCCCTGTGCGGCGGTCAATTGCACGGCGAGTTCGACGGCCAGCAGGCCGAAGAGCGTCGTGAATTTAATGACGGGATTGAGAGCGACCGAAGACGTGTCTTTAAACGGATCGCCGACGGTGTCGCCAATGACCGTGGCGTCGTGGAGCGGCGTGCCCTTCTGCTTGAGTTCGACTTCCACGATCTTCTTGGCGTTGTCCCAGGCGCCGCCGGCGTTGGCCATGAAGATGGCCTGGTAGAGGCCGAAGATGGCGATGGAGAAAAGGTAGCCGATAAAGAAGAACGGCTCGACGAAGGCGAAGGCCAACGTGGCGAAAAACACCGCGATGAAGATGTTCAGCATGCCTTTCTGCGCGTACTTGGTGCAAATCTCGACGACCTTCTTGCTGTCGGCGATGCTGGCGGAAGCGGCTCCATCGAGCTTGATGTTGGCCTTGATGAATTCCACCGCGCGGTACGCGCCGGTGGTCACGGCCTGCGTGCTCGCGCCGGTGAACCAGTAAATCATGGCGCCACCTGTGACGAGACCGAGGACAAAAGGCGCGTGGAGGAGCGAAAGATTGTTGACGTTTTCGGTTAAGCCTTTGGTGAGCGCCATGATGATCGAGAAGATCATGGTGGTCGCGCCGACGACGGCCGTACCGATGAGCACGGGCTTTGCGGTGGCCTTGAAAGTGTTACCCGCGCCGTCATTAGCTTCCAGCATTTCCTTGGCGCGCTCAAAGTTGACGTCGATGTTGTAGTCCTTCTTGAGTTCCTGCTTGATGTTCGGCACCTGTTCGATGAGCGAAAGCTCATACACGGATTGCGCGTTGTCCGTGACGGGACCGTAGGAGTCGACGGCGATGGTCACCGGCCCCATGCCGAGAAAGCCGAAGGCAACCAACCCGAAGGCAAACACGGCCGGTGCGAGCATTTGGGTGCCGAGTCCCATGGTGCTGATCAAGTAGCCGACGGACATCAGGAGCACCATGGCTAGGCCGATGTAGTAAGCGGAAAAATTACCTGCAACGAAACCAGAGAGAATACCAAGTGATGCGCCGCCTTCTTCGGCCGACGTGACGACTTCTTTTACGTGGCGAGATTCTGTGGAGGTGAAGACCTTCACCAACTCAGGGATAATGGCGCCCGCGAGCGTGCCACAAGAGATGATCGTGGCAAGCTTCCACCACTGCGAGGTGCTGCCGCCAAGGTCGGGGATGATCACCGCCGAGACGAGATACGTCAAGGCAATGGAAACGACGGAGGTAATCCACACCAGGGAAGTGAGCGGAGCTTCATAGTTCATTTCGTCGGCGTTTCCGTATTTTGCTTTGGCGATGAAAGCGTTGATGAAGTACGCGGCGGCGCTGGCGATGAGCATGACGATGCGCATGACGAAGATCCAGACGAGCAACTGAACCTGCACGGTGGGATTTTTCACGGCAAGGAGAATGAAGGTGATGAGCGCGACGCCAGTCACACCATACGTTTCAAATCCATCGGCGCTTGGGCCCACGGAGTCGCCGGCGTTATCGCCGGTGCAGTCTGCGATGACGCCGGGGTTGCGCGCGTCGTCTTCCTTGATTTTGAAGACGATTTTCATGAGGTCGGAGCCGATGTCCGCAATTTTCGTAAAGATGCCGCCGGCGATACGCAGCGCGGCCGCGCCGAGAGATTCGCCGATGGCGAAGCCGATGAAGCACGGGCCGGCGTAGTCGCCGGGAATGAACAGCAGGATGAAGAGCATCATCAGCAGCTCGACGCTGATGAGCATCATGCCGATGCTCATGCCGGCTTGCAGCGGCGTGCTGTAAATCGGATAGGGCTTGCCGCGCAGGCTGGCAAAAGCGGTGCGGGAGTTTGCGAAGGTATTCACGCGGATGCCAAACCAGGCGACGCCGTAACTACCTGCAATCCCCACGAGACTGAAGATCAGAATGATCGGCAGAGTAACCGCAGTAGGATGCACGGGGGCGAGCCAGCCGAAGTACATGACGATCACGACGGCGATAAACACCCACAAGATCATCAGGAACTTCCCCTGCGTAATGAGGTAGGTTTTACAGGTTTCGTAAATCAGCTCGGAGATTTCGCGCATCGATTTGTGGACGGGCAGGTTTTTCAGCCGCGAATAGATCGCCAAACCGAAGCCCAAGCCGAAGATGCAGATGACGATGCCGAAGAGCAGAAGCTTGTGGCCATCGATGCCGAGAAAGGTGACCTGGGACAGGTCGGGCAGCTTCAAACTGGCCTCGCCGCCGGCTTCGTCAGCGAGAGCCGATGCAGCCCCCAGCAATGTGAGCAGGGCAGCAGGCGCTCCAAACTTGATGAATTTGCAGCGTAAAGACCAGGCAGTTGCCAGCCAGGTAAGCATTCACAATCCTCCGTAGATCATTCGTTCACAGGGCAATGGCTTCCCGGAATAGTCGTTTCCGGCACACTTTTTCGTCCGAGCGCTGTATGGCGCGACTGCAGAGCGATTTGTTCTCATTCCACCAGGAAGAAGCCGCCGCGCGCCGGTCCGAGGCTACCCCAAATGGGCCGGCGAAGCGCCCTGAAGACAGGGCACAAGGGCTGCACAAAACGTCGATTTATAACATTTTACCAATGGCCGGTCAAACCTCCGCCTGTGAGAAGGGGAAGCGCAACCCCGTATCACTTGGAATATCGGCGCGACACGTTTTAGCCAACCGATGGTAACATGCCAGAATCGTTTGAAGACGATTGGCCCTATCCAGATGGGGGTTCATGAGTACCAAGCCAATGCTAGAAGCGGCGCCAAGTGCCGCCGCAAAGAGCGACCTGTGTCACGAGGGGAATCGAACCAAAGCCGAGGCATCTGACCGCGCGGCTGCAATGGCGACGGTGGGCCGCGCGTGAGGCATCATTTTCTCATTACAGGCACAGACGGCGGAGTCGGCAAGACCGTACTCTCAGCGCTGCTCTGCGCGGCACTCGACGCGGTTTATTGGAAGCCGATACAGACGGGCACCCTCGAAGGCTCGGACCGCGTGACCGTCATGCGGCTTGCCGGGATTGGCACGGATCGAACGCTTGACGAGGTGTACAAATTCGTGCCGCCGGTTTCGCCGGACCTTGCGGCTCGCTGGGCGGGAGTGGAAATCGACCTGGGGCGGATCAACATGCCCAGCAGTTTGATCAACGACTGGTTGATCGTGGAAGGCGCGGGCGGCGTGCTGGTGCCGATCAACCAGAAACAGTTCATGCTGGACCTGATGGTGAAATTCAAATTGCCGGTGGTCGTGGCGGCGCGCAGCACGCTGGGTACAGTGAATCACACGCTGCTGACGCTTGCCGCGCTGCACGCAGCGGAATTGCCGGTACATGGCGTGGTGCTGATCGGCGATCAGAATCGGGAGAACCGCGAAACCATCGAGCGATTTGGCCACGTCCGGGTGATCGGCGAAATTCCCAAGCTCCCGAATCTGCACCGCACCGCACTCATGCAAGTCTTCATGAACCATTTCGATCGCGCCGCATTTGCGCAATAACTGCCGCCCGGCCCGTTCCCGGTGTTCAGAACAGTCGCGGCAACTTTTGGTTCCGCTCGAGTCGGCGAGCTCGCGGCGAGGGTGGCAAGCCCCGTGCGCGGACATGACAACATGGGTTAGCGAGAGGAGTGGAGAGTGCCGTCGAGCCTAAGCGGATGGAAGCAGAAAGTGGTGGCGTTTACGAGTGGGCTGGGCGCCCCGGGGCTTTTTCTTATTTCCTTTCTGGATTCTTCGGTACTGACGTTTCCGATTATCAACGATTTGCTGTTGATCCATTTGTCGATGGAGCATCCGGCGCGGATGCCGCTGTATGCGTTCATGGCCTCGCTGGGATCGGTGTTGGGTTGCGTGGTGCTGTATTTTATCGCGCGAAAGGGCGGGGAAGCGATTTTTCACAAGAAGGCGGGTAAACACGGGCATGCCATTCGCCACTGGGTGGAACGAAACGGTTTCGTGGGAATGTTAATTGCGGCGTTGCTGCCTCCGCCGACGCCGTTCAAATTCTTCGTGCTTGCCGCTGGGGTGTTTGAAATTCCGCTGTTCAGTTACATATCGGCGATCACGATCGCGCGGTTATTTCGCTACTTCGGAATCGGGTACCTGGCGATACGATATGGTGCAGGCGCAATGCCGTATCTGGTGCACCACAAGCTGCAGGTGACGGTTTTTGTGATTGCGCTGGTTATTGTGAGCTATGTTCTTTCGCGGCTATTACTTAAGCGGCGAGCTCCCTCGGGCGATGTAAACTAATTAGGGACCGCTTCCCCCCACCCCCGGGCATTTCGTATGAATATCAAAACAAAAGGCTTAGAAAATTTGCATTTCGTAAAGGCTTGATTCTGCGAGACATGACTTTCAAGGAGCAAAACGCGCCAGACGAAGAACGGGCCGGGGAAAAAAAGCGGGACCAAGGTCCCGCGCTTCAAACACAGTTATCTACAAGGGTAATTGTAGCACAAATTAGAGAATTGTCAAGAGCAATCTCCCCATTCTGCGTTCCACAAAATCAATGACTTAGCAGGGCTGGGCCATGCGCTCTACCAAAGTGGAGACGAGCCGGGGTCCCAGGCGAGCTCTTGGGAGAGGATTTTGCCGGAGGGGTCTGTGTCGATTTGGGCATGGACGCGCAGGCCGGAGCTGACGTCGCGGGAATATGGGAAGGCGCGCAGGATGATGTGAAAACCGTCGGGAGTTTTCTCAACGGTTGCTTTGGGGAAGCGCGCGGCCTGGAGGAAGCGACGCGCAACTGCGGTGTCACGGACTGCGTCGAGGGCGGGCGAGGGTTCGGGCTTGTAGGCAGTGACGGCGGAGTCTGGTTCGAAAGATGCGGCGGGGCCGACTTCCATTTCAAAGTCGTGCAGGGCGCTTTCCGTTTCGACGATGCCGTGCCAGCGGAAGGGCGAGGTTGATTCGGGAAACGCGGCAGCCTTGCGAGGCGATTCGCCGCGATAGGTGCGCGATTCCATGGCCGTCAAGGCGTTGCCGTGAAGAACGAAGCGCAAAACGAAATAAAGAATTATGGTGGCGAGCGCGAGGGACGCGCCCACTTTGCCTCGCGGGCCTTTTGATTTGGCTCCAATTTCCTCGGTGACCAGCCCGCTGAGCGCGGGGAGAAGGATTCCGGCAAGAAGAATACCCAAAATCCAGAGGTCAAGAGGGGCGACCCAATCCAGAGCGAAGCGGCGCGTGGAGAAAGGCCAGAAGAGTTCCACACCCGTGCTCTGGCAGAGATCCATGAGCAAATGGAGAACGGAGGCGGCGAGAGCGGCGATGAAAATGGGAAGCGGCGAAGTTTGTTTCTCCGTTGGCCCGCTTCTGCGCAGGAGAAAGGGGAAAGTGACGAGCAGACTGAAAAACAGAGCTGCAGGCAGCGAATGACAATAGGTGCGATAGAAGGTGAGAAAGGCGGAGGGGCCAGCAAATTTGCTGAGCGAGTCGGTATCGGCGACTGTTCCCGCTACGAGCATGGCAATGGTGGCGGAGCGAGTGAGGCGGGGAAAAGCGGCACGCTTCAGGGTGTAGGAGGCCAGGGCATGTGTCAGGGGATCCACGGGTAAAGTTATCTCATGAAAAGAGTTTTTGGGGATTAGTTGTAAGTTGTCGAGATTTTTTCGGGCACCGCGATAGTCTTGCGAACTATTGGATAAAAGATTCACGAATTTCGCGGTGATTCCCGAGCCGGGGCGCAGCATGCTTCGCCCCTCGAAGACAAGAACAGGTTACGCAGGACTGCCGGGGACGAGAAGTTTCAGTGCGCGGGGGACGATTTTGAATTCGACGGGGAGGCGGGCGAGCGGCTCGCCGTCGACTTGGGCGTAGAGAGGATTTTTGTCGAGCGGCTCGCAGATGACGGTGTCGGACTTGTAGAAATGCACGCCCTCAGTGCCGCGGAGATTGCCCATCCAAAGCGTGGGCAAGTAACTCAAATAGCGGAAGCCGCTTTGCGTGGTTAGGGCCATGACCTCGAACTGATCTTCGAAGAGATCGGCGTTGGTGGTGATTTTGAAGGGGCCGCCGTAATTTTTGGTGCGGCCGACGATGACCAGGGAGGCGGCGAGTTTTTGATCGCAAATGCGAATGCGGAAATGCTGGAAATTGTAGCGAAAGACTTCGCGGGCGCCTTCCCACCAGTAGGCGAGCATGCCGATGCGGGCTTTCAGGTCGAGGTCGAGGGAATAGACGATCATGCCGTCGGGGCCGGCGCCGCCGACGCTGAGAAAATATTTTTTCTTTTCGGGATTTTCGAGCGGAGTCGCCAAGCCGAGTGCAATTTCCTTCACCGTGCCTCGAACGAGCTTCTCGGCAGCGCTGGGAATATCCCAGGGCAAGTCTAGTTCCTTGGCGAGGATGTTCGCGGTTCCGCCGGGAAGAAGGGCCAGAGGCACGCGCTGGCCGTTCTTGTGGGCAGCCAGGCCGTTGATGACTTCGTTGAGCGTGCCGTCGCCGCCACAGGTGATCACGAGCCCGCGACCTTCGGAGGCGGCGCGGTGCGCGATTTCGGTGGCGTGGCCCGGGCCGGTGGTTTCCGCAAGTTCGGATTCGATGCCGCGGACGGCAAAAATATGGCGAGCCGCATCGAGCGTGCGGCGGCGGCCTTTGCCTCCTCCGCCGGCGTTGGGATTATGAATCAGCAGAGCGTTCTTGAGGTCAGTGGTCATCGTTGGTTCAGGGTTATGCCGTTCGTGCACCGAGACATTCATTCTATATAATACCAGCCGATTTCAGGCACTCTGTCTTGCAATCAAGTGCTAAGAGAGATTTCTCGCTCCGCTCGAAATGACGGACGAGGGAGAGCGCCGAGGGTTTCATGGCCAAAGCTGCGCCAGCTAGTGTGAAAAAAGAGATTGTAGAGCTTCGCGAGAAGCTGCGGTACCACGAATACCGGTATTACGTGCTGGACGATCCGGAGATTTCGGACGCAGCATACGACCGGCTGATGAACCGGCTGAAAGAGCTGGAGACCGCGTATCCAGAGCTGGTGACGCCGGATTCGCCAACGGTGCGGGTGGGTGGTGCGCCGCGCGAGGGATTTTCTACCGTGCGCCACGCGCGGCCGATGCTGAGCCTGGACAACGCGTTTTCCTATGATGCGCTGCGCGATTGGGACCGGCGAGTGCGTGAAGGAAGCGGGCACGAAAAAATCGAATATATCGCGGAGCATAAATTCGATGGACTGAGCATCTCGCTGCAATACGAGGATGGTGTGCTGGTGCGGGGAGCGACCCGCGGCGACGGCATGACGGGAGAAGACGTCACCCCGAACGTGAAAACGATCCGGTCGATCCCGCTGCGCGCAGAGGCCGGGGTGTTGAAGAAAATCAAGCTCCCGGTGAAGTTCGAAGTGCGCGGCGAAGTGGTGATGACCAGAAAATCGTTTGAAATGTTGAACCAGCAGCAGGAAAGGTCGGGCGGAAAGATCTTCATGAATCCGCGAAGCGCGGCGGCGGGGGCAGTGCGCGTGCTCGATCCGGCGATTACGGCGTCGCGGCGGCTGGACTTTTTCGCGTACTACCTGCTCGTGGATGGAAAAGTGCCGTTCGCCAGGCATTCCGAGTCCCTGCAGGCTCTGAAACAATTGCACTTCCGCGCTTCGGACGATTGGAAGCTGTGCGCGGGGATTGAAGCGGTGACGGCGTACTGTGACGATTGGGACGCAAGGCGCGAAAAGCTGCCGTATGAGATTGATGGCGTGGTGATCAAAGTGAACTCGATCGCCATACAGAATGAATTGGGTTACACGTCCAAGGCGCCTCGGTGGGCAATTGCGTACAAATATCCGGCGCGGCAGGAGACGACGGTGGTCAACGACATTATCGTGCAAGTGGGGCGCACGGGGACGCTGACGCCGGTGGCTATGCTGGAGCCGGTGCAAGTGGGAGGCGTCACTGTCGGCCGTTCCACGCTCCACAACATGGGTGAAATCGAGCGGCTGGGATTGCAGATTGGCGACACGGTGCTGATCGAGCGGGCCGGCGAGGTGATTCCGCATGTCTTGGAGGTGGTGAAGCCCGGGAAGAATCGCAAGCCGTTTCGCATGCCGAAGCATTGCCCGGAGTGCGGGAGCACGATTCATCATGCTGAAGGGGAAGTGGCATACCGCTGCGTGAATGCGGCGTGTCCGGCGAAGAGAAGAGAGTCGATTCTCCATTTTGCAGGACGGCACGCGATGAATATCGATGGGCTGGGTGACAAGATTGTGGATCAGCTGGTGGACAAGAGTTTGGTGAAGGACGTTGCGGATTTGTATTCGCTGAAGCTTGAAGAAGTGGCCGGGCTGGAGCGGATGGCGGAGAAGTCGGCGCAGAACCTGTTGGAGGAAATCGAGGCGAGCAAGAAGAATTCGCTGGCGCGGCTGATCTACGCGCTGGGGATTCAGTTTGTGGGAGAGCGGACGGGACAATTGCTCGCGGAACATTTCTCTTCGCTGGAAGAGTTGGCAGCGGCGAAGGAAGAGGAGCTTGAGGAAGTGCCGGAGGTTGGGCCGAAGGTGGCGGCGAGCATTGTGGAATTTTTCTCAGAGCCTGCCAATCGCCAGCTCATCAAAAAGCTGAACAAGGCGGGTGTGCATCCGACCGCGGAGAAGCGCAAGATCAAGAGCGACAAGTTTGCGGGCAAGAGTTTCGTCTTCACCGGCGGCCTCGCGAATCGTTCGCGTGAGGAGGCGGGCGAGATCGTGCAACAACACGGCGGAAAAGTTTCGGGCTCTGTCAGCAAGAAGACCGATTTCGTCGTCGTGGGAACCGATCCCGGATCGAAGTACGACAAAGCGAAGGAACTGGGAGTGACCATCCTGACCGAGGCCGAGTTCGAGAAATTGTTCGGACTCAAGTAGGCATTCGCGCGCGGCTGTAGTTCTCGAAAAGTGTGGCTAGCAACTTGGGCCATAAGGCATAATCCCCGCGAAGTTCTAGGCTCATCGTTGAAGCGCCTAGTCGAACTCCTCCGATCCGTTCTACCCGCGGATCCGACTCAGCTTATCTTTCTGGCAGGCGCCGTCTGCTTGTTTTTGGCACCGCGTCTAAGATGGTGGCCCTCTGGACTTGGCATCGCACCTGAACGACTCGCGAACCCGTTCGCCCAGCATTTGCAAGATCTTGGCGTTTTCCTTCTGATGCCAATCAGTTTCGCAGGCGTGGCAAGCTACTTCGGTTGCTTCTGGCCGGGTAACCGTCCTGTCCGCCGAATCCTGGGGCTACTATGCCTTCCAGCGATGGTTGGAGTGGGCCTCATGTTCAGCCGTCCTATTTACCTCACGGCGCCTTCCTCTTCCTTTCTTGAAGGTGCAGGCAGCCTTGTGGCTCACAAAATAAGTTGGGCGCGGTCGTTGCCATGGAGTCTCTTGCCAGGATTCCATTTTTGCGTGATTGGCCTGGTTCTCATCGCGATTTACGCTTCGCGACTTGCTTTCGGAATCGCAGCTCTACCTTTGTCCTTGCCCGGCAACGCTACTTCAAACGCCCCAGACCCGGTGGCATGGAAATGCGTGCAATACTTGATTTGGGCGCTGGTGGGACCGCTTTATTTACTTTCCAGCTCACTTGCATGGCTCACTCTCGGACTTCCAATAATTCTCTCGTCGCACCTGCCCGCCTACAGTCAAAGCGTTTCTCAAGGTTGCCGTCTGTCTTAGAGACACTGGCTATTTTTGCGGTCATATCTTGGATTGCGGGAAAAGAAGATAGGCAGGTGATATGGAAGACGATCCCGCTGCCTGAACCAAGGTATGCCGGCCTCTCGGTGGCAATTCCAATTCGGATCGCGGTGCTTCTATCCACGGGACAATACCTATTTGACCGAGCGCAATGGGCAGCCCACAACTTTGGAAATATGGATTCGCTGCAATTCGGTTCCTATTTCACACTCCCCGATCCATGGTTACTTCTCCTGTTTTTCCCAGCGCTTTTTGAGGAAATGATTTTTCGCGGCCTATTACAACGCCGCTCTGTTCAAAGATATGGAACCTACCGCGGGATTTTTTTCGTTGGTATCGTTTGGGCGGCTTTCCATTTCTCCTCCGATTTCGCTTTTGCCCGAGTTACCGATCAAGAGACCATTTTGAAATTGGCTTCTCGCATTTTTACTTGCTTGGCACCCAGCTATGTTTTGGGTTGGCTTTAGTCTCGCCCACACTTTTTATAATGTTCTAGTCTTCTCAGACTTTGGGCAACCGCTCCTCGGAAAAAGCACCATCCAGGTTGCTTTGTGGGCCGTACTTGCTTATGTGCTGTTCCTGTGGTGGCCCTTAAAAGAGGAAGATGAGCCAGGAGCGGTTGCGACTATTGCTGAGACCCAACCTGCGACCTGAAGATTTACGAGCTGCCTCCAACGTGCCAACCGTTCGAGGGAATCTCAGAGTATAATTGGAATTGGCGGGCGGGCCGGGTGATCGCTGGCTTGGTCATCGCAAGATGGCTGGGCGGGAGGAAAGTCCGGACACCGTCCTGAGGCACGCTCTTCATTTTGTGGGGAGCGGAACTCTTGACAGGGCAACGCGCCTGATAACGTCAGGGGGCTTGCCACGCAGGGTCTGCCGAAAGGCAGAGTTACACGCTTCGGCGTGTGGCGCCGGGTTCCACCCGGCGCGGTGCGGCGGAGTCACGGATAGTGCCACAGAGAATAGACCGCCGGCGGAGCGCAGCACGGTGGCATCGCGCAGGGAAACCTGCGGGACGTCTTCGAAAAGCACGCAACGTTTGGCAAGGGTGAAAAGGTGGGGTAAGAGCCCACCGCTCCGGTGGTGACACCGGGGGCACGGAAAACCCCGCGTGGTGCAAGGCCAAATAGGAGGGGAGAGCCGGCCCGGCTCGATGAGCGAGCGTTCATGAAAATGGACGCGCTCTTTCTGCGGTGGCGCAAGCCATCGTAGATGAAAACCCTCGGGTAGGCTGCTGGAGTCACGGTGTGAATCGTGACCTAGAGGAATGATCGCCGCAGCACGCAGGCTGCTTTGCAGATTGCGGGCGGCACAGAATCCGGCTTACAGGCCCGTCCGCTTATTTTCAATAAGTTACAGGCAGTTTATCGGTTGCCTAACGTACTTGCCTAATGATTTTCCTTCGAGATTCTCGGTATAATCCCTGTCCCGGTGGTGGTATGAAACGAGTGTTTGCGATAGCCGCAGTCACCGTATGGGTCTTTGCCCTCGTGCTGCTTCGCTCTGCCGTCAAAGATTTTCTCTGGACCCATCCGTGGTGGCACAGCTTTTTAGTTGCCGTGCCCGCAATCGCTCTGCCCATTCTGGCTTCCTTTGAATTGCGGCACTCCGGCGAAGCGAACACTCTTGCAAATCGCCTTCGTGCCGAGGCAAATGCCCTTGAGGACCAACTTGGAACCCTTAGCGCCGAGCTTGATGCCGAGCGGAACAAGCACCTTCGGCAGATTGCAGACAACACGAAAAAGCCAGTCACTCAGGCCGAAAGAAATGCCTCTACTCTTCGCCAGCACCTTAGAGCCAATGTGACAGTGGAACAAGAACACGGGACGTGGCCCGGCACGCCGGAAATCGTGGAAGTTCAAAACCGCGGGGGGGGTAAGTTACTGCGGGATTAGCTCCGAGGAAACCTGCTTACGGGCGGAGCGGCATCCGGCACGAGAGGTGGCCGGAGCTTGCCAAAGAGGCGGTTGAGCGGAAGGTGGGAACCTGAGACCCTGATGCCAACGGAGAAGCCACAAGTGGAAGCAACCACGAGGGCGAGAGTACGGATGGGGAGTCTCAGGGTCGGACTGCCCCATAGTAGTGAAGAAGCGGGGTAATGCCCGTGGAGCGAAGGGGGCAGGTCACCCGCGTCCTAACCAATTGCGGTCAACTGGAAACAGGAGGAGCCGAGCGGTTAGGACGGAAGGTTGCAACCTTCACGGGGTGGCACGAGCCGTGTGACGGGAGACAGTCAAGCACGGATCTGTGAGAGGGCTCGGGGTGAAAATCCCCGGGCCTACTCGGCCAGGAGCTATCACCCGTAGCCGCACGAGAGGACGAGTCGAGAAGAGCTTGGGCATCGAAAACATGCTTTTCCTTGAGTCTTATTTTGGATTTGATCTTACTTGAACTCGCGATCTCTTTCATAACACCACCACTTGTTACTTCATCTAGCAGAATCATACAACTCAAAGCAAGATTATCCGTGTAGGGGTAGTTGGCGCGCCACAGCCGTGGCGTAAGAGTTAACATAGAGTAAAAATTGTCTAATATCGAACAGACGCTAATACCCTGCGGTCATAGGTTTTAGATGCTTAGAATCAAAACGTTTACGGGGCCAGCATGGCAATGGGAAGGACTGCCCCCGTGAATTTTTCCTGACCCCCAATGGCTTCGACCCCTCCAGCCCGCCTCAAGCGAGACGCCCCGAGCGGCATCCGTACCGCCGACTTCTATTTGTGCGAGATAAGCGCTTAGTCGTTGAATGCGGCAGCGACTCTAAAAGGTTGGGCGAATCAGCGGAAACATGAAAAGGAAAGAAATATTGTGCAGCTAGCGCAGGGCCATCTTCTGAGCCATAAGCAGAATAAGCTTCCGGTGCTGTTCATCGGACTTGCCCAACAGACGGCGGAGCTTGCTCAGATACCGCGCATCTTTGCCTGAGCTGCCCCAGGCCATGTCGTCAGACGATTTGCGATTGGGAAGACTCGGCAGCTTGGGCGGCTCCTCTCCGTCATAGAAAAGCTCGTACATCGGGACTTCAAAAGCTCGGGCCATTTTCTCTAGCGTTTCGATGGCTGGAACGGTGTGGCCGTTTTCAACGCGGGAGATATAGCAGCGAAGCAGGCCCGTACGCTTTTCGATGTCGCCTTGGGAGAGTTTCTTTTCTTCGCGGAGTGCGCGAAGGCGGTCGCCAATAATCATTGATGTACTCCTCCGGTGGAAAATATACAGAGGTACTTACTACACTCTATAATTCCAAATACGCATCCATGTCAAGCGGTGGGAGGAATTGGCCAGAGTGGAAAGGGGCCCCTCGTAGGGAGCCCCTCGGAGCGCAATCTGATTATTGGTGAGGCCCGCTTTCTGCCTGGTCGCGCTCCAACATTGCTGGTATTTTGGGTTGTATTAGCTGGACGAGCGAAAGAAAGAAAGTCTTGCTTGCTTTTGCAACCAGGATGTTCCGAAAACAGAACACTCGCAGATAGCCCTGCGTCGCGATCCAACATCGCCGGTATATTAGGTTCCATGAGCCGGACGTGCTGAAAAGAGAAAGTCTTGCTCGCTTTCCCGACCAAGCTGTTCTGAAACGCAACACTTGCGGGGTAGAATCGCGCCCTGTGCGTGAATGTTTGCAGGGAGAAGTCACAGGCTGGCAAAAAGTTGCCTTGAGTGCCGTCGTCGTTTTTTGCTGCCAAAGAGCCAGCCGAACATCCTTTAAACTCCATTTTAAGAGAACCTTGTTCCGGGCCACATCCCTTGGCCGCTTTTTGATCTGACCCCTGAGGCAACTAGTTCAAAAAGGTACATTGCGGTTAGCCCAAAGTACTGGCGCGGCGGTACCGTGGGACCATTCGCTGCGGCAGTTTCACCCAATATCCTTTCCCTTCGAGCGTCTGCGGAAATGACGGGAGAAGTGATGCGCCTGTTGCCAGTGAACGTGCCATTTAGAGTGCTCGTATTTCTCCTTATCGCCATAGGGGGAACCGTCGCCGCGTCCCGATTGGCGGCGCCCAAGAACTCCAAGAAGAAAGGGGTTGCCTGCTGCAGCGCTGAGGTCTGCGCTCGGAAACACCACCATGAATGAAGCCAGCAAAAGCAGCATCATTGCGATATTGCCTTGGATTGTACATTCAGCGACGTAGTAGCATTTGTCGCAGTTCGGGCAAGCCTATTGCTGTCTTGCAGAAAATGAATTCACAATCGTAGGCCATCGCGCCTCGATGCGTTCGAGGATGAAAGCTGCATCTTCGATAGCACGGTCCACGAAAAATTGCTTCGCCATACTCGGTTTGTCCGGGTCCATGTCGAGAAGCTTTCTGGCAGACAAAATCGTTGCGGCAAATAAGATGGCGTATTTCCGTTCTTCAGTCATGGGAACTCCCGCGAGTAAATTTGCGGGTAGAGGAGGGAAACCGAGTGTACTACAAGTCAGTAGTACGTAATCTTGCGATGGCAGACATAGGACGGTTTGTCGGGGCTGGAGCTATGATTCACGGTTTGTTGCGTCCAGTTGCCGTAGCTGTCGTATTGCTGGGCATACCGAACTTCGTCCTCACTAGATAGTTCAGGTGATTCTGTTGGTTCAGCGGCGCGCTTGTCTGGAATAAGGGTGCCATTTTCGTCCACTGAGAATGCCACGCCGACCGGAACGGCAGAGTTTCTGGTGATGGTCTCACGATGCGCCCTTTTTTTTGTGGCCTCCCAGGTACAACCACATGAGGATTTGTCTGCGGTGAGAACCTTCCTTTTGGCGGAGAAAACATGTCAGCATAGTGCAATGAAAGACCCAAGACAGCACAAGCGCGCTCCGCAGACCCATCCATCTGCCTTGGCAGTACCTTCGTATCATCGCATTCTGGTTAAGCATGGCCTGATTGAAAAGACTCTGTCCATCTCCGATGCGTATGAAGTGTTTTTGAAAGTGG
>WNFO01003364.1_pt1 | contig 19782 bp, 21 predicted proteins | sample 5400251 | NCBI WGS metagenome assembly WNFO01 (sample SAMN13153354, study PRJNA577476) | soil metagenome | isolation source: 100 cm saprolite under Madrone tree | place: USA:California | collected 2016-06-14
CTTGCCCCCGGAAGGCGTATGGCCACACGCAGCGCGGGCAGGTGTGACCCCTGGTCTCCCTCGCAAAATCCATCCTCCGAACCTACTGCCAAAAGGTACGGTTTGCGCCGCGATTAGGGGACTAGCCGCAACAGCCTTTATCGCGCTACGCGTTGTTTTTGCTGTCGTTTCGAATAATGGGATACAGAGGAGAAGAGTGTAGTGGCGGAAGAACCGTCCTCCGAACCTACGGCGAAAAACTACAGCTTGCGCGAGGAATTAGCGCAAAATCGCGGAATTCTTCGGTCGCCTTGCGGTAGATTCGAACAATCGGATACTGGGGAGAGCTGTGGCGTAGAAATGGCGGAGAGGGAGGGATTCGAACCCACGATACAGGACCGACCTGCTCGAAGCCAACACAGCATTTACAGCACGCGTGGCGACTCGGTGGCGATTCTCGATAACAAAAAGCCGCTCAATTGAGCGGCTTTTCGCATTTATCAGCATCTTATTTGGTTGCGGGGATAGGATTTGAACCTATGACCTTCAGGTTATGAGCCTGACGACCGACTGCCGGCATCGAACCGCTAGTCACGAGCGACCTATTCTGGCCGCCGGTCCAACCGCTAGAAAACTTCCCCAGATCAGGACCCAGACTGAAATGATTTTAAGTCTAGGCCAATTCCGACGATACCCTGAAACGCATTTGTTTTGAGCTATCGGGCGCATTAGCGAAAGGTCGCACCATCGGACGAAACCACCGATTGACGCGCTAAGCTTTCCGTCTTTGCGACGCAAGGTAAGCCGCCCTTTCGTGGATATGCTGGCGGCGGCATGTTGCACGCATGGTTGGTAGCTTCACCACTTCATTGACCGTGGATCAAGAACCGGCGCGTCGGCGATATCGTCGCACTGATCGACGCCGCGCTGACGCAGGCCCGACGTGTCGGCTCCAATCCGGCGATCACTCCCGCGCCGGTCACTGCGGCGGCTGCTGCGCCAAGCGGGGCGCCGCTTTTTCGTCAACCGACGGGGCAGCATGAGGCCGATCAATTCGCGCCGCTTCGATCACGCACCCGAACTCCACGCGCTTTTCTTCCTCCGGCGAGTGCCGTTGGAGCGCTGGAAAGGCCGCTGGCTGATCGGCATCACTTGGATCGGCGACGACGTGAAGGGCCTCCTGGTGGCCAACAGCAATGCCATCCGGAGCGGCGATCGGGTCATTCTCGCCATGGTTTCGAGCGATGCCTCCGGCCGTTAACCCACAAAAACCGCAAATTCCGCCCGGGGAGGACGTTCTTGCCGTGGTCAGGGCGCTTGCCAAACTGCGAGCCCGGATAGATCATGAAGCAGAAATCGCGCGCCGATCACTTCAAGCCCGCGCGACCGAGCGGAGTGCATGATCCGCGTCGCCATCTACGCTCGTTTTTCGAGCGACCTGCAAAACGATAAATCGGTCGACGACCAGATCGCGTTCTGCCGCGAGGTCTGCGCTCGCAATGGCATGACGGTGGTGTTGACCTTCGAGGACCGCGCTGTGTCCGCATCGTCGGCAAAGAATCGTCCCGGCTTCATCGCGCTGATGCGCGCTGCGGCGGCAAGGCTGTTCGACGTCGTCGTTGCCGAAGACATGGATCGCATTTTTCGCGACCAGGCCGATTATCACGCTGCTCGCAAGGAACTCGATTTTCTCGGAATCACCATCCATACCGCGACCGGGAAAGTGACCAAGATCGATGGCGCGCTGCGGGCATTGATGGGCGAAATGTATCTCGAAAACTTGGCGCTGCATGTACGGCGCGGACTCGAGGGCGTGATCCGCGACGGTCGCCACGCCGGCGGACGCGCGTATGGCTATTCCATCGTCCCGGGTTCGGCGGGCGAGCTCGTCATCGACGACGCGCAGGCCGGGATCGTGCAGCGAATCTTCGCGCGCTTTGTTGCCGGCGTCACGCCTCGCGCCATTGCTGCCGAACTCAATGCCGATCGCATTGCGGCGCCGCGCGGCACTAGGTGGAACGCATCTACCATCAATGGCAACAACGCGCGCGGCCACGGCATGCTGCTCAATGAGCTTTATGCCGGCCGTATCGTCTGGAACAAGGTGCGGATGGTCAAGGATCCGACCACGGGCAAACGGATCTCGCGAATCAATGCGAAGGAGCAGCATCGAATTACCGAGGCGCCGCAACTGCGCATCATCGATGATGTGACCTGGAACGCGGCGCAAGCCATTAAGCTGAAGCGCTCGCACCTCGGCGCGACTCAATCCCGCGCGCCACGGCGTCCGCTTTCGGGCTTGCTGCGGTGTGGATCCTGCGGCGGCGGAATGGTGTCGATCGGCAATCGCAAGCGGTCCGCGCGACTGCAATGTGGCACCTACAAGGAGAGTGGGTCCTGCACCAACAGCCGGAAGGTCAACCGCGACGCCATTGAAGCGGCCGTGTTTGCGGGACTGAAAGACGAGCTGTCCAATCCGATTGCGATTACAGAATACATTAAGGCCTATAACGACGAGCGGCGACGCCTTGCACGCGAAGCTGGCGACCAGATGAGCAAGCTGACACGCCGCAATGCCGAGGTCTCACGCGAACTTGAGCGCTTGATCGACGCGGTAACGCAAGGCGTCGACCTCGCCACCTTGGTGCCGAGGATCAAGGCGCTTGAAATCGAGCGCGCCGATATAGACGGCAAGCTGAAATGCGCCAACGCGGCCGATATCGTCACACTGCATCCCGCTGCGATCGAGCAATACCGCGCCGATGTCGAAAGACTGGCCGCCCTTGCCGCCGAGCACAGCGACTTTGTGGAATCGGCGGAACTGATCGAAGCGGTGCGGCGGCTGGTGGCCGGAGTCATCATACACGCCGAACCGTACGGCCGAGGCTTCAACGTCGAAGTGCAGGGACGACTAGCACAATTGACGAATTCGGATTTGTTCCCGAGCCGTTCTGAGGGAGGGGGGATCAGTGGTAGCGGGAGAGGGACTCGAACCCCCGACCCCAGGATTATGATTCCCGTGCTCTAACCAGCTGAGCTACCCCGCCACGGCGTTCATCGTCCCAGGGCTTATAAACCGCCGCAGTTCGCGAACGCGCGGCATATAAGAAGCAGGTCTTGGGCATGTCAAGCAAACCCGCCCTTTCCGCCAAGTGATTGTAAAGGGTGCTATTTCGGACGGACGTTCGGATCGCCGCCGGGGCTGCCGGGGGGCGGTATCACCGGCGTATTGCCGGTATCCGGCGTCGGTGCCCGGATCTGCGGGTCGACGCCCGCGGGCGGGCACAGCACGCCGTCGGATTTGGCGAGTTTATCGCCCAGTGGTTCACTGCTTTGACCGGTCGTCGTGCCCTGCGGGGCGATGTTTCCCTGTGGCATCGATTGCATCGGCGCGCAATCGCTGGCGCGGGCGGGCGCAGGTGGTGCGGTTTGCGCCGGCGGCGTCGCCGGCGTGGGCGGGGCTTGCGCAGCCGCCACGCCGGACGCCGCCATCAGAACGCCGAAAAGCAAGAGTGAGTGTTTCATCCGCATGCGGCTAAAACGGTCTGCACGGCCGGATGTTCCGCCTAAGCGAGCGGTAATCTCAAGATTTGCGGTAGCGAATAAGTGAAAAATGGCCCATTGGCGGCATCGGGCGGCGCTCGGTCAGGCTGACGCCGCCGTGTTTGGCGGCCCAGTCCGTCAGCCGCGCCCATGGAAATTCCGGCCGCCAGCCGAGCCGCCGCGCCAGCGGCGCGAACGCCAGTTCGAAGATGCGGCGCGGACCGCTCTCGGCGCCGATGTGATTGACCAGAATGAGCTCGCCACCGGGTTTCAGCACGCGGATGAAATCATCCAGCGTGGCTTCGGGATCGGGCACCGCGGTGATGACATATTGCGCCACCACCGCGTCGAAAGACGAATCCGCGAAGGCCAAACTCTTGGCGTCCATGACCGCAAGCGTCTCGACATTGCAGAGGCCGAGCGCGCGCACGCGCTGTTGCGCCTTGCGCAGCATCGGCTCGGAAATATCGACGCCACACAATTTGGTGGTCCGCGAATAATCCGACAGCGACAATCCGGTGCCGACGCCGACATCGAGAATCCGTCCACCGATCTTGTCGGCTTCCGCAATGGTCGATTGGCGGCCGTGATCGAAAACCTTGCCGAATACCAGATCGTAGACCGGTGCCCAGCGCTCATAAGCCTTTGCGACCCCCGCGCGGTCGATATCTGACGCCATGCCCCCGCCCTGAAAATTTTATCCGCGCATGGCCTCGACCAGCGAAGGCTGCGCGAGGGAGCCGCGCGCCGCGACCCCGGCCGTCGCGGTCTTCGCGGTCGCACTCTGGATGAATCCGCCACCGAGCACACGCGCCTGGCCCGAGGGCGCATCGTAGAACACGCAGGCCTGGCCGGGGGAAACGCCCTCTTCGCCGGCGACGAGTTCGACTTCATAACCGTTGTCGGCCGCGCGCAGCCAGGCCGGCTGCGGCGCCCGGGTCGATCGGACGCGCACGAAAATCTCCAGACCCTCGCCGACGGCGCGATCGAGCGCGCCGTCGCCGATCCAGTTGACATCGCGCAGCACGATGCGGTCCATCCGCAACGCCTCGCGCGGGCCCACCACGACGCGGCGGCCGGCGGCGTCGAGCCGCACCACATACAGCGGCGCGCTGGAGGCGATGCCCAATCCGCGCCGCTGGCCGACGGTGAAATGAACGATGCCCTGATGCCTGCCGATAACGCGGCCGTCGAGGTCGACGATGTCGCCGGGCTCGACGGCATTCGGCCTCAACCGGCTGATGATGTCGGTATAACGCCCGGTCGGCACGAAGCAGATATCCTGGCTGTCCTGCTTGTCCGCGACGCTCAGGCCGAAGCGCCGCGCCAATTCGCGCGCTTGCGGCTTGGTCATGTCGCCCAGCGGAAAGCGCAGATAGTCGAGTTGCTCGCGCGTGGTCGCGAACAGGAAATAGCTCTGGTCGCGATCGGCATCGGCGGCGCAAGTAAGCGCGCGCGATCCATCGCTCAGGCGGCGCGACGCCACATAGTGCCCGGTCGCAAGCGCTGAAGCGCCGAGTTCGCGCGCGGTCTTGAGCAGATCGCGGAACTTGATCGAGCGGTTGCACTCGATGCAGGGCACCGGCGTCTCGCCGGAAGCATAGCTGTCGGCGAAATTGTCGATCACCGATTCACGAAAGCGGTTTTCGTAGTCCAGCACGTAATGCGGAATGCCGATCCGCTCGGCGACGTTGCGCGCGTCATGGATGTCCTGCCCGGCGCAGCAGGCGCCCTTACGATGGGTGGCGGCGCCGTGATCGTAAAGCTGCAGCGTGATGCCGACGACGTCATAGCCCTCGGATTTCAACAAGGCAGCCGTCGCCGACGAATCGACGCCGCCGGACATGGCGACCACGATCCTGGTATCCTGTGGACGCCCTTCGAGATCCAGACTGTTGAGCATGGCTCCGGCCGGTTGCGATGGCGGCGGCATCGAGCCCTTCGCGATTAGACCGCCATTTTTGCGAATAGTGAAAAAACCTTGTCGGTAGAAGGCTTTGCAGCGGTCCCGGGAGCGCGTTCGCCGGATCGGAATGACTGCAAAGCTGTTCTTTAATATAGGCCGTATCCCGGCGAGGCAATCAGGCGACCCCGTTTTGGGCACAGCAACCGGCAAATCTTGCCGCTGGGCAGGAAAAAGCGGACCCCATGGCAGTTCCGTAGTTAGCCGGACATGGTTGTAACATACTGAAATATATGAATATTTTTTGAGAAACGCGATGGCCCGGTCCTTGCTGATCTTAGTTCCAGTTTCATTGCGCGAGGCCGCCCCGTGTACAGTTCAACGTCAGAAGCAGCAGCCAGCCCGTCCTTTCAGGGCTTGCCGCTACCGAGGCCTGCGCGGTCCGATCAGCCGCCCGGAAACGATAGTTTCGCGGCACTGGTGGACAGCAACGCGACCGCCGACACCAGTAACAACGGTCGCGCGCCGGAGCCATCCGCGCCGCAACGCCGCTCCGACGACACATCGACCACTGCGGACATTAGACGATCGCGTGACACCTCGGCCGCCGACCAGACAGCAGGAGCCGATTCGGGCGATCGCAGCGCCGCCAAACAACGTTCCGACGCCGATGCCAATGCCAACGCCGACGCTAACGCGAACGCAGATGGGGCCCAGCGCTCCAGGGCGAAATCCGATACTTCGAAAACAGACGACACGAAATCAACCGCAAAGCCGTCTTCCAAAGATAGTCCGGCAACCGATGCCAAAGCCAACCCGGCCAAACCGGCGCAGCAGGACGGCCCGGCAGCGACGACGCCAACCCCGGTCGCGGTTGTGATTCCGGTCGCCATCGCATCGACGATCGTTCCCGCAGCTTCGCCATCGTCCGGCAAGGCTACCGCACCGCTGGCGATCGCCGCAGCGGCCATCGCTGCCAGCACGGCGGCCACCGGCGCACCGGCTGCATCCGCAGCCCAGGTCAAGACCGATTCCGGCGCAGCGGTAGCGACAGCAGCAACCGCGCCGGCAATTGCCGCAGCTGCGGCCGCCGGCGCAAAGATCGAGGTTCAGACCGCGGCTAGCGCGACGGCCGCCGCGTCAGTGAATCGGCCGGCTACGCCGCCCACGCCGACGTCGCTCCGCAACCGGCCAGCGCCGGCAAGGAGAAGGCTGAAAACGCCATTGTTGATGCGGCGAAAACCGACGCCCCCGCCGGTCCCTCATCGACGCCGGGAGCCGCCGTGGCGGCGCATCAACCTTCGCCGATCCCCGAGGCGGCACAGGCGCTAACCGGTTCATCCGATGCAGGGGTGCAGCCGACAGGCACGATCCAGCCGCAGCTCCCTGCCGCCGCGGCCGCGGCCGCTCCGGCCGGCCCCTTCAGCGTCACGGCGGCAACGAATGTCGCTGTGCCATTGAGCGGGCTCGCACTCGAGATCGCCGCCTCGGCACGAAGCGGCAAGAGCCGTTTCGAGATCAGGCTCGATCCCGCCGATCTCGGCCGCATCGATGTTCGCATCGATGTCGATCGCAGCGGCCAGGTGACCTCGCATTTGACGGTCGAAAAACCGGAAACGCTGTCAATGCTGCGCCAGGACGCAGCCCAGTTGCAGCGCCAGCTCGATGACGCCGGCTTCAAGACCGGAAACGGCGGCCTGCAATTCAGCCTCCGCGACCAGTCCTCGTCCAACCAGAACAACGGCGACGAAACCGGCCGCAACGCGCAGCGGCTGGTCGTCAGCAGCGAAGACCCCACCCCTGCGGCGGTCGTGGGACGAACCTATGGCCGCATGCTCGGATCGAGCAGCGGCGTCGACATCAAGGTCTGAGGAGACGGACATGACAACAACAGCAGCAACAAACGCGGCCAGCCCGATCGTTTCGGGGACAACACCCGCTCCGACATCATCCTCGTCGGGCTCCTCTCTGAATCCGACCACCAACACGACACTCGCCGGAAACTTTCAAACGTTTCTGACGCTCTTGACGACGCAATTGCAGAACCAGAACCCGCTCGATCCGCTGGACACCAACCAGTTCACCCAGCAGCTGGTGCAGTTCGCAGGGGTGGAACAGCAACTCAAGACCAACGATCAACTGACCACGCTGGTCTCGTTGCAGAAAACCGCCCAATCGACGCAGGCGCTCGGTTTCGTCGGCAAGAACGCGATGGTCGACGGCAGCACCACGACCATGACCAATTCGTCAGCGAACTGGATTCTGGGAGTCAAGACAAATTCCACCGTGAACATCTCCATCGCCAACAGCACCGGACAAACCGTCTTCACCGGCAGCTACCCCGTCAACGCCGGCGATGGCCAAGCCTTCGCCTGGGACGGCAAGGGCAACGACGGCACGCAATGGCCGGACGGCAAGTACACGCTGACCGCTCAGGCAGCGGACGGCTCGGGCAATTCCGTGGCTGTCTCCACCGAGATAGTGGGCGTGGTCAGTTCGGTGGATCTCACCCAGTCGCCCCCATTACTGTCGATCAACGGTAAAAACTACACCGTCGACCAGATCAAGGGCATCGCGGGCTAATCCCAGGCGATCGAGCCGCGGAAAAATTAACGATTGATTCACGATCTGCCTCACGCCCGGCGTCCTCCAGACGCCGGGCCAAAGGTTTTGCAGCCAATTTCAAGGAGGCTCTGATTGCAGTCTTGGGCTTAGGTAAATTTTAAGTCGCGGCGCGTAGGTTGTTACCTGTGAGTTCAGTGGTTGAGAGTTTGTGAGTACGCCATGACAGAACCCCATCGCCCGAGGGTAAAATACGTCATCGGGCCTGACGGCAGTCCGCTAACAATTGCCGATCTACCCGCGCCCGGGACCAAACGGTGGGTTATTCGCCGTAAGGCCGAAGTCGTTGCCGCAGTGCGCGGCGGCCTGCTCTCCCTCGAGGAGGCTTGCAGCCGCTACACGCTGACCGTCGATGAATTCCTGTCCTGGCAGTTTTCCATCGACCAGCACGGCCTGGCCGGACTGCGCACCACCCGCATCCAGCAATATCGTCAATAAACGCTTTCCAGAGCCGACGGCTTTGGATGAGAATCGGCTTCGTTTCGCGAAGCCGATCTTTTCCATCTTGAAACTTTCGCCGCGGCTCTTAACCTGCGTTAACCATATCGAAACCATCCCATAGGCAATAATTGCCCAGTCGGCGCTTGCGGCCGAATCTCAGGGGCGGGTTGGTTTTGCAGGGTCTTGCGGGTTTCCTGAAGGGTCTGGGCGCGTCACGGCTGATGGCGATGATCGCGGTGACAGCCGCGCTGATCAGCTTCTTCGGCTTTGTCATCATGCGTGTCACCACCCCGCAGATGACCACCCTCTTCACCGACCTCAGCACCGAAGATTCCTCCGGGATCATCAAGGACCTGGAACGCCAGGCGATACCCTTCGAGCTGCGCAACGACGGCGCCGTCATCATGGTGCCGAAGGACAAGGTCACCCGGCTGCGCATGAAGCTTGCAGAGGGCGGCTTGCCCAAGGGCGGCGGCGTCGGCTACGAGATTTTCGACAAGTCCGACGCACTCGGCACCACCAGCTTCGTCCAGAACATCAACCATTTGCGCGCGCTCGAGGGCGAATTGGCCCGCACCATCCGCGCCATCGACCGCGTCCAGGCCGCCCGCGTCCATCTGGTGCTACCCGAGCGGCCGCTGTTTTCACGCGAGACGCCCGAACCATCAGCCTCGATCGTGGTGCGCGTGCGCGGCGCGCTCGAGCCGCAGCAGATCCGTGCCATCCGCCATCTGGTCGCTTCCGCCGTCAACGGATTGAAGCCGCAACGGGTGTCGATCGTCGATGAAGCCGGGCAATTGCTCGCCGACGGCGCGACTGGCGACGCCGACAACTCCGTCGGCGACGAGCGCCGGGCCGGCTTCGAGAAGCGGATGCGCAATCAGATCGAGGCAATTGTTTCTTCGGTGGTCGGAGCGGGACGCGCCCGCGTCCAGCTCTCGGCCGACTTCGACTACAACAAGATCACCCAGACCTCGGACAAGTTCGACCCCGAAGGCCGGGTACTGCGTTCGAGCCAGACCCGGGAGGAATCCAGCGCGACCCTCGAAACCAACGGTCAGGTCACCGTCAATAACGAATTGCCGGGCAATCAGCGCCAGGACACCACGACGCCCGCGCGCGACCAGAGCAAGAAGAGCGAGGAGACCAACAATTACGAAATCTCCCGAACCACAAAGACCGAGGTGACCGAGGTCGGCAGGGTCAACCGCATCTCGGTCGCCGTGCTGGTCGACGGCAGCTACGTCAAGAACGACAAAGGCGAAATGGTCTATCAGGAACGCGGCAAGGAACAGCTCGACCGTATCGCGGCGCTGGTGCGCTCGGCGATCGGCTTTGATCAGAAGCGCGGCGATCAGGTCGAGGTCGTGAACCTCAAATTCGCCGAAGCGCCCGCAGTCGTACCGGTCGCCGAGCCGACCGGACTGCTCGGCATGCTGCAGTTCACCAAGGATGACGTGATGTACATTATCGAGCTCGGCGTCATGATGCTGCTCGGCCTCGTGGTGTTGTTCATGGTGATCCGGCCGCTGGTCAAGCGCATCCTTGCTTCCGAAGTGATCCCCGCGCTTGCGCACGACAGTTTGCCGGCGTTGACCGATGGTAGCGACGCCGGCCAGAGCCTCGTCGGTGCCAATGCCACCGCGCAGATGATCGATGTCGCCCAGGTTCAGGGCCAGGTCCATGCGCAGTCGGTCCATCGCGTCGGCGAACTGGCCGAGCGAAACCCGAATGAGACCGCTACCATCATTCGTCAATGGCTAACCGAGCCGGCGACCTGACATGGCTGTACCGCAAACCACCAACGCCCACGATATTACCAGCGTCATCGCCACGCTGGCGGGCCGTCAGAAGGACCGCCCGAAAGGCCCTCCTCTGAGCGGACCCAAGCGCGCCGCGATCCTGATGCTGGCGCTGGGCGAACAATATGGCGGCAAAGTCTGGTCGCTGCTCGACGACGACGAAGTACGCGAACTGTCGATGCACATGTCGACGCTCGGTACCGTCGAAGCCGACGTGGTGGAAGACCTGCTGCTCGAATTCGTCTCGCGGATGTCGGCATCCGGCGCGTTGATGGGAACCTTCGACGGCACCGAGCGGCTGCTGCAGCTATACCTGCCCGCCGATCGCGTGACCGGCATCATGGACGAAATTCGCGGCCCTGCGGGCCGCAACATGTGGGAGAAGCTCTCCAACGTTCAGGAAGAGGTGCTCGCCAACTATCTCAAGAATGAATACCCGCAGACCATCGCCGTGGTGCTGTCGAAGCTGAGGCCGGAGCACGCCGCCCGGGTGCTCGCGATCCTGCCCGAAGACATGGCGCTCGATGTGGTCGGCCGCATGCTGAGAATGGAGGCGGTGCAGAAGGAAGTGATCGAACGCGTCGAACAGACGCTTCGCACCGAATTCATGTCGAACCTGTCGCAGACCCGCCGTCGCGATGCCCACGAAGTGATGGCCGAAATCTTCAACAATTTCGACCGCCAGACCGAGACCCGCTTCATCACGTCGCTGGAGGAAGACAACCGCGAGTCCGCCGAACGCATCAAGGCGCTGATGTTCACCTTCGACGACCTCGTCAAGCTGGATGCCGCATCGGCGCAGACCCTGATGCGCCACGTCGACAAGGACAAGCTCGGCATCGCGCTTAAGAGCGCCAACGAGGATGTCCGCGGCTTCTTCCTCGGCAACATGTCGTCCCGCGCCGGCAAGATGCTGCTCGACGACATGGCGGCACTGGGACCGGTACGGTTGCGCGATGTCGACGAGGCGCAGGCGTTGCTCGTCAATCTCGCAAAGGACCTCGCGGCCAAGGGTGAAATCATGCTGACCAAGAACCGCGCCGACGACGAGCTGGTGTACTGATGACCGCCCCCGCAAAATTCCTGTTCGACATGGACTTCTCCGCGCCGGACAAGACGCGCGAACGGCCCGCCACGCCTTCGGAAATCGCGCAGAAGATCGCATCCGCCGAGGCCCGCGCCTATCGCGACGGCTACGATACCGCGCAGCGCGAGGCGAAAGCCGAAAGCGACCGCCGCACTGCGCTGGCGCTCGAGGAGATCGCAATTGGCATTCAAGGTATCGCGACGCGGTTCTCCGGCATCGAAATCCGGATGGAGACCGAAGCCGTCGATGTCGCGGTCGCGGTGGCGCGCAAGCTGTGCGGCGAGTTGATTTCCGGCGAGCCGCTGGTCGAGATCTCCCGGCTGGTGAGCGATTGTTTTTCCCACCTGGTTTCAACGCCGCATCTCGTGGTTCGGATCAACGATTCCCTCTACGAGGCCGCACACGAACGAATCGAGCGGCTGGCGAAACAAAGCGGTTTCGCGGGCCGCCTCGTGATCCTGGCAGAACCGGAAATCGCGAACGGCGATTGCAGGATCGAGTGGGCCGACGGCGGCGTCGTGCTGGAGCGCGCGGCGATCGAAGCCAAGATCAACGAACTTGTCGGGCGCTACATGGCGTCCCGAGGTGGAACGACGACCATGAGGAATGAGCCATGAGTGACACCGACGGACAGGTTCCGCTTCCGGATCTCAATGCCGCCGACGCGCCGTCGATCGATGACGTGGCGTATAACGAGGACGAACAGGCTTCGCGGGTTGCAGCCGACCTGGAAGCCGTCTTCGACGTGCCGGTGCAGGTATCGGCCGTGCTCGGCCGTTCCAAGATGGACGTCGGCGAATTGCTGAAACTCGGGCCCGGTACCGTGCTCGAACTCGACCGTCGCGTCGGCGAAGCCATCGACATTTATGTCAACAACCGGCTGGTGGCCCGCGGCGAGGTAGTGCTGGTGGAAGACAAGCTTGGCGTGACCATGACGGAAATCATCAAGGCGGAACGCACCTAAAGTTATCTAGCGACGGCGCACGACTGGCGCGAACAGACGAACAGGAGATTAAAATGCGGCTTCTCATCGTTGGCACATTGAAGGGCCAGCTCACGACGGCCACCAAGATCGCCATGGACAATGGCGCTTCCGTGACCCACGCGGAGGACCACGAACAGGCGATGCGCGTGTTGCGCGGCGGCAAGGGCGCCGACCTGTTGCTGGTCGACGTCGCCCTCGACATCCGCGACCTCGTGCTGCGGCTGGAGGCGGAACACATTCACGTGCCGATCGTCGCCTGCGGCATCTCCAACGACGCGCGCGCCGCGGTCGCCGCGATCCATGCCGGCGCCAAGGAATACATCCCGCTGCCGCCGGATCCCGAATTGATCGCAGCCGTACTCGCCGCCGTCGCCAACGACTCCCGCGACCTCATCTACCGCGACGAGGCGATGGCCAAGGTGATCAAGCTGGCGCAGCAAATTGCCTGCTCCGACGCCTCCGTCATGATCACCGGCGAATCCGGCACCGGCAAGGAAGTGCTGGCGCGCTATGTCCACACCCGCTCCAACCGCGCCAAGAAGCCTTTCATCAGCATCAACTGCGCGGCGATCCCCGAGCACCTGCTTGAATCCGAGTTGTTCGGCCACGAGAAGGGCGCGTTCACCGGTGCCGTTGCGCGGCGGATCGGAAAATTCGAGGAAGCCACCGGCGGCACCCTGCTGCTGGACGAAATCTCCGAAATGGACGTGCGGCTGCAATCCAAATTGCTGCGTGCGATCCAGGAACGCGTGATCGATCGGGTCGGCGGCACCCGCCCGGTGCCGGTCGATATCCGCATCATCGCGACCTCGAACCGCAACCTCGCCGATGCCGTGCGCGAAGGCACGTTCCGCGAGGACCTTTTATTCCGCCTCAACGTGGTGAACCTCAAGATCCCGCCGCTACGCGAGCGCCCGGCGGACATTCTCGAACTGGCGCAGCACTTCGCCAAGAAATATGCCGACGCCAACGGCGTGCCGTTGCGGCCAATCTCCGCCGATGCCCGCCGGGTGCTGACCGTGAACCGCTGGCAGGGCAACGTCCGCGAACTGGAAAACACCATCCATCGCGCGGTGCTGATGGCGCAGGGCGACGAGATCGGCGCCGACGCCATCCTGACGCCGGACGGCGATCGTCTCGACCTCGCCAAGACCGTGCCGGCGGTAGCGCACGCCACCTTCGCCGCCGAACAGGTGACCCGAGCACTGGTCGGACGTACGGTCGCGGACGTCGAGCGCGATCTCATTCTGGAGACGCTGAAACATTGCCTCGGCAACCGCACCCATGCCGCCAATATCCTCGGCATCTCGATCCGCACACTGCGCAACAAGCTCAACGAATACGCCGACGGCGGGCTGCCGGTCACGCCCGCGGGCGCCGGCGAATATCACCGCGTCACCGCAACGGTGTAATCAGGACCCCATCGTCATGGCGAGGCGCGCAGCGACGAAACAATCCAGACTCCGTCATTCCGGGATGGTGCGTTAGCACCAGACCCGGAATGAAAGGCCATGGCTCACTCGCGAAGCCCGTCATCGGGCGCGCAAACGCGCAACCCGTTGGCACGTTGGTATTCTACGAGTAATTCGGCGCGTCGGGTTTACGAAAAATGTGGATCGGATCGCCCGGCTGGAGGTCGTGCCCGGTGAATGCCGCATAGGCGTAGAGTCCGAGATACAGAATCGCGAGCGCGCCGACCGCGTAGAAGATCCAGACCGCGATACGTTTCATCAGGTCACGGCGCCACGTAGCGCCACCCGCGCGACGCGCCGCTGCCAAAGCCACAACAGCGGCACGAAGACCAATCCCGCGATCACGTTAATCATGATGCCGACGGTCGGCACGCCGTGGCCAATCACCGACATCAGGCGCGCAAGCGTGCCAGCCACGAGAATGAACGTCACCAGCGAAATCCGATCGCCGTACCGATCGATTTGCGGGATGCAGGACCAGTAGATCAGGCCTATCGCCAACAGCATCCCCTTGAGAAAGCGAACATAGCTGTCCAGCACCACGTCGCCGGACAAATCGGCATCCAGGGTGCCAAACACGACGCCGGTAAGGCCCAGGCCCACACCCGCAAGACCTGCAACCGCGACCGCGATCTGAAGAAGCGTGCGTTCCATCGCGTAACATCCTCCCGGTCCCGCCATCGCGGGCCGCTGCGGGCTTTTCTAGTCCGCTGACGCACAAAACACCACTGCCTGAATTCCCTCAGACCATCGCATGTCGATCCAATGAAGCCACTATCGAATTGCCGAGCGACAGGGCGCCATCCGGGCATTGGCGTCTCAACTGGTTTGGGTTAGGCTCGTGAGGTCAAAATCGACCGGTGCAGTGCTAGTTCCTCAACGTTCACGGAAGGGCCGGATATGCAGCCGAATAACGACATCTCCTTCGAGGCGGCCCTCGACGAGCGCGTCGCGGACATGCTCGATGCCTGCACGCGGTGCGGCAAATGTGTCGAGGTCTGCCCTAGCGTGAAACCCGCCGGCATCGCGGATGCGAGTTCGCAAGACATCATCAGCGGCGTGCTCGACATCGTACGCAGCGGCGATGGACCCGAGGCGTCGCGCAAATGGGCAGCGTCTTGCATGCTCAGCGGCGAGTGCATCAAGGCCTGCGACGACGGGGTCAATCCGCGCTTCCTGCTGGCGATGGCCCGCCTCGCCATCGCCAAGGCCGGCAGCGAGCTGCCCGACCGGCGCCGCCTCGGCGTGGAGAAGTACCGCGATCTCAGCCGTGATGTGACGGTGCTGTCACGCTTGCAGCTCGATGGCGAGGCGCTGGAGCGGCTCGGCCAGAAATCGGCGTCGGTATCGACGCCCGTCGAGGCCCCGGACTTCGTGTTTTACACCGGCTGCAATGTGCTCAAGACGCCGCAGATCGCGCTGCTTGCCCTCGATATCATGGATGTGCTCGGCGTCACCTACCAGGTGATGGGCGGACCAAGCCATTGTTGCGGCGTCGTACAGCTGCGCCCGGGCGATATCGAGATGTCCGGGCGCATGGGATCGAACTCGATCGAGAAACTATCGCACTCCAAATCCGGGCAGGTGATCTCCTGGTGCCCGAGTTGCTACGTCCAATTCACCGAACTGACGCTGCCGACGATCGAGCGACAGCGCGGTTCGCGACCCTTCGAGATGACGCCGTTCATGCGGTTTCTCGACGGCCGGCTGGCCGAGTTGAAGCCGCGCCTGCGGCGACGGGTCGAAATGCGGGTAGCGCTGCACCAGCATCCCGGCATAGCCGGCGCGATGGAAGCCGCCACTGAAATCCTGCAGGCAATCCCGGGCGTCGAACTCGTCGACCTGAAACAACCGGCGGTTGGCTTGCAGAGCTTCAACCTCGGCGTCCTTCCGGCGTTCAAGCGCGAGCTGCAACTGGGCGAGCTCCAGGCGGCGCGCGACGCGGGCGTCGATGCGCTGATTACGGTCTATCACTCCGAACATCGCGAACTATGCGCGCATGAGCGGGACTGGCCGTTCCGCATCATCAACATCCTCGAAATGGTCGGCGAGAGCATGGGGTTGCACCGGGAAGACCGCCACAAGCAGCTCAAGATCATGCAGGATGCCGACCAGATCGTCTCCGAATGCGGCGACCTGATCGCGCAGCACGCGCTAGACGCCGGGAAGGCCCGCGACGTCGTTATCAAGGCGATGCTCGGTGATCAACCGCTTCCCCTCGGTCATGGATCGCATGCCCTGGGAGCGCCGACGTAGCGACGGCCACGAATCGCCGGATCACGTCATGCGCGGGATCCGCCTGGCCGGAAGGCTGACCTCCGCGAGCTTGACCACATCCTCGTTCTGATCGATCGCGACATATTGCCCCTGCCAGTAGGCCAGCGCCGCGGTGCGCTTCGAGACCTGCAAATCCAGTACGCGGCCGATCACGATGGCATGGGAGTGACGCTCGACGATCTCTTCAACCTCGCAGTCGGCCGCCGCCAGCGCACCCACCAGCAGCGGCACGCCCGACGCGCGCGTCACCCACTCAGCGCCGGCGAACCGGTCCGCGCCCTTCAGTCCGTCCTTGCCGGTAAATCGCTCGGCGATGTCAAGCTGATCGGCGGTCAGAATATTCACGCCGAAAACGCCAAGGCGCTTCAGGAGGGGCCAGGACGACGATCCCCGATTGATGCTGACGATCAATGTCGGCGGCTCGACCGACAGCGACGAGACCGATGTGACGGTCATCCCCGTGATGTCCTTAGCCCGCCCGACCGTGATCACGCTGACGCCGCCCGCCAGATGACGCATAGCGCTGCGAAAATCGCCTGAAGCAACCTCGCGGTCGATCGTGACGGTGCGGACGGTGGAGTTCATGGCAGCCTCACAGGTCTGATGGGTCGTCCGCGGATTGCAGCAGACCGCGCAAGATCGAGCCTTCCAATGCCGCGAGGTCGGCCGAGCCGCGCTGGCGGGAACGCGGGATATCGACATCGATGTCATGCGCGATACGGCCGTTTTCAATGACCAGAACCCGGTCGGCCAATGCGACGGCTTCGGACACGTCATGCGTGACAAGGATCGCCGTAAAAGCCTGATCGCGCCAGACCCGCTCCAGCAGCCGCTGCATGGAAATCCGCGTCAGGGCATCGAGCGCGCCGAGCGGCTCGTCGAAGGCGAGAACGCGGGGATGACTGACCAGCGCACGCGCCAGCGCCACGCGCTGCTTTTGCCCGCCGGAAAGGACGGCCGGCCACTGACCGCGCTTGTCGTCAAGCCCGACTTCGGTCAACGCCCTCTGCGCGCGTAGCTGGGCATCCGGCGATGCGCGGTCGCGGCCAAGCCCAACCTCGACGTTCGACAGAACCCGCGCCCACGGCAACAGCCGTGGCTCCTGAAACATCACCCGCACATCCTCAGGCCGGGTTTCCTCGCCGAAGCCGATGGTGCCGGCGTCGATGGTCTCCAACCCCGCGATCAAACGCAGCAGCGTGCTCTTGCCGCAGCCGCTCCGGCCGACGATCGCGACGAATTGTCCGGCGGGAATGTGCAGGTCGATGCCGCGCAGCACCTCGTTGTCGCCGAACGATTTTCGCAAACCCCGAATGGTCAGCGGCAGGCCGCGAGAAACTTCCGAACCACGCCACAGCAACCGCGCCCGCTCGACGAAATCCGCGCGATCCACCGGCTCGGCATCCTGGGGAAGAAAACGAAGGGCTTCCTGCATCTGTGCTCTCAATGTCTCTGGAAGGCGGGATGCCAGGACAGCGTCAATCGTTCCAGCACGCGCGAAGCGCTGTCGGCCAGTTTTCCAAGCAAGGCGTAGATCAGGATGCTGAGCACGACGACGTCGATCTGCATGAATTCGCGTGCCTGCATCGCCATGTAGCCGAGGCCCGATGAAGCCGCGATGGTTTCCGCCACGATCAGCGTCAGCCACATGATGCCGAGTGCAAAGCGTACACCGACAAAGATCGACGGCAACGCGCCCGGAAAGATCACCCGCCGGAACAATTCGCCATCGGTCATGCCGTAGATCCGCCCCATCTCGATCAATTGTGGATCGACGGTGCGGATGCCGTGCAGCGTGTTGAGATAGATCGGGAAGAACACGCCGAGCGCGACTAGAAACAGTTTCGCCGATTCGTCGATGCCGAACCACAGGATGACCAGCGGGATCAGCGCCAGATGCGGAATATTGCGCACCATCTGCAGCGTGGTGTCGGTGAGCTTGTTGCTGAGCTGCGACAGGCCGTTCATCAGGCCGAAGGCAAAGCCGATGCCGCCACCAATGACGAAGCCGACGCCGGCCCGCCAAAAGCTGACCCAGATGTTGCGCACGAGTTCGCCCGACAGCAGCAGCTTCCATCCCGCCAGCGCCACATCGCTCGGCGCCGGCAGCACCCGCGCCGGCACGAGGCCGCTGACGCAGGCAACCTGCCAGACAACGACGATGGCCAGTGGCACGATCCACTGGATCAGGCCGTCGGCACGCGGCGGTCGCAGGCTGCGGATCCGCGGAAGGCTTTCGATCAGGCTCATGACTGCGACGCCTTCACCAGCGGACGGTGCTCGTTGGCGATGGTCTCGCCGAACGGCCCGGTATTGACGCGGAGCGGCGTGACGTTGTCGGACGGTCGCAGCGACAGCAGCGGGAACACCAGCTCGGCGAAGCGATAGGCTTCCTCGAGATGCGGGTAGCCCGACATGATGAACGTATCGATGCCGACCTCCTGATATTCCCGGATCCGCGCCGCCACGGTTTGGGGATCGCCGACCAGTGCCGTTCCCGCGCCGCCGCGCACCAGGCCGACGCCGGCCCAGAGGTTCGGGCTGATCTCGAGCTTGTCCCGGCGTCCGCCATGCAGTTGCGCCATGCGCTGCTGGCCGACCGAGTCCATCCGCGAAAAGATCTTCTGAGCCGAGACGACGGTCTCGTCGGTGACGTGCTGAATCAAATCGTCGGCGGCTTTCCAGGACTCCGCACTGGTTTCGCGAACGATCACGTGCAGGCGGATACCAAAGCTGAGGGTGCGCCCACGCCTGGCGGCGACGGCCTTGACGCGCGCGATCTTTTCGGCCACCTGCGCCGGCGGCTCGCCCCATGTCAGGTATTTGTCGACGGTGTCGACCGCGACATCAATGCCGGCCTCCGACGATCCGCCGAAATACAGCGGCGGGCGCGGCGATTGCACCGGCGGAAACAACAGCCGTCCGTCCTCGATGCGGATGTGCTCGCCCTCGACATTGACGGTCTTGCCGGCCAGCAGATCGCTGTAGATGTTGAGAAACTCGCGGGTCACGGCATAACGCGCGTCATGATCGAGGAAGATGCCGTCGCCCTTGTTCTCGACGGGATCGCCGCCGGTGACGACATTGATCAGCAAGCGTCCGTTCGACACCCGGTCGAGCGTGGCGGTCATGCGCGCGGCGACGCTCGACGATTGCAGGCCGGGACGCACCGCCACCAGATAGCGCAGGCGTTCGGTCCAGGGCGCGACCGCGGACGCCACCACCCAGGAATCCTCGCAACTTCGCCCGGTTGGCAGCAGCACGCCGAAATAGCCGAGCTGATCGGCGGCCTGCGCGATCTGGCGCAGGTAGTTGAAGTTGACCTCGCGCCCGCCGGTCGTGGTGCCGAGATAGCGGCCGTCGCCATGGGTTGGCAGGAACCAGAGGATGTTGGCGTTGGAAGTGACATGGTTCGTCATGATCAGGATCCCGGCTTGCGTTGAACGTCAGAAACCGTGATGGCTTTCGGCAGCAGACCCAGCCCGACGAAGGTATCGGCGATGCGCTGCTGGCTCGCGATCACCTCATCGCTGATCGGCAAAATCCCATATGACTCGCGCTTCAGCGACACCGCGAGCACGGATGGAGACAAGCCGACCGAAGGGCTCAATTGCGCGGCGACGGTCTGGATATTGTTCCTGGTCCATTCATCGGCCTCGTTCAGCGCTTCG
>WNFO01001998.1_pt1 | contig 19771 bp, 15 predicted proteins | sample 5400251 | NCBI WGS metagenome assembly WNFO01 (sample SAMN13153354, study PRJNA577476) | soil metagenome | isolation source: 100 cm saprolite under Madrone tree | place: USA:California | collected 2016-06-14
TGGTGACGGCGTCGTTCGCCTACGTGCTCTCGCCGGCGAAGATGGGCGCGTCGTCCCTCGTGGCGTCCGATGCGGCGAAGGTCACGCTCGGGGCCGCCGGAGCGGGTCTCGTGGCCGTGGCGATCATGACCGCCACGCTCGGCTCCAACAACGGGATCGTGTTGACGGCGGCGCGCGTACCGTACGCGATGGCGCGCGACGGCCTGCTGCCGCGCTGGCTGGCGACTGTGCACCCGCGCTTCCTCACGCCGATTCCGTCGCTCGCCGTACAAGCGGTCGTGGCGATCGCCTTGACCCTGATTTCAACCGACCCGTCGTGGAAGAACACGTACAATCATCTCTTCACGTACGTGGTCCTGGCGGAGTTCGTGTTCTACGGCATGTCGTGCGGCGCGGTCATCGTGCTACGGCGCAAGGAGCCCGCCATGGTGCGCCCCTACAAGGCGTGGGGCTATCCCGTCACGCCCATCGTCTTCATTCTCTTCGCGCTGTGGCTGTTGTACAACACCGCCCGGGAGCAGCCGGGGGACGTGGCGATGAGCACGCTGCTCGTGCTCGCCGGGTTGCCGCTCTACTGGTGGCAGCGCAGACTCACCGCCCGGGCGGCGCCGACTGCCTGACGCTGCTACTCGTCGTCCGCGCCTGGCTTCTGCAGGCGCTGCAGCGCCGTTTCCACGTCTTTCCGGGTATCCGGGTACTTGAGCGTGCCCACGGCTGCCTGCAACCGCGGGATCCCGAGCTGACGCGGCAGCGTAAACTGGAACGCCTCCACCACCCAGCGCCGCACCGCCCGGCGCTCGTCGTTCAGGTGCGCGGTGAGCAGCTCGAGCGCGTGAGCGCTGCCGCGGGCCGCGAGCGCCGCCAACACATGTGCCGCGAAGCGGTGCGTGGCGAGCAGCGTCTCGAGGCGCGGGATGGCACCGGTATCTCCCGTCTGCGCGATGATGCGATAGGCCGCCTCCTGGATGACGTCCTGGTACGATGGTGTGGCGAGCCCCCAGGCGATGGCGCTATCGCGCGCCGTCGAGTCGGCGCGGACCAGCGCCGTGAGCGCCGCGGCGCGCACTTCGTAGCTCGGGTCGGTTTGGAACGTGGCGCGCGCGAGCTCCGCGGCCCGCGCACCGCCCCGCTGACCCAGCGCCGCTACGCCTGCACGCCGTACCTGCGCCGAGGTATCCCGCAGCACGGCTGCGAGCGGCGCCGCGGCGCTCGCCCCGGGTAACTCGCCCAGCGCCTCGACCGCCCCGGCGCGCGTGCGGAAGTAATCGGCCCCGGTCGCGGCCTCGACCAGCGCCGCCACGGCCGCCGCGTCCGCCGGACGCTGCGCCAGCTGCTCGATCGCCCACTGGCGGTTCCAGAGATCGGGGTCCCGCTTGAGCTGCGTGGCGAGCCAGGCGGTCGGCTGGTCGAACGTCAACTCCTTGAGAATCGTGTTGCCGTCGTCGAACACCACCATCGTCGGAGCGCCGGCGAGCCCCGGGATCTCGATCGTTTGTTCGCGGGCCGCGAGCTCGATCTGCCGCACGACATCCCCGCCCGCGGTGCCCACGCGAATCGTCACCGGCATGCGGAACGCTTTTGGGGTCTCGAACGCGAGGCCGGTGGTGTCCGCCTTGGATGAGTCCTTCTGCATTTGCTTTACGGTGAGGGTCAGCTTTCCCGCCGCCGTGTCGTACGCCGCCGTCACCCCGAAACGGGGGTGCCCAGCGTCGTACACCCATTGGCTCCAGAACCAGTCGAGATTCTCGCCCGTCGCGTCGAGCACCGCCTGGCGCAGGTCGTCCGAGGTCGCGTTTGCCAGCGCGTGCCGGGTGAGGTACAGGTGCAGCGACGCCCAGAACCGCTCGGGGCCGAGGTAGCGCTGGAGCATGCGCAGCACGAGCGCGCCTTTGGGATACACGTTGTTCGAGCCGAGCGCCGCGAGCGGCATGCGGCGCCGCCGGTCGATCTCGAGATACTGGTGGTACTCGTCGAGGTAGTAGTCGTCCTCGACTTGGGGCCCGAGCTTCACGCGCCAATACTGTCCGGGCAGGAACTCGGCGAAACCCTCGTTGAGCCACATGTTGGCCCAGTTCTCGAGGGTCACGTAGTCGCCGAACCATTGGTGGGCCAGCTCGTGAGGAATCAGGATCCATTGATACCACGGCCGGTCGACGTAGGCGCGGTCGTCGGGAAGCCAGTCGATGAGCGTGGTCGCGCTCACGTTCTCCATCCCGCCGAAGAAATCGGCGACCGTGGTCTGCGCGTACTTGGCCCAGGGGTAGCGGACGCCGGTCAGCCGGGAGTAGACCTCCATCATGTCCGGCGTGACGCCGAACAGCCGGCGGGCGCGACTCGAGTCCGCGCGGTACACGTAGTACTCGACCGGAATGCCGCGCCAGGTGTCGGCCAGGCGGACCAGGGGCGCGACGATGAGGGACACGAGATAGCTCGCGCTGCGCGGATCCTGACGCCACGTCACGGTGTGCGTCCCGTCGGGCTTCTTCTGGTCGGCCACCAGCCGGCCGTTCGAGACCACGGTGTACTGCTGCGGCACGGTGGCGGCCAGCTCCCAGGTCATCTTGTCGTTCGGGAAATCGTAGGTCGGGAACCAGTAATGGTTGTTGTCGTCCTCGCCCTGGCTCCAGATCTGCTGCGGCCGGTGCTCCCGGCCCTCGGGCTCGATGAAGGTGAGCCCGCGACCGTTGTCGATGCGCGCATGGTAGTCGATCGAAAAGCGCAGCGTGTCGTGGAAGGCCAACGGGCGCGCGGGGTACACCACGAGCGTGTCGCCGTGGGCGGCGCTCCGGAGCGTCGTGCCGCGGACGTCGGCGACGCGCGACACGGCGATCCGCTTGCCCGCGTCGAGGATCACGGAATCGAGCCCCGGCCGCAGCGCCACCAGGGTGGTCGTCACGCGGCCGTCGAGCGACGTCGAGTCCCAATCGAAGTTGCGGACCTCGATGCGCTGGTGCACCAGGTCGTAGTCGTGGGATCGCGTATAGGCGTCATTCGCGATCCGCTCAGCGTTGGATTGGGCGAGGCTTGGGGCGGAGCTGGAACCGATGAGCAGGGCGAGGGCGAGAAAGAGGCGCATGCACGAATCTAGCCTGGACGGGAGGAGCTTTCCGGTGCAGAATTGGGCGGCCGCCAACACGCCCTTCACAGGAGATTCGAGGATGAGATCCAGGCTCGGAACCACCCTGCTTGCCGTCTGCACCCTCCCCCTCACGGTCGTCGTCGCGCAGGCCCAGAACCCGGTCTCCAATGGCATCCGGGCCATGGCGCAGCGCCAGACGAAGAACATCGTGGACGCCGCGGAGGAGATGCCGGCCGACAAGTACGCCTACAAGCCCACGCCCGCTCAGATGAGCTACGTGCAGCGCGGCGTCCGGCATGAAGCAGCCGGACGTGGACAAGTTCACGGGGGCGGACCCGAAGGACAAGCTCGTGGCCGGCCTCAAGGCCTCGTTCAAGTTCTGCGAGACCGCGCTGGCTCAGGTCCAGGACGCACAGCTGAGCGACAGCATCGACTTCTTCGGCGGGCGTAAGGTCACGAAAGCGGTGGCGGGGCTGATCACCGTGGCCGACTGGGCGGACCACTACAGCCAGATGGCGATTTATCTGCGCCTGAACGGGCTGCTACCGCCCACCGCCAAGAAGGGGATGGACTAGCGGTCCCGCAGGATCTCGCGTGCAGCGTTGTATCCGCACGCCCCCATGACCCCGCCGCCCGGGTGCGTCGCCGAGCCGCACATGTACAACCCTTTGATGGGAGTGCGATAGTCGGCGTATCCGGGCAGCGGGCGCAGGAAAAAGAGCTGTGACAGGGTCATGGCGCCCTGGAAGATGTTGCCACCCGTGAGGCCGAACCGGCGCTCCAGGTCGAGCGGCGAGAGCACCTGCCGGTCGATCACGGAGCGCTTGAAGTTTGGTGCGTACTCGTTGAGGATGTCGAAGCAGCGATCCGCGAACTGATCCTTCAGCTGGTCCCACGACGCGCTGCGCAGCTGGTAGGGCGCGTACTGCACGAAAAACGACATCACGTGCTTCCCGGGGGGCGCGACGGTCGTGTCCACCACAGACGGAATCGTGCACTCGAGAATCGGATCCGCCGATGGGCGGCCGTACTTCGCGTCATCGTACGCCCGCTCGATGTAGTCGAGCGTCGGTGCGACGTGGATCGTGCCGCGCAGGTGCCCGTTCAGGGGAAGGCCGCTGCCGCGTACGGCGGTGAAGTCCGGGAGCTCGGACAGCGCGACGTTGATCTTGAGCGAGGCACTCGCGTAGTCGATGTTCTTGACGGCGGCGACGAACTCGGGCTCCAGCTCCTGCTGGTCGACCAAGCTCAGGAACGTCACGTGCGCGTCGGCGTTCGAGACCACCTTCTTGGCTTGGAACTCGGTCCCATCCTCGAGGGCCACGCCCTTCACCCGACCACGCCGGGTGACGATCCTCGCCACCGGACTGTTGACGCGGATCTCAACCCCGCGCGAGCGTGCCGCCGACGCGAGCGCCTGCGAGATCCCGCCCATCCCGCCGCGCACGTAGCCCCACATGCCGCGCACGCCGTTGCACTCGCCCATCACGTGATGGAACAGCACGTACGCCGTGCCGGGCACCGAGGGGGGCGCCATCGCGCCGATGATGGCGTCGGTCGCGAGCGCGATCTTCAGCTGCTCCGACTCGAACCAGCGATCGAGGATCGGCCGCGCGGCGCCCGTGAGGATCTCGAGCGCCGCCGGGCCTTCCCGCCCCAGCTTCAAAAAGCGCCACCCGAGCCCCGCAAGCTGTGCCAGGTTCCCCGGCCGGAATGACCACGGATTGGGGGGTGTCTGGAGCAGGGTGGGCTCGATGAAATCCGCCACCCGCTCGAGCATCGCTTCGTAGCGGGGCAGCGCCTCGGCGTCCCGCTCGGAGAACTTGGCCACTTGCTGCCGGGTCAGCTCCTTATCGGGCCCCATCAGCAGGAACCGCCCGTCCGGAAACGGCGTGAACGACGAGGGACTGCGCGGCAGCAGCTCGAATCCGTGGCGCGGCAGCTCCAGGTCGCGGATGATTTCCGGCCGCAGCAGGCTGTTCACGTAGGCGGCGGTGGACACCTTGAAGTCTGGCCACAGCTCCTCCGTCACGCACGCGCCCCCCACGACGTGGCGGCGCTCGAGCACCAGCACCCGCTTCCCGGCGCGGGCGAGGTAGGCGGCGGTGACGAGGCCGTTGTGGCCGGCCCCGACGATGATGATGTCGTACGACCCGGACATGAAGATCCCTTCGCTGGATTCAGTGCGGTGCAGTATGTTACCGGCTGGGAGGCGACGCGAGCGACCCGATGACGCAGTCCCCGATCCGTTTGGCGCGGCTCGTAGCGATCGCCTGGTGTGCCTTTCATCCGCTTGCGTCCACCGGGTGCGCCCGTCACAAGCCCGACGCCGCCGCGGCCGCCTCGCTGCCAGCCCCGGCCGAGCCGCGACTCCCCGTAGCGCTGCGCGTCACCAACAGTAACTGGTCGGACGTCAGAATCTACGTCGTGCGGGGGACGATGTGGATGCGGCTCGGCACGGTGACCACCAACAGTACCGTGGACTTCCAGATCCCGGCGGACTTTCTGAGCGGGGCAGGGGGCGCTTCGATCGTCGCAGACCCGGTGGCCGGCAGAGCGCACTGGAGCACGCCCTTGCCCGCGATCTCGGAGGGGGACGAATTCGAGGTCGTGATCGAGAACTTCCTGCAGTACTCCCACCTGGTGGTGCGCTAGGGCCGTCGCTGCAGCCGCTCCAGGAGCGAGCCCAGCTCGGGCGGCACCTGCACGCCGAAAATCTCCCTGCTCGGCGCCGTGACCACGATGGTCCGCGGTCCGGGCCCTCCCTGGCTCCCGGTCGGGCCGGCACTGCCGGCTTGGCCGGGCGCCCCGTCCACCGCATCGGGGCAACGGCGGTTGCTGGCGTCCGTGGCGCCCTGGCCGCCCTTCCCGCCCCTCCCGCCCGCCCCACCGGACCCGCCCTGGCCGCCGGGTCCCCCGGGGCTTCGGGCCGCCACGATGCCTGCGAGGAACGGGTTATCGGCCGGCGCGATCAGGTTGATCCGCCCGCCGTGCCCCCCCGAGCCACCCGGCCCCCCGTTGCCGCCGTTCCCTCCCGGCGCCCCGGGCTGCGCCGGACAGCCCGCGGCGCCGGCGGACCCATCGGTGCCCTTCGCGCCCGCGACACCGCTGCCTCCCCGGCCCCCGCGCGACTCGATCGCCAGCCAGTCGACGGGCGGCACCGCGTTGGCGTCCTGCAGCACGTAGAACGGCGGTGCGACCCCCACCTGGATACCGGCCACGAACAGCCTGTCGTAGAATGGCGAGCGCAACACCGCGAGCCGCACCGTGGCGTCGGGTCCCGGCTCTCCCGCTTCGCCCGGCCCCCCGGGCTCACCGGAGAACGCGAAGCTGTGCGGCATGCAGCGGTAATCCGGAGGGACGACCACCGTGTTGGTGACGCTGGGCTTCGCCTGCAGCGTGGCGGTCAGCCGGAAGCCCGTCGTCGCCGTAAGGAGCGGGTCGGCGTTCGTCACCCAGTCGCCGTCCTGCTGCGTCACGGCGTCGGGGCTGGTGCGGTCGAGAAAAATCACGTGCAGCCGCGGCGGGTGCTTCTTGTCGTAGGAGCGGGCGAACGGCACCCGGGAACCGTCGGTGAGCACGGCTTCGTAGCTTGCCGGGATCACGGCGCCGGGGCAGGTCCGCGCGTACGTGGTCACGATCCGAATGTCCCGGATCTGCGCGACCAGTCCGGGATCGGGGGCGAAACCCTCGGGCGGAGCATGCGAGCAGGCACCAAGCAATAGCGTGGCACAGAACGTCGTCAAGCAAAGACGCAGCCTCATGGATTCTCCTCTCGCACAAACCTCCCACTCTCTGCCTCGAATACTCGGATGCGGACGATCACGCCCGCGCGCCGGTCGTCCACGATGCGGGCGTGCACGATCTTCCGATCCGTGGTGGGCCGGTACAGGATCCAGCTGCCCGGGGGCGCGACGGCCTCGATCCCCTCGCAGGAGCGAGACTTCGGCCGGGGCTGGTGGCCGGGAGGCACGCCCGGTATCCACACCCGGCACTGGCCGGGCTTGGGGAGATGCCCGGGCGGGACGCCCAAGGTCGCCGCCGTGCTCGGTCCGCCCTCGGAACGGGCTTCGGGAACGACGAGCACAGTCCGCGTGGTTCGCGTGCACCCAGCCGCGACGGCAAGGCCGAGCAGGGCGATGGTAACGGGCAGCGATCGCATGCTGATCCTCGGTGTCTCAGGCGCCACAACATGGGAAACTGGGTAGCAATAGGCAAACTTGCCGGGCCGTTGGGGGCTTCCTATTCTTGTGACCGTATGTCGGGTTTGTCGCGCCGCTCCTTCCTCCACGCGTCCGGTCTCGCGTTTCTCGCCCTCGCCGCGCGTCGCCTGGCCGCGCTCGTGCGGCCCCGGCCGGAGGACGACGTACCGTGGAAGGTGCAGCAGGTGCTGAAGCAGCTGTTCGGCGACCGGCAGATTCAGGCCGGCCACGTCCAGCTGGATGTGCCCACGGTGGCGGCGGACGGGCGCGTGGTGCCCGTGATGATCGAGTCCGACCTGCCGATGTCAGCCGATCACTACGTGAAGGCGGTCCACCTGTTGGTGGACAACAACCCCGATATCCACCTCGCCGAGTTCCGGCTCACGCCCCAGATCGGCCAGGCGTTCGTCAGCACGCGGATCAAGATGCGGATGACGTCGCCTGTTCGAGCGATCGTCGAAACGTCGGACGGCGCGCTGTGGAGCGCCGCGGCCGATGTGCGTGTCACCGTCAATGGGTGCGGCTGAGATGCCCCCCCCGCTCGAGCTCGGCGCCGCGCGCATCCTGGTCCCCACCGCCATTCGCCGGGGCGATGTGATCGACGTCCGTGCGCTGGTCGAGCACCCGATGGCCACGGGACTGTTTCGCGACCCCGAGGGGAAGCCGATCCCCGCCCACTTCATTAACGATGTGAGCGTGATGTACGGTGACCAAGAGGCGGCACATTTCGTCTGGACCTCCGGCGTCAGCCGCGACCCGTTTGTGGAGTTTTCCTTGCGCGCGGACCGCGAAGCGGCGCTCACATTCACGTGGAAGGACAATAAGGGCGGCGTCTTCCAGCAGTCGGTCGACATACGCTTCATTTAATTCCCTTCCTGCTGTTTCAGCTCTCACAACTTCCCGAACGTCTGCCCCTTCGCGAGATGGCTCCCGGGGTCTACGTGGTTCCGGGTGACACGGGGAGGGGCTCTGAGGGACGACCCAACGCCGGCTTCATCGTGACCGGCGACGGCGTCGTGGTGATCGATGCGCTCGCCAGCCCCGCACAGGGGGAGCGGCTGGTGCGCGCGGTCCGTTCGGTCACCCGCGAGCCCATCAGCTGGCTGGTCCTGACGCACCACCACCCCGATCATCACTTCGGTGCAGTGGCCCTGCGCCGGGGCGGCGCTCGGGTGATGGCCCATCCCGACGTCTCAACCGGCGTGGACGAGCAGAGCCGCGAGGCGGCCGAATCGGCGTGGACGCTGGTGGTCGGGACGCAGCAGATGGCGGGTTTCGCCTACGCCGATATGCCCGATCGAGCCGTGTTGACAGCCGATACGCTGCGGCTCGGCGGGAAGACGATCGTGATCTCGCACCCGTGGCGCGGCCCGGGAGGGGCGCACACGGCGGGAGACCTGGTCGTATGGCTGCCTGTCGAGCGGGTGCTGTTCGCCGGCGATTTGCTCATCGAGGACGGCGTGACCATGGTGGTGGATGGCAGCGCCAAGGGGCTCCTGGCCGCGCTCGATACGCTCGCGGCCCTCGCGCCGCGGATCGCGGTGCCCGGCCATGGCGCGATTCCCGCCGAACCCCAGGCGCTGATCGGCCGGACGCGCGACTACATGGTACGGCTGCGCGCCGCGATGCGCGGCGCGATCGAGCGGCACCGCTCCCTCAACCGGGCGCTCGACTCGCTTCCGCCGGCCGACGACGGGCGCCCGGTGTCACTCCGATCGCGCGAGCGCCGCAACGCGAACCGGGTATATCTCGAGGTCGAAAAAGAAATCATGGGATTGGAGCCTTGACGATGCTACTCGTGTGTCTCGCCGTGCTGGCACAGTCGCCGCGGCTGATCTCCACCGCCGAGCTGGGTTCGCTGTTGGCGCAGCGCGACTCGAACGTGAGCGTGATCGACGTCCGCGACGACTTCACGCGCTATCTCGAGTCGCACATCCCGAGGGCGGTATACCTGCACGCCGAGGAGCTGCGCGCCGCCGAGCGCGGCGTGCCGAACAAGCTGCTTGGCCTCGTGTCGTATACGGCGTTGTTCTCGCGGATCGGCCTCAGGCCGGACCGGCCGGTCGTGATCTATAGCGCGGGGGAGACGCGCGATATCGACGCGACCTATCTCGCCTGGATCCTCGAGGGAGTGGGCCAAGCGTCGGTGTATGTGCTGGACGGCGGGTTCGGGAAGTGGAGCCTCGAGAGCCGCACGGTCACGCGTCGATATCCGGTGATCGAGCCTACGGTGTTCACGCCCGCCGCGTTCACGCCGGACCGGGCGACCCTCGATGACGTGAAGGCTGCCTTGACGGCGCGGGACGTCGTCATCGTCGATGCGCGTAACCCCGACCAGTATGCCGGCCGCGCGGGGGCGCAGCTGCGGCGCGGGCACATCCCCGGGGCGGTCAGCCATTTCTGGCAGGGTGACCTGGCCAAGGTGGACTTCGCGACCGTGTGGAAGTCCCTGGATGACCTGCGCGCGAGCTATGCAGGGCAGGGGATCACCCCCGACAAGACGGTCATCGCCTACTGTAATGGCGGACTCGAGTCGAGCCATGTGTACTTCGCGTTGCACGACCTGTTGAGGTACCCGCGGGTTCGCGTGTATGACGGATCGTTCACGGAATGGGCGGAAAAGCTCGACCTGCCGGTGAAAGCGGGGGACGACCCGTAAAAGGCCGGCGAAGGGGGAAGGGCAGGGCGTGGACAAGGCTGGTTACGGGCTCATCGAAACCATGCGGGTGCGCGACGGGCGTATCGCGCTCCTCCAGGGGCATCTCGCTCGTTTGGGGCGCTCGCTCGGCGAGCTCGGCCTTCCCAAACCTTCCCAGGACGTCGTCGCGCTGGTGCAGCCGTTCGCCGCGACCGGAGAGGCGGTGCTGCGTCTCGAAGTGCGCGATGGCCGGGCCAGTGTGACGGTGCGCGAGCCGCCGACGCTCGCACCGCCGACCTTGATCACCGCATCCGAGCCGCATCAATCGTATCCCCACAAGACCACCGAGCGGGATTGCTTCACCGATGCGGGCCGAGAGGCCGAGGTGGCGGAGGCCGATGACGCGCTGCTCCTCACTCCGGAGGGGTGGGTGGCGGAAGGCACCGTGTGGACCGTGTTCTGGTGGGATGGGGATGCATTGCGCACCCCGGCGCTCGACCTGGGGATTCTGCCGGGGGTCGGTCGGACGCGCGTGCTCGAGCTCGTGAAGCCGGATCAGGGCCGATACCGCAAGCAGGCGCTCGCGGGCAAGAGCCTGTTCCTGACGAATGCGGTGCGCGGCGTCGTGCCGATTGCATCGCTCGATGGGGTATCGGTCCCCGCCGACTCTCGTACCGCCGAGCTTGCCCGCCGCTTCTGGCCCGACGCTTGACCTAGCGAACGCGAACCGCTGCATTGGCAGCCACGCGCGTGGCGCGCCCGCAGCAGGAGTCGTGAGGCGTCCGCGCAGCACCCGTGCGCGCGCTAGGAAGTGTCGCCGCAGACCAGCGGTCCGTACCATCCCCCGAAACCGTCGTCATTCCATTGCCATGTAAGGAGATACGACACAGGAACGGCCTTGGGACGGTACACCATATCGGAACGGCCTCTGGCCCGGGACCTGCGAGACTGCCGCGTCACTCGGAGGGTAAGTCCGGTGGAAGAGGCTGTCGAAGTCATCGTGACGCGCCTTGACGTGCGGTCTGAAGCGCTTCGTGCCGGAGCGGCGGTGCTCACGGACGAGGAGCGAGACCGAGCACGTCGTTTCGTCTTCGATCGCGATCGCGACCGATTCATCGGGGCGCGTGCATGCTTGCGACAGCTGCTTGCGGCGCGACTAGGCACGCCGCCGGACTCGGTCGAGCTGGTGTACGGAGCACGCGGGAAACCCGCGCTGGCCCCTGGGTACGCGGACACGGGCCTGCGCTTCAACGTTTCACATTGCGATGATCTCACGTTGTACGCCTTCTCGTGCGGACGCGAGATCGGCATCGACGTCGAGGCCGTCCGTCCGATAGGCGACGCGGACGACATCGCCGCCCGCTTTTTCTCTCAGCGCGAGAACCGGGCGTATCGAGCCCTCGAACCCAGCGACCGGCCCCTGGGCTTCTTCCAGTGCTGGACGCGCAAGGAAGCCTTCATCAAGGCGCTGGGCGACGGTCTTTCCTATCCGCTCGATCGCTTCGACGTGTCGCTTACGCCGGGGGAGCCGGCGCAGATCCTCCGGGTCGAGGACACGCCGGGAGACCGCTGCGGATGGCGCCTAGAGAGTTGGTCCCCGGCTCCCGGGTTTGTGGCGGCCGTCGTGATGGGTGACAGGGAATAATGTCTTCCGCTCCCTACCAATCCCCGTGGGCGAACGACGAGGTGGAGATGTTTCGCACGACGGTTCGTCAGTTCGTTCAAAAGGCGTTCGTGCCACATCAAGCCCGCTGGCGCGAGCAGCAGCGTCCCGATGCGGAAGCCTGGACGCAGGCCGGGAGGGCCGGCGTGCTGCTCCCCGACCTGCCCGAGGCGTACGGCGGCGGCGGCGGCACCTTCGCCCACGCCGCCGTCGTGCTGGAAGAGCTGGCGCACGCCGGTGTGCATTTCGGCTGCGGTATCCAGAGCATCGTGGCACACTACCTCCTGGCCTACGGCAGCGAGGAGCAGAAATGCGGCTGGCTCCCCCGCATGGCGCAGGGCGAGCTGGTGGCGGCCATCGCCATGAGCGAGCCCGGGGCCGGCTCCGACCTGCGGAGCATCCAGACCACGGCCCGACGCGACGGCGACCAGTACGTCATCAATGGCTCCAAGACGTTCATCACCAACGGCGCACTCGCCGGCCTCGTGTGCCTGGCGGTGAAGACGGATCCGCGCGCCTCCGGGGTCAAGGGTATCTCCCTCATCCTGGTGGAGACGAAGGGCCTTCGCGGATACCGGGTCGGCGGCTCGCTCGACAAGATCGGCATGCACGGCCAGGATACCTGCGAGCTGTTCTTCGACGAGTGCCAAGTCCCGACGGCCAATTTGCTCGGGGATGCCGAAGGCAAGGGATTCTATCAGATGATGGAGCGCCTACCCTATGAGCGCCTGGGCGTGGGCGTGGTCGCGGTCGCGACGGCGGAGCAGGCGGTGGCGATCACGACCAAGTATGTGAAAGAGCGCACTGCGTTCGGCAAACCGCTGATGGATTTGCAGAATACGCGCTTCAAGTTGGCGGAGTGCAAGACGGAAGCTCATATCGGCCGGGTGTTCCTCGACCACTGCATCGAGCGTTTCATCGCGGGCCAGGGCGACGAAATCACCGCCGCGATGGCGAAATACTGGCTGAGCGACTCCCAGTGCCGCATCGTCGACGAGTGCGTTCAGTTGCACGGCGGATACGGCTACATGACGGAGTATCCGATCGCTCGCATGTGGGCCGACAGCCGGGTGCAGCGCATCTATGCCGGCGCGAATGAAATCATGAAGGAGCTGATCGCGTGGTCCCTGTAGACGCCCCTGAGCAACGACCGGTGAATTCGAAGGACGCCGCCGCGGCCGATCCCGCGCCGGATCGCTGCTTGCACCAGCTGATCGAGGCGCAGGCCTGGCGCACTCCTGGTCAGGTGGCTGTGGTGTTCGAGCAGGAGCGGTTGACCTACGGTGAGCTCGACCGTCGCGCCGACACCCTCGCGCATCGCCTGCGGAGGCTGGGCGTTGGGCCCGACCAGCTCGTGGGGCTGTTCGTCGAGCGCTCGCTGGAGATGGTGGTGGGCATACTCGGCATCCTGAAAGCGGGAGCGGCGTACGTGCCCATCGATGCCACGTATCCACCCGAGCGGATCGCCTTCATGCTGGCGGACGCGAACGTCAGCGTGCTGCTCACGCAGCGCAGCCTGGTTGCAAGTCTGCCGACCGGCGTCGCGGAAGCGGTTTGTCTGGACGCCTTCGACTGGTCCGACTCTGCAGCGCCGCGACAGGACGGGTCCGGGGTCCAGGCGGGGAACCTCGCCTATGTGATCTACACGAGTGGCTCAACGGGCCGTCCCAAGGGGGTCTGCATCGAGCATCGCAGCATCGTCAACTACGTACTGGGCGTGGCCGAACGTTTGCAATTCGAGCCCGGGATGAATCACGCCACGGTGTCGACGATCGCCGCCGACCTCGGCAACACCGTGATTTTCCCGGCGCTGGCCACCGGCGGCTGCCTGCACGTCATCTCGCGGGAGCGAGCCGAGAACCAGGCGCTCTTGTCTGAGTACTTCAGCCGTGAGCAGATCGACGTTCTCAAGATCGTGCCGTCACACCTGGCTGCGCTGCAGACCGGGAAGAATCCGGAACGGGTCATGCCCCGGCGTCGCTTGATTCTGGGTGGCGAGGCCTCGCGGCTGGACTGGATTGAGCGCCTCCGCGCCTCGTCGCCGAGCTGCGAGATCTACAACCACTACGGTCCCACAGAGACCACCGTCGGAGTATTGACGTATCACGTCGGCCCGCAGGTCCCCCGCACGCCGTCCGGTACGCTCCCGCTGGGTAGACCGCTGCCCAACAGCCGCATCTATCTCCTCGACGGCGGTGGCCAGCCCGTGCCAATCGGCGATAAAGGAGAGCTGTGCGTCGGCGGCCCGGGCGTGGCGCGGGGCTATCTCAACCGCCCTGACCAGACCGCCGAGCGATTCGTACCCGATCCATTCTTTCCGGAGGCGGGTGGACGACTGTATCGCAGCGGCGACGTCGCCCGTGTCCTGCCGGACGGGGATATCGAGTTTTGCGGCCGGATTGACGACCAGGTCAAGATCCACGGCTACCGGATCGAGCCCGGTGAAATCGAAGGGGCACTGCGCGGGCAAGGTGGGGTGCGGGACGCCGTGGTGCTCGCGCGCGAAGAGGAGTCCGGCGGTAAGGAGCTGGTCGCGTATGTGGTGCCGAAACGGGCGCAGCAACCGCTTTGGAGCGGCAAGGCACTCCATCTCTTGCCCGATGGCGCGCCGGTGGCACACCTGAACAAGAACGAGACGGACTATATCTACAACGAGATCTTCGTTCTGCAGGCGTACCTGCGGCACGGAATCACGATCGACGACGGCGACTGCATCGTGGATGCGGGCGCCAACATCGGACTGTTCACCGTGTTCGCCAGTCGGCTGGCCCGGAACCTCCGGATCGTTTCCTTTGAGCCCAATCCTGCAGCATTTGCCTGCCTGGCGGCGAACGCGGCCGCATGGGGTACGGCGGTAAAGTGTCTGCCGCTCGGTCTCTCCCACGAGAGCGGATCGGCGGAGCTCACCTTCTTCGAGGGGTTATCGCTCCTGTCCGGGTTCTACGCCGACGCGGAGACGGAGCGCGAGGTGGTCAAGAGCTATGTATTCAACCAGCAAGCTGCGTCACCGAACGACGAGCGGCTGGCGGCGGAAATCGGCGACTTGATCGATGACCGCCTGCGCGCCCGGACGGTATCGGCCCAATTGCGAACCCTCTCCAGCGTCATCGCCGAAGAGGGCATCGACCGTATCGACCTGCTGAAGATCAATGTCGAGAAGAGTGAGCTCGATGTCCTGCGGGGGCTCGCGTCCGGGGATTGGCCAAGAATTCGACAAATGGTCATCGAGGTGGATCAGCGGGAAAACCTGGAGCCGATTACGACCCTGCTCGAGGGGCACGGCTTTGAAGTCCTCGTCGAGCAGGACCCGCTGCTGCGCAAGACCGACCTGTGTTACGTGTACGCGATTCGGCCGTCGCCCACGGGGTCCCGCCTCGTACGGCAACAAGCTCCGGACGCGCATGTCCGTTCGCTACCGCCGGTGGACGAAGCAATTGTGACGCCCGCGACGCTACGCAAGCACCTCAGGGATCGGTTGCCACCGTACATGATCCCGGCGGCATTCGTGCTGATGGAAGCGCTTCCGCTGACGGCGAACGGGAAAATCGATCGCCAGGCGCTGCCGACCGTCTCGGACGAACAGCGACAGCCCGCTCCGGAGTTCGTTCGGCCGCTCACCGAAACCGAGAAGGCGCTCGCCGCCATTTGGACGGAATTGCTGCAGCTGGAGAAGATCGGTATCACCGACGACTTCTTCGACCTGGGCGGGCATTCCTTGTTGGCGATCCAGATGGTGTCGCGGATCCGGGATGTATTCGCCGTGGAATGTCAGACGCGCACGGTGTTCGAGCATCCGACGCTTGCGGCATTGGCCCGGGTGCTGAGCGACGCGCAGAGCGCCCGACGGGGGGGCGGGGGGGGCGGGGGGGGCGAGCGGCCGCGGATCGGGCCGCGCCCGGCGGCGGGCCCCTGGGCGCTGTCGTTCGCGCAGGAACAGCTCTGGTTCCTCGACCAGCTGGCCCCCGGCAGTCCGGTCTACCACATCGTGGATGTGGTGCGCCTCGAGGGGCGGTACGCGGCGGCGGCGTTGCGGCGGACGTTGCAGGAGGTGGTGCGGCGCCATGAAGTCTTGCGCACCGCGTTTACGCAGCGGCACGGCCACCCGATGCAGAGCGTCGAGCCGACGGTCGAGCTGGTGCTGGGGGAACACGATGTGAGTGGGTTGCCCGAGCCCGAACGGGAACGCGAATGGCACCAGGTGGTGCAGGCGCAGGGGCGCCAACCGTTCGACTTGGCGCGCGCCCCGCTGCTGCGCGCGACCATGGTGCACTGGTCCGCCCACGAGCACCGGCTGTTGCTGACCATCCACCACATCATCGCGGACGAGTGGTCGATGGAGCTGTTGCAACGGGAAATCCGCCAGTTGTACGAGGCGTTGGCGCACGGCCGGCCGTCGCCGCTGCCGGCCTTGCCGATCCAGTATGCGGATTTTGCCTGCTGGCAGCGGGAGTGGCTACAAGGCGACGTGCTGCAGCGGCAGCTGGCATACTGGCGGGAGGCGTTGACGGGGGCGCCCGCGGTGCTGGACCTGCCCACCGACAAGCCGCGGCCGGCCGTGCAGAGCTTTCGTGGTGCCACGGAGTTCTTTGCGCTGCCAGCTCCGTTGGTGGAGCGGCTGAAAGCGCTGGGGCGCCAGGACCAAGCCACGCTGTTCATGATCCTCGAGGCCAGTTTTGCGGCCTTGCTGCACCGCTATACGGGGCAGGACGACATCCTGGTGGGGACGCCCATTACCGGCCGCACGCAGCGCGAAACGGAGCCGCTGGTCGGGAACTTCATCAACGTCGTGGTGCTGCGCGCGCGGTTTAGCGAGCGTCTGACGTTCAACGCGCTGCTCCAGCAGGTGCGGGAGCAGGCCCTGGGGGCCTATGCGCACCCGGACCTGCCCTTCGAGCATCTCGTGGCCGAACTGGCGCCGGAGCGGGACCCGAGCCGGACCCCCCTGTTCCAGGTGATGTTCGTGCTGCATAACGCCGAGGGGGTGTCGCAGGTATCGAACCTGGCCGCCCAGGAGGTACTGGGGACTGGCACATCCAAATTTGATCTGACCCTGTTCCTCTCCGAGACCGAGCAGGGCCTCGAAGGAGTGGTGGAGTACAGCACCGATCTGTTCGACGCCTCGACGATACAGCGGCTGTGCGGGCATTACCGGACGCTGTTGGAAGGGATCGTCCGCCAGCCGGACCAGAGTATTGCCGCGTTGCCCCTGCTCACCGGCGCCGAGCGTCAGCAGCTCGAAGTGGATTGGAATAACACCGCCGTGGCATATCCGGGACAGGATCGCTGTCTCCACCAGTTGATCGAAGCGCAGGCGGCGCGCACGCCCGACCGCGTGGCCGTGGTCGTCGCGCAGCAGCACCTGACGTACGGCGAGCTCAATCGGCGCGCCAACCAGCTCGCGCGTCACTTGCGGGGGCTCGGGGTCGGGCCGGATGTGCTGGTCGGGCTCCTCACCGAGCGCTCTCTGGACATGGTGGTGGCGCTGCTCGGGATTCTCAAGGCCGGCGGCGCCTACGTGCCGTTAGATCCCGCCTATCCCAGAGACCGCTTGGGCGGAATGATCAAGGACGCCGCCGTGCGGGTGTTAGTGACGCAGGATCACCTGAGGCGTGGTCTGCCGCCGCACGAGTCCTTGGTCGTCAGCATGGACGGTATGGCGCACGAGATCGCTCGGCATGATGGCGGTGATCTAGAGACTGATGTACGCTCGGAGCACCTGGCATACGTGATCTTCACCTCGGGGTCGACCGGGCGCCCGAAAGGCGTTGCCGTCACCCACCGTTCGCTGGTGAACCTGCTCGAGTCGATGGGGCGTGAGCCTGGCTTGACCGAGACGGACGTGCTGTTGTCGGTCACGACGCTCTCGTTCGACATCGCGGCGCTGGAGCTGTACCTCCCCTTGATCAAGGGCGCCCGAGTCGTCCTTGCGACCCGGGACGAGGCTCTGGACGGGAATCAGTTGATACAACGGCTGTCGTCGTCGGGAGCGACCGTGATGCAGGCGACGCCGGCGACATGGCGCCTGTTGCTGGAGTCGGGTTGGAAAGGAAACGCGGGCCTGAAGGTGCTGTGTGGGGGAGAGGCGCTGTCGCGGGACCTGGCCGACGAGCTGCTGCGGCGCACCGCCGCGGTGTGGAACATGTACGGGCCGACGGAGACCACGGTGTGGTCGTCGGCGTGGCTGGTGGAGCCGGGCGAGGGTGTAATCTCGATCGGACGTCCGATTGCGAATACGCAGATGTGGGTGGTGGATGCCAGGCTCCAACCGATGCCCGTGGGGGTGCCGGGCGAGCTGTGTATCGGGGGCGCCGGGGTCGCGCGAGGCTACTGGGAGCGTCCCGATTTGACGGCGGAGAAGTTTGTGCCGGACCCGCTCTCGGGGGAGCCGGGGTCTCGCCTGTACCGCACCGGGGACTTGGCGCGCTGGCTCCCGGATGGGCGGCTCGAGTGCCTGGGGCGGATCGATCACCAGGTCAAAGTACGGGGATTCCGAATCGAGCCCGGGGAGATCGAGGCGAACATCGCACGACATCCGGCGGTGCGCGAAGTCGTGGTCGTCGCGCGTGAAGACACCCCCGGGGACAAGCGGCTCGTGGCTTACCTGGTTGCCGACCAACCGCCGGCCGACTTGGTCGACCAGCTGCGCGCGCTGATCCGCGGCGCGTGCCCGGAATACATGGTGCCCGCTCACTTCGTCCGCCTCGACGTCCTGCCGCGCACCGCGAACGGCAAACTCGACCGCAAGGCGCTGCCGGCACCGGACTCCGAAGCGGGGGTTGCGCCGCGCGCGGCCGCGGTGGCGCCTCGCACGCCGACGGAGGAGATGGTGATGGGCGTGTTCCAGGGCGTCCTGGAGCGGACGGATTTCGGTGTGGGCGAGACCTTTTTCGATCTGGGCGGCCACTCCCTGATGGCGGCGCGACTCATGTCGCAGCTGCGCGCCGCGTCGGGAGTCGACCTGCCGCTCCGTATTCTATTCGAGCACCCGAGTGTGGCCGCGCTGGCCGGCGCGTTGGAGGCGCTGGCGTGGTCGGCGGGGGGCCGGGGTCAGCCGGTCGAAGACAGTCGCGATCGTGAGGTGGTCGAGCTGTGAGCGTGACGGCGTTTCTGGCGGAGCTGCGCGGCCGTGATGTCCAGGTCTGGGCCGAGGGCGAGCACCTGCGGTGCACGGCGCCGGCCGGTACGCTCACACCGGAGCTGCGTGGTGAGCTGCAGCGACGCAAGGGCGAGATCCTGGAATTCCTGCGCTCGGCCGAGGAGCTGGCGCAGCGGCCGCGCGCGATCGTGCCGCTCGAGGGACGCGGAACGCGCACGCCCGTGTTCGCGGTGGCCGGGCACAACGGCGACGTGTTCTGCTACCGCGCCCTGTCACAGCAGCTGGGCGACGACCAGCCGTTCTTCGGGCTCGAGCCGCCCGGGCTCGACGGTCGGAGCGAGCCGCTCACGCGCGTCGAGGACCTCGCGGCGTACTTCGCGGAGCAGGTCCGCGCGTTCCAGCCGGACGGCCCGTACATCCTGGCCGGCTTCTGCGCCGGCGGCACCGTGGCGTTCGAGCTGGCGCGGCAACTGCTACAGGGCGGAGCGAGCGTGCGTTTCGTGGCGCTGTTCGGCTGCCCGGATCCCACTTGGTACCGCCTCCCGTCGCAGCTCAGGTGGCGCCTGCGCCAGCAGATGACGCGGGTTGCCGGGCACCTCCGGGCGGTCTGGTCGCTCCCGGCGGTGGAGCTCGGCCGCTACATGGCCGAGCGGATGCGGCAGCGCAAGGAGCGGCGTGATGCCGCACACGCGGCCGCGGTCGATCCCGTGCTAGTGCGACGCGCCCGGGTCGAGTGCGCCACGATTGCGGCGGTACGTCGTTATCGGCCCGCGCCGTTCCCGGGCCGCCTGAGCCTGTTCCTGCCGTACCAGCAGTGGCTGCCCTCCGCGACGCCGCGGTGGGCATCGCAGGCGCGGTATACCGACGAGTACGTCGGGCCTCCCGGATGCGACAACGACAGCATGCTGCGCGACCCCTTCGCCGCGCATTTTGCCGCCCTGTTCCGGCGCTGCGACGCAGAGCAAGCGGACGCGTGCACACGGGCTTCCCCCCGCCGGGTCGGCGGACCGCTTCTGGCCACCCGCGCGACCCATTAGATTTGCCACCGCCCGTGGTGGCTGTAGCTCAATCGGTTAGAGCGCTGGACTGTGGC
>WNFO01001239.1_pt1 | contig 19762 bp, 20 predicted proteins | sample 5400251 | NCBI WGS metagenome assembly WNFO01 (sample SAMN13153354, study PRJNA577476) | soil metagenome | isolation source: 100 cm saprolite under Madrone tree | place: USA:California | collected 2016-06-14
ACCGCCAAGCTCCTTATTCTGAGCCAGGTGATCCTGAGCCTGCAGCTGTCGTTCGCCGTGTTCCCGCTGGTGTGGTTCACTTCCGATCGCGTGAAGATGGGCGAATTCGTGAACCCCCCCTGGGTCAAAGCGCTGGCTTACTTCGTGGCGATCGTGATCGCCGCCCTCAACGCGTGGCTCCTGGCCCAGACGTTCCGTGGCTGGCTCGCCTGATGTACACCCGCATCCTCGTCCCGCTCGAGCACTCCGCCGCCGACGAGGCGATTCTCGCCCACGTGCACGGGCTGGCCAAGCGCCTGGGGTCGTCCGTCGTCCTGATCCACGTGGCGGACGGCTGGGTCGCACGGAACATCAAGGAGCTGGACCTGCGCGAGTCTGAGGAGATGCGCGACGACCTCGCCTACCTGGAGGAAGTCAGCGCGCGCCTTGGGGCGGATGGCCTGGACGTCGATGCCGTGCTCGCCGCTGGTGATCCGGCCAAAGAGATCGGCGCCGCGGCCGAGCGCGAGCACTGCGATCTGATCGCCATGGCCACCCACGGGCACCGGTTGTTAGAGGATGTGGTCAGAGGCAGCACCGCGACAGCATTACGACATCAGACTACGATTCCGATCTTGATGGTGCGGGCGGAGAAGAAATAGCTGTCGCTAAGCGGTCCTGGCTTGCTCCAGCACTCGCAGGATAGCGCCCAACCTCCGATCGCGCGCTTCGCGCAACTGCTCGATGTTGCTCTTATAGGCCCGCTCGATGCTCTGGATCAGCGCGCGCTGCTGCTCGGGCTCGAGCCGCTGCCACGTCGCGAGCTGGCCCCACCAGCTCTCGAAGCTGCCGAGCAGCTGCTGCAGGAACAGAGTGACACCGCCGTCGCCGGCGGCGAGGTGATACGTCAAATGGGGGCCCGCCGCCGCCCAGCCGAGCGCGGGGCCGAGTGATACGGCGCGGTCGAGCTGGTCCACGTCGATCACTCCGTCCAGGACCAAATCGATACACTGCCGCCACACCGCGGCGGTGATCCGTCCCACCACGTAGCCCGGGACCGCCTTCTTGAGGAGGATCGGCATCCGGCCCAGGGCGCGAAGGTACTCCTGGGCCCGTACCACGGCGGCCGCGCTGGTGCGCGTCGACGGTACGACCTCGACCAGGGGGATCAGCTCAGGAGGGTTCAACGGGTGTGCCACCAGACAGCGGTCCTGGCGGCGGCAACGGGCGAAAATCTCGGAGGGGGGAATGCCGCTCGACGAGCTGGTGAGTAGCGTGTCGGGCCCCGCGACCTGCTCGATCGAGCCGAACAGCTTCTGCTTCGCGATGGCATCTTCGGGAATCGCCTCGATCACCCAGTCCGCGTCTTGGACCGCCTGGAGCAGGCTGCGCGCCTGCGTGAACTCGAGCAGGCCGCGCTCTACGATGCCCTGAGTCGCTCGCTCGAGCGCCACCAGCGCGCGGGTGCGGCGCGGCACCTCCGTCGCGGCGCGCTCCAGGCCGTGCGCGCTGGCGTCGAACACCGTCACCGGCCAGCCGGCGGAAGCGCACAGCGCCGCCCAGCCGCAGCCGATGTCGCCCGCGCCGATCACCGTGACCTTGCGGGGCATCGTCGTCACACGCCCGCCTCCTGCGATACGATCGACTTCGTCGACTGGTGCACCGCCCAGCGAAACACGCGCTCCGACAGCAGGGGGCGTACCACCGCGACGTCCACCTGCGTGGCCACCTTCACCCGCGGGCCTTTGGGATCGATCCGCGTGTGGCCGCGGTGCTCGCCATCGTCCATATCCACTACCAGCCGCTGCTCCTCGAAGCTGAGCGCCTCGGGCTTCAGCAATGCCGCGATCGGCAGCACGTCGTTCACGATGCAGCCGTCCAGCCCCTCCTGCTGCTTGTGGAACTCGATGTAGAAGCGGAGCGCATCGTTGATCCAGCGCGCCTGTGGCGCACCCGAGTGCTGCAGCCGCGTCGTCTCGTGCTGGGCGAGCACCACCTGGCGGGTGACGTCGAGGCCCACCAACTCGGTCGGCAGCTCGGCGCGGAGCACGATGTCCAGCGCCTCGGGGTCGCACCACGCGTTGAACTCGGAGTAGCGCGTCGTATTTCCCTTGGCGCCCACGTTGCCGATCATCGCGATGTGCCGCGCGACCTTGGACCGCACCAACTCCGGATCGCCGCGCAGCGCGAGCGCCAGGCTCGTCACCGGGCCGAGCGTCACCAGCGTGACGGGTTCGGGTTGCTCGGCCAGCAGGCGATCGAGCGACTTCACGAAGTCGAGGATCACGCCCGCGGGCGGCAGCTCCGCGTATCCCAGGCCCGACTCACCGTGCGTGTCGCGGGCCACCGCCAGCGGCCGCTTGAGCGGGCGCCGGGCGCCCACGGCCAGGGTCGTGCGCTTGCCGGCGCGACGCAGGATCGCGACGGCGTTCCGGAACGCGTTCTCGACCACCGTGTTGCCGTAGGAGACAGAGATACCGCGGATGTCCAGCTCCGGCGACGCCAGCGCCAACAGCAGCGCCAGCATGTCGTCGATACCGGGGTCGGAGTCGATAATGATCGGAAGGGGGACGGCGGCCGGGGGAGTCGTACGATCAGTCACAAACTGAAGGCTAGGGAACGCGAACCTCGTTTGCAATAGTGTCGTGCAGGTTTCGGAACTCCTCCGCCCCGCCGAAGCCGAAGATCCGCTCGATCACCCGGCCCTTACGGTCGAGCAGCACGGAGTAGGGCAGGCCCCGATAGTGATAGAGCTGCTTCATGCGGCCGCCCCCCACCAGGATCGGGAACGGCGGCCGGTACTCTCCTACGAACGCCAGCATGCGCCGCGAGTCCACGTCGTCCGACACCCCGGCGATCTCGAAATCCCTGCGATCGAACTCGCGGTACAGCTCGGCCATGTGGGGGAATTCCTCGCGGCAGGGGTCGCACCACGACGCCCAGAAGTTCACCAGCGTCACCTTACCGGCGAATCGCGCCAGCGTGACCGTGTCGCCCGCCAGGTCGGGCAGCGCGAACCCGGGACCGAACTGGTCCCGCGTGGCGGGTGCGACGCGGTCGGCACCAGCGAGCAGCGAGTCGGCGTCGAACACGGCGAGCGTGCCGCTCGCGTCCACCGCCACCGCCGTTTCGCGGGGACCGAGGTGCCGGGTCGCGAGTATCGCACCCGTCGCCAGGTCGAGCACGTCCACCCGCAGCCGCGTCGCGGCGGAATCGTCGGAGCCGAGGGCGTACAGCCGGCCGTCCGGAGGGGGGCCGAGCGCGAGCGCGACGTTGACGAGCGCCGCCTTGAGCCGCAGCTCGGCGCCCTTGGCCGGAAGGAACTCGGGATCGCGCTCGCCCGGGAACAGCCCACGCCTGGCGGTCCAGGCGAGCTGGCCCCCGGGCGCGTACTTCTGGATCTCGTCGCGCACCAGCGGCGCGTAGTACACCGCCCCATCCCCTCCCACGGCCACGGCGCCCGCGTTCACCACGTAGTCGAGCAGCGGCGTCGCCGGCCGGCGGATCCTGGCGAGTCCGCCGATGGGCCGGCCCAGCGTATCGAGCAGCCGGATCAGGGGTGCCGTGTCGGGCTCTGTGGTGCTGAGCTGGGGCACGTAGTAGGGCGAACGGGTCGCGACCACGGGGCGCCTTCCGTCGCCTGCGGCGTACAGCGATGCAACGTCCGGGCTCTCCCATTCGCGCACCACGCGCCCCCCCCCACTGGTATCGATCACCACGCCCTCGCCGGTGCGCTCGGTGACGAGTAGTTCGGCCGGGCCGAGCGGCGCCACGGCCATGGGCGTGGCGAGGCGGGGATTCAAGATTCGCCGGGTGGCGTGCAGCTCGTGATCGAACGCGACGAGCCGGCTGTGCTCGGGATCGGGCGCCCACGACAGGCCGCCCAGCGACGCGGCGGGCGAGCGGCCGAGAAAAAGGAGGGTGAAGCGGGGCGCCGGGGGGCGGCAAGCAATGACCGCCAGGAGCAGGGCGGCCCCGCCCCCCGTCGCTCGCCGCATCAGGTCGCGGCCGTGACCGTCTTGATCTCGATCGTGTGCAGCCCGCTCACCAAGCGATGCGTGCCCGTCACCTTCACCTTGCTCTCCGCAAACGGAATGAGCTTCGAGTTCTGCGGATCGCCGGGCTTCGAGCTGACCGGCAAATACATCGTGCCGTCGCTCGAGAGTATGCCGAGCGGCACACCCGCCTTGGCGCATGCCTGAGCGCACGCTTTATGGCCCGCGCCCGAGGCGCCGTTGGTCGTGTTGCAGTTCAAGTCGACCACCTGGCCGGTGATCGTCATCTCGTCGCCCGCCATCTTCTCGTGCGCCTGCGCCGCCAGAGAGGGCAGCGCGCAGAACGCCAGGACCGCGGTTGTGGCGAGAATGCGCTTCAGCATCGTTCATCCTCCTGTGGGTGAGTTCCGAACAACCTGCGAGAACCGAAGGAGCAACCAACTGCTCCCGTCTACCATACGTCTCGACCGGGGGTTCCAGATTTCGCGTATATTGGCGCCATGGCCGAGGCCTATCGCGAACTGCTGGATACGTTTGGCCGCGGCTGGGAGCGCGGCGCCGTTGATGAGATTGCTTCCGTCTTCGCCCCCGATGCGGTGTTTCTCGAGACTCCTTTCAGCGCCAAGACCGTCGGCATCGACGCGATCCGTGCCTACTGGCAGGATACGCCGCAGAACCAGGCCGATGTGACGTTCAAGTCCGGCGAGGTGTATGTCGCGGGCCCCTGGTTCGCGACCGAGTTCCGCTGCACCTACCGCCGGCGCCGCAGCGGGGACTGGGTGGACGCCCGCGGGGCGATCTTCTGCGAAACGAAGGACGGCAAGATCACCGAGATGAGGATGTACTGGCAAAGAGCCTAGATCCCCTGCCGGCTCCTCACGTACTCGAGCGCCTGCTCCATCAGCTCGGCGCTGCGCAGTCCCACCCGCATAGCTTGAGCGACGGCGTCTTCTTCTTCCAGCCCCTGTTCCAGCATGAAATAGGGAATGAGACCGGCCCCGACCCGGTTGCCGCTCGAGCAGTGTACGAACGCTGCCCGCTTGCCGGCCAGCTCGCGCACGGCTTCTATCAGACGGCCGAACGTGGAGTCACTGACCGCGCCGTGCCCCACGGGAACGTTCCGGTACTCGAGCCCCGCCTGAATCACGGCGTCGGGCGTCTTGAACGGACGCGGCTCCATGGCTTCGCGGATGTCGATCACCACCTCGCATCCGGCGCCCTTCAGTGCCGCGAGGTGCTCAGGCGCGGGCTGCCCGCCCGTCACGATCCCGTGGATCGGCTCGCATGCGTTGGGGACGCCGGCGATGGCGTCGAGCAGTTGGCTCATTGGGATGGCGGCGGCTAGCTTAGGCCGCTCAATCTACCTCAAGCATGGTCATGGCGTCGCCCCGCCGTCCCTCGCTCCGCGTCCATTTGAAGCCGCGGCACAAACTGTGGCTCAACTGGGACGGGGCGTTTCTCATGGGGCCGCGCTACCTGCGCTTCCTCGACGCGGTGGATCGCAAGGGCACCATCCGCGCGGCGGGCCTCGAGGTCGGGTGGAGCTATCGCACCTGCCTGAACCGCATCCGCGCCATGGAGCGCGTACTCGGCGCCAAAATGCTGGACACGACGCGCGGCGGCTCGCACCGTGGCGGCGCGCGCCTGACGCCCGAAGCCCGCCGGCTGGTGAAGCTGTTCCATCGGTGGCGGCAGGAAGCGCTGCGGCTGAGCGACGTCGCATTTCGGAAAATCATGCGTCGATAGGCACCCTGTTGCCTATCGGAGCGCCGGGCGCTAGCTTGGCCCCGTGCGCTCGGGCTGCGTAGTGTTCGTCCTTTCATCGTGCGTGGCGCTGGGCGTTCCGGGGCAGACGCCGCCGTCGGTCTCGACCACACCGAAGCTCACGGGCTACGTCCAGGCCCGCTTCCAGTCGATCGGCGACTCGGCGGTGTTCTCGCTCCGGCGCGTCCGCATCGGGGCGCAAGGGAATCTCACGCCCTGGGCGAGCTACAAGGTGCAAGCCGAGCTGCGCAGCGGGGGCACCGGTGCGACCGCATCGACCGTCGCCGCGACCGATCTCTACCTTGCCCTCACCCATCACCTCTGGACAGCCACGATCGGCCAGTCCAAGACCCCGCTGTCGGTCGAGTTCCTCCGCTCATCGACCGGTCTCGAGCTCCCGGAGCGCTCCATGGCGGTGGACTCGCTCTCGCCCAACCGCGACGTCGGTCTCAAGCTCGAGTGGAACACAGCCGGGACAGTGGCGCTGCAGGGCGGTGTCTTCAACGGCGACGGGATCAACCGCGCCGCGAACCGGGACAAGCGCTTCCTTTACATGGGACGCGCCGTGGTCCGAGCCGCCAAGGGGGCTTACCTGGGAGTGTCTGCCGCTGCAAAGCCCGACACGACCACGTGGGACGCCGAAGCGTGGGTCGAGCGGGGCCGCTTCACGGCGCGGGGCGAGTTCCTCGCGCGACATCGTTCGGTCGCCGGCGTAACGACTCTCGGCTGGTATGCTCTCGGGGCCTACGGTGTGGTGCCGAAGCGGCTACAGCTGGTCGGTCGTGTGCAGCAATTCGACCCGAACGACCGCGCGGGGGCCGACCGGATCACGGGCTATACCGGAGGAGTGCAGTACTTCTTCTCAGGCGACGACCTGAAGCTGCAGCTCGAGTACACGGCCTTCAGTGAGCAGGGTCCGAGCATCGACAACAATCGGGTCATCGTACAGATGCAGGCACGATGGTGACACGGAGGGCGTGGAGGATGGTGGAGGCTCGTGGAGGTTGGTGGAGGTCTGCTCCGCTGCTGGTCGCAGCGATCTCCTCCACCGTCCTCCACCTTCCTCCACCAACCTCCAGAACGCAGTCTCCCGTTGTCCTCCTCGCGACAACGACCTCCACCCGCGACGCCGGGCTGCTCGATTCGCTGCTGCCTGTGTTCGAGCGCCAAACTCATTACACCGTCAAAGTGATCGCCGTGGGCAGCGGGCAGGCGCTCGCGATGGGGCGGCGCGGCGACGCGGACGTGGTGTTGTCGCACGCGCCCGATGCGGAGCGCGCGCTGGTCGACTCGGGCTACTTCGTGCGCCGCCGGATGGTGATGCACAACGAGTTCCTGGTCGTCGGGCCGGCCACGGACCCGGCGGGGCTGCGCGGCCTGAGTGACCCGGTGGCGGCGTTCCGGAAAATCGCCGAGCGGCGCGGCACGTTCGTCTCGCGCGGGGATCAATCCGGGACGCATCAGCGCGAGCAGCTGCTCTGGAACCGCGCGGGCTTCGTGAGTCCGCCCCGCAGCGACTGGTACCTCGAATCGGGGCAGGGAATGGGTGCAACGCTCCAGCTGGCCGACGAAAAACACGGCTACACCCTCACCGACCGGGCCACCTATCTGACCTGGCGCGACAAGCTGCAGCTCTTCCCCATGGTCGAAGGCGATTCGCTGCTTTACAACGTGTACCACGTGTTGGAGCTCAATCCGAAGAACGCGTCTCGTATCAATGTGGCCGGCGGCAAGGCGCTGGCCGATTTCCTGCTTGCTCCCGAGACCCAGCGGCTGATCGGGGAATACGGGAAAAGCCGCTTCGGCCAGAGCCTGTTCGTGCCCGATGGAGGAAAGGACGCGTCTCGATAGGAGACAGGGCCTGTCTCCCAGGGGGGTCATAGCCGGGCCGCGCTTAACGGCTTTGGGGCGCCGACGGTCCACCTAGAACCGGCATGGTTCTTGATATGTTCGCCAGGCTAGGTATATAGAGGATGGCCCCCATGATGCTGCCACTGCTGCTCTCGCTGGTGGTTTCCGCGAGCGACGATCCGCCGGTCAAGGTCTGGCTCAATCACGACAATTATTTCCAGCGCGGCGACAAGGCCCGGGTCAACGTGCGGTTGGCCGAGGACGGCTATGTGCTCGTGCTGCGCGCCGACGCCGAGGGGCGCGTGCGGGTGGTGTTCCCGCTCGATCCGTCGGACGACAATTTCGTGCGCGGCCACGAGACCATCGAGGTGCGCGGCCGGGGCGATCGCGAAGCGTTCTTCGTAGACGACCGCGAAGGCTCGGGGCTGGTGCTTGTCGCCCGGTCCACCACGCCGTTCAAGTTCGACGAGTTCGTGCGGGGGGATCATTGGGACTACCGCGTGCTCGACGCGCGCCAGGCGGGCGACGACAAGGAAGCGGCGCTGCTCGACATGGTGCAGCGCATGACCGCGGAAGGGCGCTTCGACTACGACGCGGTCACCTACGTGGTCGCGTCCGCGCGGGCATACTACGACTCGTACTATGACTCGTACTATCCCCATTACGTCGCGGACTTCGGCTACGGCTACGGCTGGCCGTATCGTTACCGCTACGGCCTCTACAGCACGTGCTACGAACCGTTCTTCTACGACCCGTTCCTGTGCTACGACCCGATTTTCTACCGGCCCTACGGCTACGGTTTCTACGGGTACGGGTATCGTGGGTTCTACGGCGGCGGGTTTTACGGCGGCGGGTTCGGGTACTACAACCGCAACCGCTCACACGACCTGTTCATCAACCGCGGGCGCGTGGCCAACCGCGGTGGCTGGCAGATGTACTTCAAGGACCGCCCCGGCACCAATGCGACTGATGGTGGCATCGGGCCGCGGTTCCGGGCTCCGGAAGGCACCTTCGTCACGCGGCGGCGCCCCGAGGCGACGCCGGTACGGGAACGCGATGCGATGCAGCGTGGCGGCGGCGACCGCGGGACGGGGTTCTCGGCGCGCGGTGGCGGTGACGTGCGCGATCGTGGCAATGCGGGCGATCGTGGCCAGTGGCGTGATCGCGGCGACACGCGCGACCGGGGCGACCGTTCGCCGCCTACGGCGCGCGAGCCCGAGCGGCGCGGTGGGGGCGGCGGAGACAATCGTGATGGTGGGCGCGCCGTTCCCGAGCGGCGTGGCGGCGGAGACAATCGTGACGGTGGGCGCGCTGTTCCGGAACGGCGTGGCGGCGGTGGGTGGAGCGGCCCCCGTGCGCCCAGCGGTGGTGGCGACCGCGGCGGCCGGGCGGCTCCGAGCAACCGAGGGAGCGGGGGCGGGGGTGGGGGCGGCGGCGGGGGCGGCGGGGGCGGAAACCACGGCAATAGCGGTGGAGGATCGCGCCGCCGGCCGTAACAGCAAAAGATCCGTGTCGTAGATGTAGGGGCGCAGCAGGCTGCGCCCCTACGTTTTTCCATGCACATTCTTCCCCCGTGCACACCTCCCGTCCCGTATGACCGACCTCAAACGTTCGCTGCGGCTGACCGACGGATTGGCCATGGTCGTCGGTATGACCGTCGGCGCCGGGATCTTTCGCACGCCCGGTATCGTGGCGGCGCGACTCGGCAGCCCGGGGCTCACGTTCGTGGTCTGGGTCTTGGGCGCCGCGCTCGCGTTCCTGGGCGCGCTGTGCTTCGCCGAGCTCACCACGCGCCAGCCCAACGCCGCCGGCAAGTATGCCTTCGTGCGCGAGGCGTTCGGTCCCCGCGCCGGCTTTGTGGTGGGCTGGGTCGAGGCCCTCGGCACCAACGGTGTGGCGATCGCCGCGATCGGCGTGGCTGGGGGGGAGTTCCTGGTCCGCCTCGCCGGCTGGCCGCCCGCGCTCATCGCGCCGCTCGGCGCGGGGCTGGTCGCGTTGTTCACGGGGATCAACCTCGTGGGCGTCGCGTCGGGGCGGTGGGTGCAGAACGTGGTGACCGCGGCGAAGTTGCTCGCACTGGGCGGTGTCGTGGTGATCGGGTTTGCGTGGGGGACGGGAGCTGGCTGGCACGGCGCGCTCCCCACGGCGCCGGTGGGGTGGGGTGTGTGGGTCGCCGTCGCGCTGGCGGCGCAGCCTGTCATCTGGACCTACTACGGGTATCCCGATCTCGCCAAGATCGCCGGCGAAGTGGTGGACCCGAGCCGCACGCTGCCGCGCGTGCTGTTGGGCGGGCTGGTCACGACCGCGGTCCTCTATCTCGCCCTCAACGCCGCGTTTCTTCAGGTGCTGCCGCTCGAGCGGATCGCCGCATCGAACCTGGTGGCCGCGGACGTCATGGAGTCCATCGTCGGGGCGCGCGCCGGAGCCCTCGTTGCCGGCCTGGCGCTGCTGGTCGTGCTCGCGTCCCTGAACGGCAACGTGTTCGTGACGCCGCGCGTGCTGTTCGGCCTGGCGCGCGACGGCCTGGCGCCGGGCGCCTTCGCCCGCGTCAACGCGGGCGGGACGCCGTGGGTGGCCATGCTCGCCATCGGAGTCTTCGCCATCGCGCTCGCCGCCACCGGGACGTTCGAGCTGCTGCTGGGCCTGGCCATCATCCAGGTCCTGCTGATCGACTCCTGGGCCGTGGTGGCGCTGTTTCGGCTACGCGCGCGCGACGGACCGGCGCCGTTCAGCGTGCCGGGCTTCCCGTGGGTCCCCAGGCTGTTCATCGCCGTCTACACGGCGCTGCTGGTGGGAACGGCGCGGGCGCAGCCCACGCTGGTCGCCGCGGCGCTCGCGATGCTGGTCGTGGCGTACGGGTTGAGCTGGACGGCAATAGGCGCCCGCCGCCCTTTGCCGCCCTATCTTTAGGCTATGCCCCGCCTCGCCATCGCGCAGCTCCGCCCCACCAAGGGCGACTATAACGCCAATCTGCAGAAGATCGGCGGCGTGCTGGCGCAGATCGCGAAGCTCGACCCGCCGGTGGACCTGGCGGTGTTTCCAGAGACCGCCACGTCCGGCTACTTCGTGGAAGGAGGCGTGCGGGACGTCGCCGTCACGGCGGGAACGCTGTTCCGCGACCTCACCGTGGAGCACGAGGCCGCCGGTGCGCCTTCGGTGGACGTCGCCATCGGGTTCTATGAAGTCTTCCAGAATCACTTCTATAACTCGTGTCTCTACGCCTCCCTCGGCGGCAAAGACGCGGGCGTGCGGCACGTGCACCGCAAGGTGTTCCTCCCCACGTACGGGGTGTTCGACGAGGAGCGGTTCGTGGATCGCGGCCGCGAGATCCGGGCGTTCGACACGCGCCGGGGCAGGGTGGCCATCCTCCTCTGCGAAGACGCGTGGCACTCGATTTCCGGCACGATCGCGGCGCTCCAGGGGGCGCAGCTCGTAATCGTGCCCAGCGCGTCGCCGGCGCGCGGCACGGGGATGGACGAGGAAGGCGTGCGACTGCCGGCGAGCGTGGTGCGGTGGGAGCGTATCCTGCGGGGCATCGCCGACGAGCACGGCGTGTGGGTGGCGTTCGCGAGCCTGGTGGGGTTCGAGGGCGGCAAGGGCTTCCCCGGCGGCTCGGTGGTGGTGAGCCCGACCGGAGACATCGTGCTGCGCGGGCCGCTGTTCGAGGAGGCGGTGCTCACGTACGACGTCGACTTTGAGGAGATCACGCGGGCGCGAGCGGAGGCGCCGCTGTTGGCGGATCTCGAGGTCAACCTGCCTCACCTCGTCAAGAACCTCGCAAAAGGGGAAACGGGAAAGGGGAAACGCAAGCGGGCGGTCGTGCAATTCGACCCCGCGACCAACGGGACCGACGGTTCCCGTGTTTCGCTTCCCGCTGCCCGCATTCACGTGGTGGGGAAGGGTGTGGAGGAAGGAGATCCGCTCGCCATCGACACTGACTTGGCGCGCCGCTGGCTGACGAGCTTCCTCAAGGACGAGGTGGTCCGCCGCCGCGGGTTCGCCAGGGGAATCGTGGGGCTCTCGGGTGGTGTGGACTCCTCGCTCACCGCTTTCCTTGCGGTCGAAGCGCTCGGCAAGGACAACGTGATCGGCGTGCGGATGCCGTACCGCACCTCCTCGCCCGAGAGTCTCGACCACGCGCTCCTGGTGACTCAGACGCTCGGCATCCAGTCGGTCACGATCGACATCACCGGGGCGGTGGACGGCTACCTCGCGCAAGTGGAGCCGAACGGGGACATCGATCCCACGCGCCGCGGCAACGTGATGGCGCGCGAGCGCATGATCGTGCTGTTCGACCTGTCGGCGAAACACAAAGCGCTGCCGATCGGCACGAGCAACAAGTCGGAGCGGTTGCTCGGCTACTTCACGTGGCACGCCGACGACACGCCGCCCGTGAACCCGCTGGGCGATCTGTTCAAGACCCAGGTGCGCGCGCTGGCGCGGCACGTGGGCGTCCCCGAGGTGATCCTCAAGAAGCCACCCACGCCGGACCTGGTCCCCGGTCAGACGACCGAAGGGGACTTCGGCATCAGCTACGACAAGGTCGACCGCATTCTCTACTATCTGATCCGCGGAATGAAGCCGGCGGAGGTGGTTGCGCGCGGCTTCACGCCTGAGGAAGTCGCGAAGGTCGCCGGGCGGCTGGAATCGACGCACTGGAAGCGCCGTCTCCCCACGGTGGCGATGATGTCGCAGACGGCGATCGGCGAATTCTACCTGAGGCCGGTCGACTACTGATGCCCAAGCACCCACGCGATTCCGAGACGATCATGTCCGAGCTGATGATGCCGCAGCACGCGAACATCATGGGCAACGTGTTCGGGGGCGTGGTGCTGTCGCTGGTGGACCGGGTGGCCGCGGTGGCCGCGATCCGCCATGCCTCGAAGCCGTGCGTCACGGTGTCGGTCGACAAAGTGGACTTCAAGGAGCCGATCCACGTGGGCGAGCTCCTGACGGCGTATGCGCGCGTCAACTTCACCGGCCGCACCTCGATGGAAGTAGGCGTCAAGATCATCGCCGAGAACGTGCTCACCGGCACGCGGCGGCACACCAATTCCTGCTATGTGACGTACGTGGCGCTGGATGAGCAGGGCGTGCCCACGCAGGTGCCGCCGATCGTGCCCGAGACGGCGGATGACAAGCGGCGATATGACCGCGCGTCCAAACGGCGGGCCTCGCGGGTGATGGATCGGAGATTCGACACGGGCGCCGGTGAGTAGAGTCGTCGCCGTGTTCGGTGGCGGCGGAGCGAAGTCGCTCGCTCACGCCGGCGCCTGGAAGGCGCTGCTCGAAGCTGGCCTCCGTCCCTCTCACATCATCGGCACGTCGATGGGCGCCGTGATCAGCGCCGCCCTGGCCGCCGGGTCGAGCTCGGAGCGGCTGCTCGAGATCGCAGGGTCACTCGAGCGGAAAGACTTCGCCGCGCTCGACGCCTGGGCGCTCGCGAAGGGCGTGTTCGCCGGCAGCATCTTGAAGCCCGGCCCGTTGAAGCACACCATCGCGCGTCTCGTGCCCGCCACGTGCTTCGCCGACATGCAGATCCCCCTCACGGTCACGACGACGGACCTCGACTCGGGAGAGCTGGTGCTGTTCGGCGCGCTGGGCCAAGACGGGCCCCTGATCGATGTCCTGTACGCCTCTTGCGCGCTGCCGCTGTACCTGCCACCGCAAACGATCGGCGGGCGGCGCCTGGGCGAAGGCGGATTGCGGGCCGTGCTCGGCCTCGAGGCGGCGCGGCGCGTCCCGGCCGATCTGGTGGTGGCGGTGGATGTGGGTCCGGGATTCGACGAGCCGCCGGCCACGAAGCAGGCGCCTGTCCCGCCGCTGGTGCGGGCGCACGGCGAGGCGATCCGCGTGATGATGGCGGCGCAGACAGAGCGAGCCATTGCGGCGTGGCCGAAAGATGCTCCCAAACTGATCGTGGTTCGCGCCGTGGCCGAAAGGGAAGCGACCTTCGACGTCAGCTCCGGGCAAAGATTCTTCGATGCGGGATACCGGGAAACGAAGCGGGCCCTCGGCTGATACATTACCAACCATGCTCGCCCGAGAGATAATGATCCCGGAGCCGTTTGTGGCCGCGGCCGGCGCGACCAGCGCAGAGGTGGCGTTGCTGATGCGCGCCAAGGATATCTCGGTCGTGCCGGTGGTGGACAATCCCAAGGACCGGCGCTATCTGGGCACGATTTCCGACCGCGACGTCGTCATGGAATGCGTGGCGTCGGGGCACGATCCGAAGACGTGCAAGGTGCAGACGCACGCGCGCCAGGATACGGTTGTCGTAACACTCGATACGGAGCTGGAGGGATATAGGATCGAGCGGTTGGACGACAAAGACACGCATATACGCTCGACGATAGTCGTGGTAGATGGGAATAAGCGAGTCGTGGGATTTATCCCGCATCCAGAGTTTATTCAGGGCATCGTCATAGTAAGAGAGTAGCTGTAAGTGGGGAGTAAGGGGCTGAGTGGCTGAGGTGCGAAGTGGGCCCCAGGTATTAGGGAGCAGGATAGACTGCGCTATCGCTGATCTTCCGGAGCAACCCCCACAAGGTTTTCGCAGTCTCGGTCGCGATGGCATCGAGTCGTTCGTACTCCATGGGGTCGATAAACCCTTGCTCCTTAGCGAGCTCGAGGGCGGTTTGCGTCTCGGCGAGAGAGCCGCGCGCAGTATCGAGAAAGCGACGAAACTCCCTTGCTCCCTTCCGACCACTTCCTTCTGCAATGTTGAGCGGGACGCTGTAGCAGGCCCGTAGGAGCTGCGTCTTCAGCACGTTGCAGTCCTCAGCCGGAAAGCGCTTAGCCGCCTTCGCGCATTCGAGCGCAAGGCGCTGAGCATGTTGCCACACCTTGAGAGTTCGGTAGTTAGGCATGTGCCGTCGATAACCGGAGAGAGCGGCGAGTGGCGTACCCGATTTCTTCGGAGCGGGGCTTAACCTCGCACCCTGACACCTCACACTCGCTCGGCACCTTAGCCCCTTAGCCGCTTACTCTCCCCTTGGCACCTAGTAGATTGTTCCCGTGCCGCGGAAATACTTCACCTTGGCCGAAGCCAACCGCACCCTCCCGCTCGTAAAGCGGATCGTGTCCGACCTCGTCTCCTTGCATCCCCAGTGGCGCGATCTCGTGGCCCAGTATGAGCTGGTTTCCGCTCAGGCCCGCCCCGAGTGGGGCGAGTCGACCGACCAGCTCGCCCTGCGCGGCCGCATCGATGACATCGCGCGCCAGATCAATGATTTCCTGCTCGAGCTCGATCAGATCGGCTGCGTGTTCAAGGGGTTTGAGCCGGGACTGGTCGACTTCTACGGCAAGCTCGACGGCAAAGAGATGTTCTGGTGCTGGAAGGTGGGCGAAGAGCGCATCGAGCATTGGCATGAGCTGGAGACGGGGTACTCGGGCCGGCAACCGATACCAGTGACAGTGGGAGGCGCGGGATGAGGGGGTTCTGGATCCTGGTGCACGTTCTGGGCTTCACTCTCTGGCTCGGTGGCGGCATCGCCACCATGGTGGCGGGCGTAACGGCGAAGGGCTTCGCGCCGGCCGACCGATTGAGCGCCTACAAACTCATCGGGGCGATTCAACGCATCCTGGTCGGCCCGGGTGCCATGGCGGTGCTGCTCTCGGGGCTCGTGCTCGCCATGCCGTACATGAAGAGCGGAGCCGTGCCGGCCTGGATGGGCGTGATGATGCTCGCGGGGACGCTGGGCGCGCTCGGCGCCGTGACGATCAGCGTGCCGACGGCGGCCAAGCTGGCGCGGCTCCAGCCGGACGCCGCGGGCCAACTGCCCGCGGCGTTTCCAGTTCTGCGCAAGCGCCAGATCCTCGCGGCCACCATTGCCGGAGGGTTCGGCCTCATTGCGATGTTCGCGGTGACACTCGGGAAGTGGTGAGTCGCGCCATCCGCTGCCTCACGTCACGCACCTCCGGTTGCAGCACCGCATCGGCGTCTTTCCAAAGCTCGACAAACCGGCCGTAGTAGTCGCGCGCGCGGGCCGTGTCGCCCCGCTGCTCGTACAGCTCGCCGAGGCGCCGGTACGTCGGTCCCAGGGTGGCTTGCTCCTCGAACGCCCGGAGGTAGCCGGGTGTGGTGACGGCGCGCTCGTACACGGCTAGAGCTGAGTCGGGCTGGCCCGCCCGCTCGTAGGCGCGGCCCAGCAGGAACAGCCCGCACACTGCGCATCCGTCCTCGTCATACCACCTGCGGTAGTCCCGAATCGCGTCCGGGATCCGGCCCTCGGCGAAGGCGATATGGGCTGCCACGCCGTGGCGGAACGGCTGGCCGCGCCGCGCACCCTCGGGGACCGCGGCTTCGTACTCGGCGAGGAGCTGGCGGGCACGATCGGGCCGGCCCGCGTCCGCATACAGAAACGCGAGACTGAGATACGGCCGATCTTCGGCGGGCATGGAAGGCAATGGGTGGCGCCGCAGCGCCTCCTCCACCTCGCGCCGGGCGGCGTCAGGCGCTTTGTGATAATGCACGTCGATGATGGCGAGCGCGATCGCGTCTTCGAGGTACTTTCCCGGGACGCCGCGCTGCTCGTCCAGCGCCATCGCCTGGCGTAACTGCGCCTCGCCGACGGCGAGCTTGCCGCGCACCAGGTTGAGCGCGGCCAGCGCCCCCACGGCGCCCGCATGCCAGGTCGGGTCCTGCGCGCTCTGTGCGAGGCCCTGGGTCTCGACCTCCGCGCTGTCGTACTCCCGGCGTGCCAACATCATGAAGGCGCGCACGAAGCGATTCATCGGGTTGCCCGGCGCCCGCCGTCCCAGCAGCGCCGCCGTCCGCGCCGCGTCGTCGAACTTGCCCCGGGCGATCTGCGCCTGCATGGCGTTGATGTACAGCGCCCACTGTGTGGGCGCGACGGTCAGGCCGAGCGTCGTGAGCGACTCCGCCTCCGCGAATCGTCTCCGTTCATTGAACAGGAGTGCAAGGTTGTTCAACGCCACGCCGTTCTCCGGTTGCTGATCGAGGGCTGCGCGGTACGCCGCCTCGGTCTTAGCCGGGTCGTAATCGACGCTCGTGTAATAGTAGGCCTCGGCCAGGTCGCGCTCGAACGGGGTCAGCCGGTCACGGTGCCGAAATGCCTGCGTCGCGGCCGCCGTGATGCGCGACTGGGCGCCGCCCGCGTTGCTGAGCACCACCGCGAGCTTGCGGTACGCCATCGCAAACGTCGTGTCCAGCGCAATCGCTTCTTGCAGGAGCGTCACGGCGCGTGCCATTTGCGCCGCGTCGCTCGCTCGCACGCCCTGCGAGTACTTGCGCAGCGCCTCGAGCGATCGCGTGGTCACCTGCTCCAGCGGGTCGCTCGCGCGGATGGTCCGGAGCGATTCGCCGATCCGCTCACGCAGCCGGTGCGACAGGCGATCCACCGCTCCGATGATCGCGCCGTCGTCCTGGGCGTTCTCGCGCACCGCGACTAGGGCCGCGCCGTCCCCCGCCCCAACCAGCTCGGCCGAGACGACGTAGCCGCGGCCCAGCGGATCGATCTGGCCGTGCACCACCGCCTTCGCGCCCTCGCGCTGGGCGAGCTCGCGGGCCAGGGCCAGATCGAGCGGAGCTCCCGGCGCCCGCCCCATTCGTCCGAGCGCCTGGCCGACGGCCGCGGCGTCGAGCAGCCGAATCACGCCCGATTGTGCGAGATCAACCCGTAAGGCCTCAGTGAGCGACGGCCCGAGCGTCGAGTCCGTCGTGCGATTCTCGAAGTCGGCGAGCACCAGCCGGTCACGCTCGGCGAGCACGCCGCTCGCGACCAGCGTCCCCACCGGTCCGATGCCGAGCAGCCGCATCGCCATGTAGACCGCGGTGCCGAGGCCGAGCAGCCCGAACGCAGCCGCGCTGGAGAGGAGCGCCCGGCGCCACGTGACCCAACGCTGCACGCCGGCGGGTACGGCCGCCCGCCCGGTGCTGTTCGCGAGCGCGCGGCGCCGCTCGATCACTCCCGTCCACAGGATGATGGGCAGGCCGGCGGCGGCGAGCCCCACCGCTCCCGCGAACGCCCAGTCGGGAAGCCCGAGCAGGTGCACGAGCTCGTAGGCGAGTGAGAGCACGCCGAGCGCGGCGAAGCCGAACAAGGTCGCGACGCGGACGGGGTGCGACCGGCGGATGGCGGCCGCGGTACCCGAAGAGATCTCGGCCTGCTGGGGCGTGATGCCGCCCGTCGGCGTCGTCATGGTCTCGAGCTGCGCGACGATCTCCTCCGCGCTCTGGGGGCGGTCCGCCGGGTGCTTCGCGAGGCAGCGCATGATCAGCGCGGCGAGCGCGGGCGGCACGGTGGCGCGGTGCTGGGTCACGGGCTCGGGCGTGGTGGTCACCTGGGCCGCGAGCATCCCCTGGGGCGACAGGCCGCTGAACGGCAGGCGTCCGGCGAGCAGCTCGTAGCCGAGCGCCCCGACGGCGTACAGATCGGCGCGGTGGTCCACGTTGGGATCGCCGGCGGCCTGTTCGGGGGCCATATAGGCCGGCGTGCCGAGCGCCATGCCGAGGGAGGTCAGCGTCCCGGACCCGGTCGAGCTCGAGACCGCTTTGGCGACGCCGAAGTCGGTCACCAGCGCGTGTTTCCCCGAGAGCAGCACGTTGTCGGGCTTCACGTCGCGGTGCACGATCCCGTGGGCGTGCGCGTAGGCGAGGGCGTCGCACACGTCGCGCAGGATCCGCACGGTGTCGCCCACGGGCAGCTCGCGCTCGTGCATGATGCGGGCGCGCAGCGACTCGCCCGCGATGTGCGGCATAACGTAGTACAGCAGGTCGCCCTGCGATCCGGCGGTGAGCAGTGGGACGATGTGGGGATGCTGCAGCGCGGCGGCGAGCCTGATCTCACGCTCGAACCGCTCGGCGCTCACCCCCGCGGCCAGCTCGGGAGGGAGCACTTTCACCACCACCTGCCGGCCGAGCCGTACTTCCTGGGCGAGGAAGACGCGACTCATGCCGCCGCCGCCGAGCTCACGCTCGACACGGTAGGAGTCACCTAAGGCAGCCTGGAGGCGGTCCTCGAGGGAAGGCATGCTCAATGATAGGGTACCCGGCGGCTCTCCGCTCCGGGGCCGCGGCTAAAGCAGCGACTCGGCATCTGCCGCTGAAGCGGCCATGTCAACCCCGTTTACGGGGACTGCAGAGTCGCGAGTTTACTCGCGCACTCGAGACAACCCTGCCCGTCTTGCACACGGGTCTTACTGGACACTGTGGACACTTGGGCTTTCTCGCGACACAGATCAGCGCTCCCAGCTCCATTATCGCCTGGTTGAACTTCCAGGCGCGTTTGCCGGTTTTGGGGACGAGAGCGGCGGCGAGAGCCCAGATGCGGCGTGGCGGGATGAGGCGTTGCCGGGTGAGGCGTTGCCGAGAAATGCGTTGCCGGTCGTCTCCGAAGAAGACTCTCAAGAGTACGCGCCTCACGTTCGTGTCTACTGCCGGGACGGGCTTCTCGTAGGCGAACGAGGCAACGGCGCCAGCCGTATACGGTCCGATTCCGGGAAGCTTGATCAGTTCTGCGGGATCATCTGGCAACGTGGGAACGCCTTCTCCGGTAGCGCCCCTTCCGGCATCGCTTCTCCTGGCAACGCTCCTGGCCAACGCATGGAGATTCCGCGCGCGCGCATAGTACCCCAAGCCATCCCAAGCCTCCCTGACTGCGCGGGGCCGCGCCCGCGCCAGCGTTTCGAGATCCGGGAAGCGCTCCAGAAACCGCGGATAGTACTCCGCCACGCGGCTCACTTGCGTCTGCTGCAGCATGAACTCGGAGACGAGCACGCGGTACGGATCGCGGGTTTGGCGCCACGGCAAGTCGCGCGCGGCGCGGGCCCACCAGGCCAACAAGCGGCGTGTAAACTTGACTCGCACGGTCGCGCTCACTCCGGATTTCCGTTTCACGCTCCGCATCGGTCCTCACCCCTTTGATCCCCTCTCCCTTCGGGAGAGGGGAAACTCTGCACGAGCGTCGTACCCGCTCTCCCGGAGGGAGAGGGGGACAGGGGGTGAGGACCGAGCGGCACGGGAGGGAGAAAGGGGGTGAGGGGTGGACGTACGGGCCATGGGTACCCAAGATACAGCCCATGAGTAACGGTGCGGCGGTCACGCTGGACCCCCTGCGGCTGATCGCCCGCTGGAGCCTGCGCACGGCCGATCACGCCGGCCGCTTCTCCTTTCTCATCGCCGACATGTTCCGCGGACTCGCGGAATGGCG
>WNFO01001414.1_pt1 | contig 19760 bp, 16 predicted proteins | sample 5400251 | NCBI WGS metagenome assembly WNFO01 (sample SAMN13153354, study PRJNA577476) | soil metagenome | isolation source: 100 cm saprolite under Madrone tree | place: USA:California | collected 2016-06-14
CGAAAACCCGCCCATGGCAAAGCTCATCGACCAGCCGCGCTCATCAGCGATCAGCGGCACGGTCAAGACCGGCGGATAGAAGATCGCACCCCAGGACAAAATTTCAGTGACGCCGAGCACGAGGACGGCGCGCCAGGGGCCGGCGATCACGTCGCGCAGGGTCGGCATGAGGGGCACGGCGGGCGAGAAAAGCCCGACCCTAGCACGTCGCACAGGTGCGTCGAGCTAACCGAGGTGTTTGACCATCGCCAGCGCGGTCGCCGGACAGAGCTCTGCGAACTGCCGGCTGCCGCGGACTGCGTCCGGCATGTCGCTGCGCGCGCAGATCGCATAGCCAAGTCGCGCAAAGAAATCGGTGCCGGATGCGGTCAGGAGATAGATCGCATGACACTTGAGGGCGCACGCCTCGATCTCGAGCATTGCCACCATTGCCGCTCCCATGCCCACCTGGCGCAGCGGGGGCAACGTCATCAGCGAGCGTAACAGCGCATCGCTGCCGAAGATTTCGAGTCCGCCGAAACCGACCGGAGTGCCCTCGATTGTCTCAAAGCGCCAGACCAATACGCGTGCATCGCCCACATCATCGGCCGGCAGCTTCGTCCTGACGAGCGCAGCCTTGACGCCGTCGCGTTCCCACGGCGCCAGCGGTATCGCGACGAGGCGGCGGCGCGTCATGACAGCATCCCCTTGCACCGCGGCGGCAGACATCATGCCTCGCTTGAGCTGCACCGCCCGCGGCTCGACCGGATTGGGTCAGCGGCAGCGGCCGCGATCAGCGCGAGGTCTGAGCGCTCGCCTGCGCCGCGCGCGGGGCGCAACGCACAAAGATACCGGTCCCGTAGCGTCCATCGACCTCGGGATCGACGTATTTGAGGATCATCACGCGGCCGTCGAAGGAGACGATTTCACGATCCTGCGCACCCGGTGTGCGCCCTGCAGGACCGATATAGTCTCTGCCGGAGGAGCTGCCCTTGAGCCGAAGCTCCTGCAGCTCGCTTGAATCGGCAAGATACATCATGACGCCCCCGTTGGCGCCCTGGCCGATCACGTAGGGCTGCTTGCACTGGCCGCGGGCATTGGCCTCGGTGCGCGTGCGATCTTCCGGCTTGTGGTAGGCTGCATATCCCCAACGGCCGACGATCTCTGTGGGCCGCACGCGCGCCGGCATCTCGGGCTCCGGTGGGGCGGAAGCGGCGACTTGCGGGGATGGCGTTGTGCTGCAGGCCGAGACTGCCAACGCCGACAGCGCGACTGCAACGAGCGACGAACCGAAACTGCGATTGCGGATCGACAATGTTCCCTCACTTCTGTCCGCGCCATCGAGGCGCGAGCGCAAAAGACCCACCTACTTTATCAACCGCATCGTTTAACGGGATGGAATCGTGCGGACCTGTGAGACCCCCCGATCCGGGCGACTTTGGTCGCAAGCTACGGCCCTCCCAAGGCAGATGTGAGGCAACCGGGTGTGCCGGCCCCCACCCCCGTGCCGGTCGCGCAGACGGTGGGCTTGATCGTGCGCCCATCACGAGGTGGGCTGAGCAGCAAAACTCGCCGTCGGCATCGGCGATGGCGCCAAGCTGACGTTCGGAAGGCTCGACCCAGGGCGAGCGCCGCGGCCGTCCTTGACAGGCCTTCCGCGACCCCCTATCTCCCGCAAGGCTTTTGGCACTCCCGCCGTTTGAGTGCTAACGGCTCGCCAGACGGCCTGATCGGTCAATGGCTTAAATACTTCTCAGCGCCTCGAGGACAGCATATGGCCAAAACCAAGTTCCGTCCCCTGCACGACCGGGTGGTCGTGAAACGCATCGATGCCGAGGAAAAATCGAAGGGCGGCATCATCATTCCCGACACTGCCCAAGAGAAGCCGTCGCAGGGTGAGGTTATTGCGGTGGGCCCAGGTGGCCGCGACGAGACCGGCAAGATCATCAAGCCCGACGTCAAGACCGGCGACCGGGTGCTGTTCGGCAAGTGGTCGGGCACCGAGGTCAAGCTCGACGGCGAGGAACTCCTGATCATGAAGGAGTCCGACATCATGGGCGTCATCGCTTGACGTCGATTCATGCAAATTCGACCCGATGACCGCGTGGATTGTCATGCCGGGGCTTGACCTCGGCATTGATCCTCTCCCCGAGACGGTGGATTGCCGGGTCAAGCCCGTCAATGACCGAGAGGCGGAAGTCGGGCGCTCAAACAAACCAATGGAGTGACTTGAAATGGCTGCGAAAGAAGTCCGCTTTGCCGGGGATGCGCGCGAGAAGATGCTGCGCGGCGTCGATATCCTGGCCAACGCCGTGAAGGTGACGCTCGGCCCCAAGGGCCGCAATGTCGTGCTCGACAAAAGCTTCGGCGCGCCCCGCATCACCAAAGACGGCGTAACGGTCGCCAAAGAAATCGAACTCGAAGACAAGTTCGAGAACATGGGCGCGCAAATGGTGCGCGAGGTCGCCCAGAAGACCAACGACATGGCCGGCGATGGCACCACCACCGCCACCGTGCTCGCGCAGGCGATCGTCAGGGAAGGCGCCAAGTCCGTGGCGGCCGGCATGAATCCGATGGATCTCAAGCGCGGTATCGACATCGCAGTGAGCGCGGTGGTGAAAGACATCGAAAAGCGGTCGAAAAAGGTCGGCTCTTCGGCCGAGGTCGCCCAGGTCGGCACGCTTGCGGCCAACGGCGACGCCAAAGTCGGCAAGATGATCGCCGAGGCCATGCAGAAAGTCGGCAATGAAGGCGTGATCACGGTCGAGGAAGCCAAGGCGCTCGACACCGAAGTCGAGATCGTCGAAGGCATGCAGTTCGACCGCGGATATCTCTCCCCCTACTTCATCACCAACGCTGAGAAGATGGTGGCCGAGCTCGAGGACGCCTTCGTGTTGCTGCACGAGAAGAAGCTCTCCGGACTGCAGGCGATGCTCCCCGTGCTCGAGGCGATCGTGCAAGCGGGCAAGCCGCTGTTGATCGTGGCCGAGGACGTGGAGGGTGAGGCGCTCGCAACGCTCGTTGTCAACAAGCTGCGCGGTGGCCTCAAAGTGGCCGCCGTCAAGGCTCCCGGCTTCGGCGACCGCCGCAAGGCGATGCTCGAGGACATCGCGATTCTCACTGGAGGCCAGCTGATCTCGGAAGATCTCGGCATCAAGCTCGAGAACGTGACCACGGCGATGCTCGGCCGCGCCAAAAAGGTCATTATCGATAAGGAGAAGACCACGATCGTGGACGGCGCCGGCAAGAAGAAGGACATCGAAGCCCGCGTCGGTCAGATCAAGCAGCAGATCGAGGAGACCACCTCCGATTACGATCGCGAGAAACTGCAGGAGCGGTTGGCCAAACTCGCCGGCGGCGTGGCGGTGATCCGCGTCGGCGGCGCCACCGAGGTGGAGGTGAAGGAGAAGAAGGACCGCGTCGAGGACGCGCTCAACGCCACCCGCGCCGCGGTCGAGGAAGGCATCGTGCCGGGCGGCGGAGTTGCGCTCTTGCGCGCCAAGAAGGCGGTCGGTCGCATCTCCGACGGCAATCCCGACGTGCAAGCCGGCATCAACATCGTGCTCAAGGCGCTGGAATCCCCCACCCGGCAGATCGCCGAGAACGCCGGCGTCGAGGGCTCGATCGTGGTAGGCAAGATCATGGAAAACAAGTCCGAGACCTTCGGCTTCGACGCTCAGAGCGAGGACTATGTTGACCTCGTGGATCGCGGCATCATCGATCCCGCCAAGGTCGTGCGCGCCGCGCTGCAGGATGCGGCTTCGGTCGCCGGCCTATTGGTGACGACCGAGGCCATGGTCGCCGAGGCGCCGAAGAAGCAGACCCCTCCCCCGCCGATGCCGGGCGGCGGCGGCATGGGCGGCATGGATTTCTAAGTCCGCTCACTCATCAAGACACCAAAGGAACGAAGGGCGCGGTGCAAGCCGCGCCCTTGGTATTTGTCCACCCCCAGTAATATTCACTCAGCATGGCGTCGTGGCCGGCGACGCGGGTGCCCGGCACGCTCGACACAAGCGCCACCCGATGGGTCGCAGAGCCGACACAGCAAACGCGCTTACTGCAGAGCCCACGCTGGAACTGGAATAATTGGAAGCTGTTGGTTGTTCGCTTGCCTGGTCGGACCTCTCGATGTTGGGAGCACGTTATGGCTGCCGAGCAATCAACGCCGAAAGGACCCGATCTCGCGCGAGGCGTCCCGCTCTCTGATCTTGGCGATGGCCGCATGGTAGGCGGGCACGTGGGCGAGGAAGCCGTGCTGCTCGCGCGCCGCGGCGATGAGTTCTTCGCGATCGGTGCGACCTGCTCGCATTACGGCGGGCCGCTCGCCGAGGGATTAATCGTCGGCGAGACCGTGCGATGCCCCTGGCACCATGCCTGCTTCAGTCTGCCCACGGGCGAGGCGATCGCCGCGCCCGCCTTCAGCCCGATGCCGTGCTGGCGCGTGGAAAAGCGCAACGGCACGGTGTTCGTGCGCGACAAGATCGAGCCGGGGAGCATGCGCAAGGTTAAACGTCCGAGCGCAACGCCCGAACGGGTGGTGATCGTGGGTGGCGGCGCTGCCGGATTTGCCGCGGCGGAGATGCTGCGGCGGGAAGGATTTGCCGGCGACGTGACGCTCGTTTCGGCGGACGATGCGGCGCCCTACGACCGGCCCAATTGCTCGAAAGATTACCTCGCAGGAAACGCGCCGGAAGACTGGATGCCGCTCAGGCCGGCTCAGTTCTACCAGGATCAATCGATCGCCGTCGAGCTTCGCAGCGAGGTCACCGCAATCGATACGAACCCGAGGCGAGTGACGCTTGCGAACGGACGAAGCGTGCCGTTCGACAAGCTCTTGCTGGCAACAGGCGCTGAACCGATCCGCCTCGACATTCCCGGCGCCGATCAGCCGCACGTGCACGTACTCCGTTCGCTGACCGATTCACGCGCGATTATAGCCAAGGCAACTACCGCGCGGCGAGCAGTGGTGCTCGGCGCAAGCTTCATTGGACTCGAGGTCGCCGCGGCGTTGCGGACGCGGAAGATTGAAGTTCACGTGGTGGCGCCGGATCGCCGTCCTTTGGAGCGCGTGCTGGGGCGCGAATTCGGCGAGTTCATCCGCGCCATTCACGAGGAACACGGCGTCGCGTTCCATCTTGAGGAAACCGCAACCGCGATCGAGGGCGCAAACGTCAAGCTCAAGGGCGGCGCGATCTTGCCCGCAGACCTCGTGGTTGTCGGCATCGGCGTGCGGCCGCGCGTCCAACTGGCCGAGCGCGCCGGTCTGAAGATCGAGCGCGGCGTGGTGGTAAACGAATATCTCGAGACCAGCGCGCCCGGCATCTTTGCCGCAGGCGATATCGCGCGCTGGCCCGACGCCCATAGCGGCGAGCATCTGCGCATCGAGCACTGGGTCGTGGCTGAACGGCAGGGCCAGACCGCGGCGCGCAACATGCTCGGACAGAGGCAACGGTTTTCCGATGTTCCGTTCTTCTGGAGCCAGCACTATGACGTTCCGATCAATTACATCGGACACGCGGAAAAGTGGGATGCGCTCGATATCGAAGGCAGTATCGACAAGCGGGACTGCCTGGCGCGCTATGGTCGTGACGGAAAGGTTTTGGCGGTGGCCTCGATTTTCCGCGATCTCGACAATCTCAAGGAAGAATTGCTGATGGAGCACGTTGTGCCCAAGGCCTGATCGGGCTGCGATAGCCGCCTTCGCGATCCCCGCGCCACATCGGCACGTCGAGAAGCCCGCCACCATTGATCAGCTTGCCGTGGCCGCGCTCATCTCGATCGGTATGCGAAGGCGCGTCTGCCAAGGCATCTGTTAAACCCGCTGCTATCGAGCTCGGTTCCGGCTGCGTCTGCACCCTGCTCATCCGAGACCGCTTGCCGAACTTTGCAAGCTGCCGCACCGCAAAGCCGATATGTGAACCGGGAGCATGGTTCGTTCGTTGTTTTTCGGGCAAGCTTGGCTCTCATCGGCACCGCCGAGTTGGGGCCGGTGAGAGTATCAGCTCGGCCAAAATCACAGATGGCGCATCGGGGAGGATGCGGCGATGCAACGCGGAATGGTTCGCGGTCAGGTCGAACCCGGAATGGAACCTCGATGAGCGCGGACGCTGCATCTGCGCCAATTCGGCCCGCGGATCCCTGCTCGTTCGTGATCTTCGGCGCTTCGGGCGATCTCACCCGCAGGCTGTTGATTCCGGCACTCTACAATCTTGGGGCCGGCGGCCTTTTGCCGGATGTCTTCTGCGTGATCGGCATTGCGCGCAAAGACTTCTCGGATGAGGCCTTCCGAAGCTACTTGGAAAAAGGCCTGCGCGACTTTGCCACGCGTCAGGTGGACGAGCGCATTGCCCAGCGGTTGTTCTCCTGCGTCACATATCTGCAGGGCGACATCGACGACCCCAAAACATATGAACGGCTCCGCCATCAGCTCGCGCGGGTCGAGCAGGCGCGCCCGACGCGTGGGAATCGTTTGTTCTATATCGCCACGCCGCCCGCGGCTTTCGCGCCGATCGGCTGCCAACTGGGGAGAACCGGCCTGACGCGCGAGGAGAACGGAGCGTGGCGGCGCGTCATCATCGAAAAGCCATTCGGCACCGATCTGGCATCGGCCCGCGCACTCAATCATAAACTGCTCGACGTGCTTGACGAGCATCAAATCTACCGGATCGATCATTACCTCGGGAAGGAAACGGTCCAAAATATTCTTGTGCTGCGCTTCGCAAACGGGCTGTTCGAGCCGATCTGGAACCGCGATCATATCGACCACGTCCAAATCACCGTGGCGGAAAGCCAGACGGTGGGACAGCGCGGCCGGTTTTACGATACGACCGGCGCGTTGCGCGACATGGTTCCCAACCACCTGTTCCAGCTGTTGTCCCTGGTTGCCATGGAGCCACCGGCGCGCTTCGACGGGAGCGCGGTCAGGGCAGAGAAGGCCGAGCTGCTCGACGCCACCCAGGTGCAGAGCACGACCGACGCGCTTCACAACTCGGTGCGCGCGCAATACCAGGCAGGCTATATGGCCAACAACAGAGTCGATGATTATCGCAAGACAGCGGATGTCGATCCCGCGAGCGTCACCGAGACCTACGTTGCGCTCAAGCTGATGATCGACAACTGGCGTTGGGCGGGCGTGCCGTTCTACCTGCGTACCGGCAAAGCATTGCGGACGCAGCTCACCGAAGTGGCGATCAACTTCAAACAGGCGCCCTTCGCGATGTTCCGTGATACGCCGGTCGATAGGCTCGCGCGGAATTTCCTGGTTCTGGGCATTCAGCCGGACGAATGCATCAGCTTGCAATTCAATGCCAAGGTGCCGGGCCCATCGGTGGTCATTAGAGGGGTCGGGATGACCTTCGATTACGAGGATTATTTCGAAGCCGCACGGAGCACCGGCTACGAGACGCTGATCTACGACTGTATGATCGGTGACGCCACGCTGTTCCAGCGCGCCGATGGCATCGAGGCGGGTTGGCGCATCGTGCAACCCTTCATCGATGCCTGGCGCGACGCAGGTGCAAATGATCTCGCGACCTACAAGGCCGGCAGCGAAGGTCCGGAAGAGGCTGACCGCCTGCTAACGCGTGACGGGCGCCGCTGGCGGCCGATTGGAGGCTGACATGGCCTCGAAGGCACGCCCGCACATCATTGTCGCCGCCGACGCCGAGGCGCTTGCCGAAATCGCCGCAGAACGACTGTTAGCCCGCCTCGTGCCGGCCAAGGAGCGCGCCGCCGTCTGCCTGACCGGCGGCTCCAGTCCCGAGGGACTTTACCGCCGTCTGGCGCGCGAACCGTATCGCAGCAAATTGCCGTGGGAGCGCGTGCACTGGTTCATGGGCGATGACCGCTTCGTGCCGGGGGACCATACCCACAGCAATATGGGCATGGCGCGACGCCTGTTCCTCGGTCGCGTCGACGCTCCCTCCACCACCATTCACGCGATCCCCACGGATGCAGACAGCCCGGACTTGGCGGCGCGGCGCTACGAGGTGGAACTCAAGCGCTTCTACGGGCGCGATCGGTTCGATCCGGCGCATCCGCTGTTCGATCTCGTGCTGATGGGGCTTGCCAGCGACGGACATACCGCCTCGCTGTTTCCGAACAGTCCGGCGCTCGAGGAGACGGACCGCTGGGTCGTCGGGGTCGAGGAAGCCGGGCTCGCACCTTTCGTCCCGCGCGTCACGCTCACCTTCCCCGCTTTGGCATCGACCAGGGAGATGCTGTTCCTCGTCACCGGGGAAGACAAGCGCGATATCCTTCTGCGTGTTCTTTCCGGCGAGGACCTGCCGGCGAGCCGGGCGCGCGTGCAAGGCGATCTGGTGTGGCTTGTCGACCGCGCCACCGGGCTGGAGGACACCAATGCAGTCCGCCGCGCCACTGGATGATCCTTCCGTCGTCGTGCTCATGGGGGTTTCAGGCTCCGGCAAGAGCACGATTGCCGCGATGCTGGCCCATCGGCTGCATTGGATTTACGAGGACGGCGATTGGTTCCATCCACGATCCAACATCGAAAAGATGCACGCCGGGGAGGCGCTCACCGACGAAGACCGCTGGCCATGGCTGCACGGCATCGCCGCCTGGATCGACGCGACGCGGCGCGCCGGTAATCATGGCATCGTCGCCTGCTCTGCGCTCAAACGGGCCTATCGCGACATTCTCATCGGCGACAGAGGCGATGTCCGGCTGGTCTACCTCAAAGGCGAACGGGACTTAATCGCGCGCCGGCTGTCGGCACGCGACGGTCATTTCATGCCGCCGTCCCTGCTCGACAGCCAGTTTGCGGCACTCGAAGAGCCGCAAGCGGACGAGCACCCGATCGTGCTTTCGATCCTTCCTCATCCACGCGACATGATCGAGGAGATCGTGATGAAGCTTGGCAAGGATGCGGCCTCGTCTTCCGGCGAGAGCAGCACGCTGCGGCGGGCAGCCGGCCCACCTGAGCCGACCTAGTTTATGATCTTTGTCCGTTGGCCGGCGTTCCAGGCAAAATCTTAGCAATGATCTATGATGAGCCCCTACCGGTTCGATCCAGCGCTGGTGGAACCGCTTGAACGGGCGCGGCTCAGCGCCTTTCTTTATCACCTTTTACAGCGATCCGCCGCTGCGAACGCAGTGATCGGCGTGGCGCACCACCCAGGCCGATCGTCCTCTTGTGCGCGGGATGATCCTGTCCGCCATTTTGTAGCAGTTGGTGACGAGAGCGGCGCTCGTCGCCGGCTCCCGTGCGCCGCTTGCCGGTGAGGCATCCGCGTGAGTTGCCGAAACCGCCGTACATCCCAGCGCAATCGCCGCGCGAGTGAATCGCACCATGTCCCCTCCTCCGTTCCGTCGACCCCCAACCGCAGGCAGGCGGACGACGTTGCAGCAGCCGCTCTGAACAGAACATAGCGAGCAATACTTACGTCAAGCTGAATGATGGGTGCGTTGGATCGCGGGTGAGCCGTCGTGTCACCTGCGCTTTGCACCAGTCACAGCATCGAGTTCGGGATGGTCGGGCACGATCGAGGGGGCGACGGTTTGCCCGCGCGGGCAGCAATCTCACGCTCGCGCTGCCGCAGCCACGCCTTGGTTTCCTTGCGGCGTTTTTCAGCTTTCCAATGCCCGGTGTAGCCGGGTTCGTAGGGAAGGAGCAGCTTCGAGGTCTTGAGCACGGGCATCTCCTTGCCGGTACAACAATCAATGTCCCCTGCTCGTTCCACTGCTGCTTATATGGTGTCGCCGCGAATAATAGCCACTCAGAGCTTTGCTCGGCCTGAAGCGCCTGCCCGGCCGACGCCGCGCGTCGGCCCGGCTCACATGGTCGGGTTCGCGTAGCGGCCGCCGAGCGCGAACAGGCCGTAGGCGGCGCCGGCGATGTCGAAATTGAATGAGAAGTGCTGGTTGATGGCGAGCACGTCGCGCAGGTATCGCTGCAGCGGATCTCTGGTATAGAGGCCCTGCGCGCCGTAGCAGGACCACAGCGTCTCCACCGCCTCGCGCGCCTGGCCGACCGCGAAGGCGGAATGGGCGCGGAAGCGTAACTTGGTCTCGAGATCCGGCACCGCGTCACACTCCGCCGCGGCCTGGAACGCGATGGCCGACTGGCGCAAGAGGTCCCGCGCCGAGTCGACCAAGCAGCGCGCGCGGGCAACCTTGATCTGCACCGCCTGGAAATCGGCCACGCGTGCGCCGGTATAAGTGCCGGTGCGCTTCGCCATCGTCTCGAGGAAGAGCTCGAGCGCCCCTTGCGCCGCACCCACCGCTGCCGGCGCCAAGGGATGGCTCGAGGCGGCGACCAGCGGAATGGCGAAGAGCGCCCCACCATTGAGCGCTGCGCCGGGATGCTCGCGCCCGCCGCGGCAGCGCAGGAGCGGCAGCGCCCGGCGCTCGGGCACGAACAGCTCGCTCACCGCGACATCCTTGCTGCCGGTAGCCGCCATGCCCATGGCATACCAGGTGTCGATGATCTCGTAGTCAGACTTCGGCACGAGGCACAGCCGCCAATCAACCGGCGCGCCGACGTCCTCCTCGTACACGGTTACGGCCAGCATGTTCCATTCCGAGTTGTCGACTGCCGACGAAAACGGCCAGCGCCCGTTGACGATGAACCCGCCCGGCGCCTTGCGTCCGCGGCCGGCGGCCAGCGCGATCGATGAGGCGATCAGGGCGTCTGGATTGGCCTCCCAGACTTCGCGCTGCGTTTCAGGCTCGTAGTATCCGAGAATCCAGTGATGGCAGGCGACGTTTCCCACGCTCCAAGCCGTAGACGGACAGCCGCGTGCAAGCTCCGCCGGAATGTCCACGACGGCCACGAAGGGAAGCTCCATCCCGCCGAACGCCTTTGGTTGGTGAAAGCGGAACAAGCCGCTCTCGTGCAGAAGCTGCTCGTTGTCGCGAATGAGCATGCGGGCGTCCTCGGCGCGCTGGGCGCGCTCGCGCAGGACCGGCACGACCTCCCGCGCCCGCCGCATCGCCTCCTCATACCCAATCCCGGAGAAATCACGATGCACGAGCTGCGGCAGCGTGCCCGTCTCGTTTTGTCCGCGCGTCTTCGTGGACACGGGAAAAATCTCCTGCCTCAGCCCGCCAGCTCGGCGACCGCGCGCGCTGCTTCGGCGATGGCGAGATGCGCATAGGCGTCGCCCCCCGCGTCGGAATTGGCGATGGCGACGCGGCCGGCCTTTTGCCGGGCGCGCTCGAGGACGCTCGCATAGTCGTCTTCGTCATAAAGCGAGTTCGCGACATAACCATAGCCGTGCGCCCAGCGGTTGACCGTGATCGCGGCGATGTCGCGCGCGCTGGAAAAGCCGCCTGGTCCTAGCATGCGGTCGAGCTCGTCCCGGATCTTGGCTTCGAAATCCGCAAACGTCATGTCAAGCAGCCGTGCCCGCCCGATCCGAAACTGCGTGCGCGCATCAAGCCCCCGATTGGGGGCACCCGGAACGTGGACGAGATGCAGGCACATCGGTTCGGAGGAGTCGCGCGGATGATGATAGCCGCCGAGGCTGATCGGAAAATCGAGCTTCGCCCGGCAGTGAAAGGACATGGGCGCGGCGATGTCGTGCACGCCTAATCGCACCCATGGGCGCCAGTCGCGCACCAGCACATTCGTATAGACGAGCGGCGTCTTGACGTTGCGCGCGAGCGCCTCGCGTTGCGCTGTCGGCAGCTCCGGCATGATATGCGGAATGACCATGTGGAAGCAGGCGAGCACCGCGTGCTTGGCTTCCACGCGGTGCGGCACTCCCGCGCGCACGTAGCCGACGAGCACGCCTTCGGGCGTATTGCGGACGTCCACGCACGTCGAGTCGAGCCGGATGCGCACGCCTTGCCCGTCCCGATCGAGCTTGTCGTAGTCGAAACGCGCCAGTACCACATCATCCATGGTGTGGCCGGGCGCAACCTCCGAGACGAGCGAACGTACCAAAAGGCGAGCGAGGGAAGCGTTGCCGTCCGGGAAGTGATAGATGTACGGCTCTCTCGGGGAGGCGCGCCCCGGCAGGCCCAAGCCGTCGAAGCCCGGATAGCCCAACTCGCGGGCGTCGGCCGCCGGCACCGCATCGCATCCAAGCCCGAAGAAACCGAGCGTGCGACCCTGGAAGCAGTTCGCCACCTCTTCGCTGCAGCCGCACACGCGAGTGAGGTAGTCGCGGTAACTCGTCCGCTTGAGGATTTCCAGCTTCTCTTGCGGCGTCTTGCCGGCGAGCGGATCGCGCATGGTGTCATATAGGGCGAGCAGCTGCGCCTTGCTCGCGGGCGAGATCGGGAAGTTGGCGACGAACTCCGGTAGCGGTTTGGCATTGGCTAGCCGGCGCGTCGCGTCGTCGGTTCCCCCGCCTGGCGGCTCTCCCGCTATCAGCACATCGCGGCCGAAGGCCTCGCGCGCGAAGAAGACGCCGCGCGAGAGCCCGAGCGAGGAGTAGAGGGCGCGTTCGAAGGCTGTCTCGAAGCGCCCGATCTCGACGCCGAGTTCGCGCAGAAGCCCCTTTGCGGCCTCACCGTACTGTGTGTTGGGCGAATCGATCGACTCGCTCCCGCCATAGCCGATGACGAGCCGGCCATCGAGCGTGAACTCGTTGCGCTTAGCGTGGCCACCGAAATCATCGTGGTTGTCGAGGACGAGAACGCGCGCCGACGGTCCGGCGGCGCGACGGTAGAAGAACGCGGCTGCCAAGCCGCTGATGCCGCCCCCAACGACGATAAGGTCATAACGTTCCTCGACCGGCAGGCCCTCGAGAGCGAAAAGTTTGCCTTGCCACGCTTGCGCGTGCGCGACCTCGTAGGAGCCCGGGTGCTGTCCGCGTAGTCCGGTGAGCGCCGGCGGATAGCGGGCGGGCTCCGCGGCGATCTGGGCCGCCGGGGTAAGGCCGGCGGCAACCGTGAGGGCTACTCCATTGAGGAAGTCGCGGCGCGAAATCGAGGACATACGCTGGCCAAATGGGAATGCGCCCGCGAACTAGACCGAGGACAGAGGCAACGGACCTGGATCGTGCGACAGGCCTTGCGATTCTGCCAGCAAGCAGAGATGAAACGCAAGGCGGCGCGGAATTGCGCCTGCGCGGATACACGCTTGTCCTCAGGGACAAGCCCTGCGACCCGCTGGCCGGCGCCGCAAGGCCATACACAAGGTCGATTCATGCTATGATGGGTAGCGCGGAACATGGAGGAACCTGTGAATCAGGACATCATCAATCTCTACGATCGCTTCACCCATGGCGGCATGAGCCGGCGCACGTTTCTCGACCGGCTAGCCGAGCTTGCGGGTTCTACGGTGGCCGCCGCCGCGCTCCTGCCGCTGTTGCAAAACGACTACGCGCGCGCCGCCATCGTGCCCCCTGACGACGGCAAACTCGCCGCCGAACGGGTCACGTATGATTCTCCCAAGGGCAAGATCAACGGTTACCTCGTGCGTGGGAAGGCGAAGGGCAAGCGGCCCGCCGTCATCGTCATTCACGAGAACCGCGGGCTCAACCCGCACATCGAGGACGTGGCGCGCCGTCTGGCGCTCGAGGGCTATCTCGTGTTGGCGCCTGACCTGTTATCGGTGAACGGCGGTACCCCGCCCGATGAGGACAAGGCGCGCGAGCTTCATGCCAAAACCGAGCGCGAAGACATGATTGCAGCGGCGCTCGCGGCCGTCCCCTTCATGCAAAAGCACGCGGAATCGACCGGCAAGGTTGGCGCCGTTGGCTTCTGCTTCGGTGGCGGCATTGTCAACCGCATGGCGGCGGGGAGTCCCGATCTCGCGGCCGCGGTGCCCTATTACGGGCAGCAGGTCCCCCCCGAGATGGTGCCGGCGATCAAGGCGGCGCTTCTTCTGCACTATGCCGAGAACGACGAGAACATCGACAAGGGCATCGGCGCCTATGAAGCGGCACTCAAGGCCAACAACAAGAAATTCACGATCTACATCTATCCGGGTACCCAGCACGCCTTCAACAACGACACCGGTGCCGCGCGATACAACAAGGCCGCCGCCGATCTCGCCTGGAGCCGAACGCTCGCTTTCTTCGCGGAGAATTTGGGTACGCCGCCCAAGCCGGCGTGAACTTTCGTACCACCCGACTAGTCATTCCCGTCCACCCCACCTCGGGATAACCCGAGATCGGGGGTGCGCCCGAATGGCAGTTTGTTCACTCTGCGCGCGTGGCGCGTCAAGCTCGTGCGCGCGAGCGTCGAGGACTCTTCTGCGTTTCGGCCAAACTCTCGATCAGCGCGGTTGCCGTGCGCAGGAGGCGGCCGTCCCGACCGAAGGGCCCGATGAGCTGCGCAGCGAGCGGCAGGCCCGCCTCGCCCGCAAACAGCGGCAGCGATAAGGCGGGCAAACCGGTCAAAGTCCAAAGCGTGCAGAACACGGGATCCCCTGTTGAGCCAAGCCCTTTCGGCGCCACACCGGGAGCCGCCGGCGTGATGATCGCGTCGTAGGCATCGAAAATTTCGGCAAGGCCTGCGACGTAACGCGGCACCTTCGCCAGCGCGCCGAGATAATCGACGGCCGCCACGCTCCGGCCGTGGGAGAGGAGCTTGCGCAGCATGTCGCTCGGCTCGCCGCGGGCGACGAAAGGCGCGAGGTTATGCGCCATCTCGGTCGTCATGATCGTGCGATGCATCTCCCAGGCTTCCGTCCAAGACTGCGGAAGATCGATAGACTCCACCGCAGTGCCGACCGCCGCGACGAATTCCTCGAATGCGGCCTTCGTCTCGCCATCGGCCTTGTCCCAGAGCGGCGTGCGTACGAAGGCAAAACGCGGGGGCAACGGCGGCTCTTCGCGCTGCACCCTTCGGAAATCTGGAGCGGCGAAAGGCTCCGTATCGGGGTCGGCCGGATCGTGGCCGGCGATCACCTCGAGGATCAGCGCGAGGTCGGGAATCGAGCGCGCGAAGGCGCCGATGTGATCAAGCTTGCGCGACAGGGGCAGGACGCCCGCGCGGGAGACGAGGCCATAAGTCGGTTTGATTGCGAATACGCCGCAGAACGCGGCCGGACGGATGACCGATCCGTTGGTCTGGCTTCCGAGCGCGAGCGGGACCATATGGGCGGCCACGGCCGCCGCCGATCCCGACGACGAGCCGCCTGGCGTGCGTGCGTGATCGTGCGGATTGCGCGTGGGACCCGGATGGAAATACGCGAACTCCGTGGTCACGGTCTTGCCGATGATCACCGCGCCGGCGGCGCGCAGCTTCGCGACCACCGTGGCGTCGTGGCGAGTCCGGCGCCCGGCCGCGAGCGGTGAGCCGCACTCGGTCGGGTAATCCGCCGTATCGATGATGTCCTTGATCGCGACCGGAATGCCGTGCAGCGGGCCGAGCGAGTGACCGTTCGCGCGCCGTTCATCGAGGCTACGCGCTTGGGCCAGCGCATGGTCACGGTCGAGATGAGCGAACGCTTTGATCTCGCCATCGAGCGCCGCAATGCGCTCGAGGCAGGCGCGGGTGTAGTCCTCGGCCGAAATCGCACCGCGGGCGATTTCCGCTGCCGCCTGGCTTGCACTCAGTTTGACGAGTTCGTCGAGCATTGCACCCTTGCCGGGGCTTGCGTCATCCGCCGTACAGGTAATTCGGGAGCCAAAGCGTCATCCCGGGCCACACATACATGATCACCATACAAATCACGATGACGATCATATAGGGCATCATGCCGGCGAAAATCTGGTTGAGCGTGACGTGCGGCGGCGAGACGCCCTTGAGGTAGAACGCCGACATCGCGACCGGCGGCGACAGGAACGCCGCCTGCAAGTTCACGAACACCAAGGTGCCCCAGAGGATCGGGTCGATGTTGAAGTGCTTCAGCAGGGGCAGGAAGATGGGAACGAAGATGACGATGATCTCCGTCCACTCGAGCGGCCATCCGAGTACGAAGATGATCGCCTGTGACAGGATCATGAACTGCACGGGCGTCATGTTGAACGAGAGCACCCATTGCTCGACCAGCGCCTGGCCTCCCAGAACTGCAAAGACCCCGGAAAACAGGGCCGAGCCGACGAACAGCCAGCACACCATTGCCGTCGTCTTCGCGGTCAGGAACACCGCTTCCTTGGTGCGCTTCCAGTCGAGCGTTCTCGCTTGGAAAGCCAGCAGGAAGGCGCCGGCGGCACCCACGCCGGCGGATTCAGTCGCGGTCGTGATACCGAACAGAATGACGGCGAGAACGACGACGGTGAGAATGCCGAGCGGCATCACCGACGAGGTCAGAAGCTTTAAGACCTCGAAGCGATCCGCGTCCATTCTCATGTAATAGCGCACGATCATCGCCGCGCCCGCAAGCACGCATACGCCGAACCAGAAATAGAAGCCTTGCGGCGGCCCCTCCTCGGCGGGCGTTGCGGGTCCGCTGCCGAGCCCCGGCGTGCCCAGCTGCTGCAGGCCCTGTACGGCGACTTCCGCCGCGGCTTGCTGGTGAATGACGACGTACCACCACGCCAAGGCGAGCGTGCCGGCGACAAGGAAGAATGGGACCAGCGCGACAGCCATATTTTTCAGCAGCATCCAATAGCCGAGGCGTTGGCCATCCGCCTCGATGCAACTTGCCTTCGATGGCGAGAGCAGAGCCTGAATGAGCCCAAGAAGCATGTTGGGCGAGTACGCCGTCTGGAATTTTCGCACCCATTCCGGCACAGGGACTCGCGTTTGCTCTTCCGGTAACCGCGGCGCGATCTTCGGATTGATCATCGCCCAGCCCACGATGTAGACGAGGTAGAGCAGCGCCAAAAAGAAGCCAGGGAACATCGCGGCAGCGTAGAGCTTCACCACCGACTGCCCGGCTACCGCAGCATAGACGATAATCATGACCGACGGCGGGATCAAAATGCCAAGCGTGCCGCCGGCCGTGATCACTCCGGATGCGAGTTTCACGTCATAGCCGGCACGCAGCATCGGATTAAACGCAATCACCCCCATCAGCACCACGACCGCGCCGACGAGTCCGCTGGCGATACCCCAAAACGTGCACACGATCAGCGTTGCGACCGCAAGCGAGGCCGGCACGCGGCGGAACGCGAGCTGAATCGAGAAGAACATCTTATCCACGAGCGCGCCGCGCTCCATCACGTAGCCCATCAACACGAACAGCGGGATGGAGATCAGCACGTCGTTGGTCATCGCGCCGTAAGTGCGCTGGACCATCAGGTCGAACACCCGATTGTCGGCAAGCGAGGTGTGCGAGGGGTCGTAGAAGGCGATATAGCCGAAGAAGATCCCGAGGCCCATCAACGTGAAGGCCGTGGGAAACCCCATCATGATGACGATCACGATGAGGGCGAGCATCGTGAGGCCGAGGGCGGGATCGCTCATGTGTTGAGGTCTCCGCCCATGCCGCGTTGGCGCGCCGCCTCGTCGATCTCGTGGGCGCGCTCGATCGCGATCTTGCGCGATTCCTCATCGACATATTCGCTGTGCGCAAGCTGCTCTTCAACGACGTCGATTTCCGCGACGTCGTGAAGTCGACTCGGCCATTCGCCGGTTTTCAGGCAAACGACGCAGCGCACCAACTCGGCGATGCCCTGCAGCATCACCAGCACGCCGGCAATCGGAATGACCGTTTTGAACTGATAGACCGGCGGCCCCTCCGCCGTCACATTCGAATGCTCGGCGATACGCCATGAGATCGCGGCATAGTCATAACCGGCATAGATGAGCGCCGCGATGCCGGGAAAGAAAAAGATCACGTAGAGCGCGATGTCGAGACCGGCCTGCGTGCGCGGCCGCATCGAGCTGTAGAGGAAATCCCCGCGTACATGCGCGTTCTGCGCCAGCGTGTAAGCACCGCACAGCATGAAGAGCGTGCCGTACAACATGTTGTCGAGATCGAAAATCCACGCCGTCGGCGCGTTCAGGATGTAGCGCTTGAAGACCTCGACGCACACGACGGTCATCAGCCCGATGATCAGCCACGCCGCAGCCTTGCCGACCCAGGTGCTGATTCCGTCAATCGTGTGCAGAAAAGTTTGGACGGTCATTCATTGCCGCTCATTGCGAGCAGAGCACGGAACAACAAAGCACCATCCGGTCGTTTCACCGAATGGTGCTTTGCCGATTGAGGGTACCGTCAGATCGGCCGTTTCGCGTTCGGTCCCCAGTAGTGCTCGAAGGCCATGCGCCGGTTAACGACGTAGTCCTGCTCCCATTGCGTGGCACGCTTGGCGAAAGCCAGCTGCGATTCGGCGATTTCCTTGAACAGCGGATTTGAAGCCGCGTATTTTTTCACGACGTCGTCGTACACCTCGAGCTGCTTCTTGAGGATCGAATCGGGGGTCTTGTAGAACTTCACCTTGTCGACGGTCTGCAGCGTGATGTAGTCCTGCGAATTGCGATCGATCGCCTTCCACTGCATGTCCTGGGAGGCAGCTTCGACGGCGTTGGAGATAATCGCCTTGAACTTATCCGGCAGCGCGTCGAACTTGGTCTTGTTGAACGTGATCTCGAGCTGCTCGGCGTTCTGATGATAGCTTTGCAGCATGCAGATCTTCGACACGTCGGCGAAGCCGAGGGCGCGGTCCGACGACGCGTTGTTGAACTCCGCAGCATCAAGGAGACCGCGGTCGATTGCCGAGACGATCTCACCCCCGGGCAGAGCATTGACCGCTGCCCCCATCGCGGTGAACACGTCGATCGAGATTCCGACCGTTCGATATTTCAGGCCTTGGAAATCCTCGGCCTTGGTCACGGGCTTCTTGAACCAACCGAGCGGCTGGGTATAGAGCGGCGCGTAGGGAAACGAGACGACGTTCGCGCCGATCGAGGCATAAAGCTTGTTCAAGAGCTCCTTGCCGCCGCCGTACTTGTGCCAGGCAAGCAGCATGTTGGCGTCCATCGCGTATCCCGGCCCAGACCCCCAGAGCGCCAGCGCGGTCTGCTTGCCATAGTGATAGACGAGCACGCCGTGGCCAGCAACTGGAAGGCAGGGACCACGGCGCCCGCGGGGAGCACCTCGATCTTGAGGTCGCCGCCAGTCATGTCGTTGACTTTCTTGGCATAATCGAGCGCGTATTCGTGAAATATATCTTTCGACGGCCACGTGCTCTGCCAGCGCATACTGATCGCGCCCTGCGCCTTGACGACGCTCGGCGCCGCCACACTTGCAGCGGTCGCCAGCGCAGCTCCTTTGAGGAACCTGCGCCGCGTTGCTGCGGCAGATGAAGACTTATTCGGCATTCCTTCCTCCCTGGCTTACAAGCTGAGAGATGACGTTCTCCGTCATCTTGTGCGATTAACCCAGCCAACCCGGCCCTATTCCGGCAGAACGGTTGTAGGGGGTGATATTGGCCCACACAAGGCACCAATTGTCTCGCCCCCTCGGTACGGGCCGGCGCACATGGCCAAAGTTTAACAACACCAGACTTGACGGCGCCTGTGAGCCGGTACAGGCGCAAACATTCGGCGCTCGCTGAATGAGGGTTTCGGGCGCTGCCTTATGCTAAACTCGAAGGTGGCGGGCAACCAGATCAGAGGCACGGCTCCCACCGCCGTGAACCGTCGCCCAATTCAGGCCGGATTGATCGGCTCAGCCACTACCCACGACCGCAATTTTTCGACCCGTTGCCGACAGACGAGGAGGAATCCGTGTCACGCCTCGCTTCGACGCTCGCCATCATCTTCCGGCTTGCCCGTCCATATTTCTTTTCCGAGGACCGTTGGGCCGGACGCGTTCTCCTCGCCGCCGTGATCGCCATCGAACTCTCGATCGTGGCCATCAACGTCATGCTCAATCAATGGAATAACCGTTTTTACAACGCGCTGCAGGAGCGCAATTGGGACAATTTCGTCTCGGAGCTGCTGTTCTTCTGTGCGCTGGCAGGAGCTTACAT